>SDBT01003326.1_pt1 | contig 27894 bp, 79 predicted proteins | sample 2277101 | NCBI WGS metagenome assembly SDBT01 (sample SAMN10404973, study PRJNA504765) | marine sediment metagenome | isolation source: marine sediment core GS10_PC15, 103 cmbsf | place: Arctic Ocean: Southern Knipovich Ridge | collected 2010 | reverse complement strand
TACGCTTTTCGTTCCGTGTAAATCCTATTCCTTTAAAGACTTGCAAATTCTTACTATTTGCCATAAATCTCCTTACAAATAAAAAAAAAACCTCAAATTGAGGCTGTTATGAACCATCACGTGCTAAAAATATATTAGTATATAATAAGACAGATTTTCCCCTCATATCCACTCCCTCTACTATAAGTATACCACATAAAATGCTCCGTGTCAAGTCTAAAACGCATTTTTTTTATAAAAAAAAAGAAGCCCATATCAAAATATGAGCCTCTTTTTCTTTAACTCCTTATAACTATTAGAGTTACAAATTATCCGCCAAAAAACTTATTAACTACCCCAAATAACCATTCTTTTACTTGAATCAGATATTCTACAATCTTAGCAAGTATTTCTTGAATTTTCTGAAGATAACCCAAAATTTTATCAATCATCTCTGGAGTGATAAAATCTCGTATAAATTCCTTGATTTGGTTTATAATATTTTCTAACATATTAATTACCTCCTATGATAAAGATTATATTAATATATCTACTGTTATTTTTTTATATAATCAAAATTTATTATTTTTGTTACAATTCTCAATTTTTTACTTTTATATATATCGTAGGGAGTAATATTAGCAGGGTATATATTTTTAAAGATACGAATTTTCACTGCTTCTATAAATGCTCTTGCTACGAATTCAGAACATGTAAATTTAATTCTGCTTGCCAAAGGATTTTTTAAACGAGATATAAAATATCTAACAATTCTATTCTTCGTCGCTTTTAATACCATAAATCTAATTAAAATACCAATAATGGCTGGGTAATCATATTTTTTCCCCACTTGCTTTAGAAGCCATTTTTTTAATATTTTTTTTCTTCTTTCAAATTTTGGTCTATTACAACGTTTAACTATAATGTTCGTCTTTGGATTATCACTCCAATCTTTAATAGCTGATATTTTAACGCCTCCAAGACCAGATTGTATAATTTTACATTCTTTTAAATCATCATGAACTTCCATAATTATTCCAAGATGATGAGGCATAAAATTATCAGGTGAAAGTTTTCCTCCATTTTCAACAAATCTAATTGCTCTTGCAAGAATATTCGATGGAGAACGATTATCGATAAATACAATGTCTCCCCAACGATGTTTTGATTTAGTAAGTATTTTTTTCATTTTATATCCATAATTTTCTTCGTTCTATAAAAGATAAATCTTTTACAGTTTTAATAGAAGTTTCTTTCCAATCTTTTTCATCATCTATATCTATCATACAAATAGCATCTTGTAAAGTTCGACGCATTTCAGAAAATGAAAGATAACCATATCCACCATTTCCCCATTGACCCCAACTGTTCTTAAACTCGTATTCCTGAGTAATATCATCATATCCAGTAAGAGTTATAGCGTGTCCGCCTTCTGCACCTTGGAGTTTCTCATAAAAAGTCGGATTAGGAATATGTCCGTTATTTTGACGATACCAATTTTTATAAACTTTGACTCCTATAATTATTGCTCCAAATTTTATTAAACTCGCTTTGAGCTCTTTTTCGTTCGTGATTCTAACATAACCCGATTTTACTCTATATTTTAAAGCATTATGATGAGCACCTGGTAAAGATTGTTGTGGGTCGTTTGAAATATATTTCCAAAAACCTGACTCGCAAACACCTTTATCAACTAATACTTTAGCACAAGCTTTTAATGTAGTTCCTTCTCTATGTCCACTTATTTTCTTTGCTTCTTCATAAAGAAATCTTGGAGATAAAGGAATAAATTTTCCATAATCTATTTGTTCCTGATATTCTTTAACCCCAACTGCACCAGCAAATCCGACACACGAACCTTCTTTTTTTTGGGCTCTTACTGGTGTCATTTTATTTCTAATACTAAATTTTGTCGGAAGTTTGTCAATTACATCTTTAACAAATGTAAAAGCCAAAAAATCTCGTTTATCTCGTTTACTTTTAAAACAACCAAATTTATATTTCAATTATATCACTTCTTTTTATGATTTTCCGATATTCACTATCTATATAAACAGTTCTCCCCAATACAAGTATACCACAAAAAACGCTCCGTGTCAAGTGGATACGGAGAATGGTCTCGAACCATTATTTTAGTCTATTTTTGTAATGTCTAATCTTATGACAGTTTGCACATCTTACTTCGCATTTCTTTATTTCTTCTAATAAGGTTGTTATGGATACAGTATTATTTGCTAATATAGATATTTCTTTTCTTTTTTTACCTTTAACATGGTCAAATTCAAGAACTACTATATTTTTTTCGTTACAATCTATACATGGATGATTTAGTAAATATTCTACAATAAATTTTTTATTACGTTTTCTAGCAAGGTTTTTCTTTTGTATAACTTTATTTTTATTTTTCAAATAATGTCTATGAGATGCTATAGCTTGGTATTTTTTATTTTTATATGACATAAATTATCCTTCCTTTTAATAAAAAACTTGACTAGGGATAATGTCTTACTTCCAGCAGGGTTTCCCACTAGAGCCTAATCAAGTCGGGTAAATTATTGCCTTTTTCTGGATAAAGATGCCAACATCTTTATTTTTATTTTTCTATAAACCTTGATTGTTTCTCTAGTTGTCTTATCCAGATTACATTGCCTAAGAAATTTACCTTTCCCGTCTCCTCTCATATTCTCCTTCCTTTAAAATAAATTGAGTTGAAATTGTTTCATGAGGGGCTAATCATTCCAATTAAGTCGCTTTTACCGTTCACAAGTAGCAACACTCCGTTATTATACATGTTCTTCCATTATAAGTATATCATACAAAAGCCTCCGTGTCAAGTCCTGGTTACATCACGCCGACATATCACTACCTTTCCTTAATTGGGTAGTAGTATCCACGAAATTCTACCCTTTTGGAAAATTCAAAACTCTTCCTTACGCTTTCTGCGATATTAAAATCGCTAAATGAGACCCCTGGGGGGTAGGGGGGGTTCTGACGAATGGTAGCCAGTCGAGGTGATAATCCTATCACTACAAGTGATATACCTTATATATGTTTATATAGGTTTATATATGTTAACACCTATGCACGGATTCGGGCAGGTAGGGTAGGTGAAGAAGGTTTGGGAGGAGGCGGAGAAGGGGTCTATTTGGCTATTAGGGGAGGTTAGCGAGCCGATATGAGGCTCGGTCAAGAGGTCATGTGGGCTACGTTTGTTTGGGCTCAAAATTCCTTAGTTGGTATAGAAACATACATAAAGTGGTAGTTTATGGTAGTTTTTGGTCAGATTTGGTAACAATAGGGTATATTATTAGGGGCAAATGGTTGTTTGCTAAAACTGACCCCACGCCCTCATTTGTTGTAAGTCTATACAGTATAACAGGTAAGGTGTGCTTATACTATAAGAGTATACACACATCACCACTTGAAACACTTATATAATTTTTTAGTCAAGCCGTCTAGGGATTTACCCCACTAATGCGAGCTAACTTTTGAGGATTATTAACGCTCGCTTGACGCTCGCTACCTATTGCGTATTTATTAACTTGATTAGCTTCCTATTGTATTTACTTAACAGGGCAAAGCATTTTATAAAGTGTGGGGTAAAGTCTTTCGTAAGTCTTTTAAAAGTTTTGGGGTATAACTGGGTATTGTAGATTATTAACTCAAGCTGGCTTTCAAGGTATTATTAACATAGTAGGGGTATTTGTCTTATAGTATAATTATAATGTAATAGGGTATAATCCTATAATAGCAACTTGGTGCAGAGTGTGAGTGGAGTTTGTTTATTTAATAACGTATGGAGTGGCTTGATGTGTAAGTGTATACAGGGCAAGGGGTTAGGGTATTCGGCGAAGTGTAGCCAATAATCTTTTTCGTAAGCTGGCTTTCATTATAAGTGCTTATACTGTAACGGGTTATGGGTAAAAAATACATTAACATTTACTTGACTTTCCTTGTGGTTATGGTATACTTGTATTGAAAGCGAGGGCAAGACAATGAAAACAAAAAAGCAAGTAAAGCAAGAGCGACGAATAAGGCAACGAGTAAGATTGGCAAGGGCGATAAAAGACATACGAGCAACAGGGCAACAAGGACAAGGGATAACAGACGCGATTTTCAGTTTAACGCAAGTGGCGAGCAACTACCCGAAAGCATAAGAGGTATTACAATGTTAAGAGATAAAATTATCACAACAGAATTGAGCAAGCAAGGGATAAGGGCAAGCGATTATTATAGGTATAAGCTACGTTGCCCGAACGGGTATGATAAACTTGACGGGCAAGCTAATGTTAGCTTGAAAGTTGCGATTTCGGCGTATGCTAAAATCTTGAAAAGAGGTTAATAATGAAACAGATTACATTGAAAGTAAACGGAATAAAAATTAAAATACAGGCAAGGGCAATTACAAGGCAAGGCAATTTACAAGGTTATCAAGTAAAGATAAACGAAAAAAGATATTTTTATGGGGTATTAACTTATAGGCAAGCCATTGACAAAGCATACGTTGCGTATGTAAAAGAAACAAACGGAGTTAATAATGTTAAAAAGTAAGAAATACACAAAAGTTAGTTTTTTCTCAAAAATACATCAAGTCAGTTTTCAAAAAAAATTTTCTTGGTTATGGCAATATGCTATATATCTATATGCAATATGGCAAAATCAAAAAAGGCGGATATAATGTTTAAACTGTATGCGGTAAACAATAAGCATAAATCAAACGTCAAAGGCTTGTGGATTGACAAAGGCAAAGTTTATCACGATTTTATACATATTGCCAAATACAAAACAGAACACGCTTTAAGAAATGGGCTTTCGGGCTTATTTTTAATGAATGAGTTATCCGCCTTTTATACTTCGAGGGGTAAAGGGTATATCGTAAGCAATAAAGGCAAAGTTGACATTTTAAGGCATAGGCGTATATATAAGAGGGTAAAACTTCACACAAGCGAAGTCAAAGGCATAATCAAAAAATTTGGTGGATTGACTATTCACAAACAAAAAAACGGTTATATTATAGAGGTATATCACAATTATAATATAAAAGGGAAAAAATGATAAAAAACAAAGCACGATATAATAAAATAAAAGTTGACTATAAATATATATGGTTAAATTATTACATATCATATTTTTGTGCTGTTATACATACAATTTCGATATTTTTATTATTATTCGGATATACTTTGACGAAAGCGGGGTATTTAAAATGGTAAAAAATAAAATTAAAGCTATAAATAAAGCATATGATTATATAACAAATGTAACAACAAAACAGGAACGATTGTTAGACTTTGACGAGATATATATAGGATATTTAAGCACTATAAGAAAAAATAGATTAACCTCTAAAGGATTTAAAATCGTATATGATGTTATAGAAAAAATAATAATAGGTGGTAGAAAATGAAAAAAATATGTTATTTAATAAAAAAAGTAAAAATCAAAGGCAAAAAACCGATAAAATCGGGGTATAACGGGCTTTTGACTTTTTCAAAAGGGAAAAGGATTAACTATACAAAAAGTGGGCTTATAACTTTTGTGAAGGGGTAAAAATGAAAATATTTGAACGATTAAATTATAAAGGTTTTAAAATTACTATTTTAGAGTCTACCTCTATAAAAGGTTATCAATTTAAATGTTTAGTAAATAATATATCTTTAGGCTGTTTACCTACAAAAAATATAGCAAAGCAAGAAGGTATAAAATTTATAGATAACATAGTAAAATCAAAAAAAAGAGGTAAACTATGAAACTTCGGGCAATAGTAACAGAGGGAAAAGAGTTTAGAGAATACTGGGAAACGGACGGAAAGAGGTATATATCGCAAGATATAACTAAAAGATATACCGCTTTTTGTAATACCATAGGAAAATATAAAAACTTTTTGAAGTTTAGGAAAATATCATATAGTATATACTACTATGAAAAATAGAGGGCAAATATTATGAAAAACAAAGTCAAATTATATCATTATAGCGAAATAGACATATCCGATAAAATCAAAGTCAAAACTTTCGGGAAAAATTACTTTACAAAAAACGATATATCCGCTTGTAATATCAAACGGAGTTTTTATTATATAGGAAAAGGCAAAGTTGAGCAATTTTTTAAAGATAGCAAATACCTATATATTGCCGAAGTAAGTAAAAATCGGTTATATAATCTTGACATAGATAAAAATAAACTAAAAAATAAGTTTACCAGAAAAAATCTTAACATAGTTGATATACCTAAAATAGTAAGTTATATCAAAAAACGATATATCGGGGCAATATATAACGATAACGTGGTAAGTATATTTAGAGATTTACAATATAGCAAAAAAATAAAAAGAAGGATATAATGAGGAACGAATATTTAAAATCAATAGCATATAAATTAACAGGATTAGAATTAAAAATCCATAACAATTATAAAAAAACTTGTTTTAAAGCTACGGCAATAAAAGGAATTTATAAACTTGGATATATCATATTCAGTAAAAAATATATAAATAGCGTTTTTAATATTGGCGAATTTAACGATTTAAAAAATCGAGGATATAATAAAAAATATATATACTTACAAGTATTATTACATGAAATAGCACACTATAAGCAATGTAAAAAAATAGGATACAAAAAATTTAGTGAGGAATACTATTTTAATATCAACTACTTTGAAAATCAAGCCGATAGATATGCTTTAAGATATTACAAAAATTTGATATAAAAGGTGGTGAAAAATATGAATATCGTTGATTATATTATTGAGTATGAAAACGGGCAACTTTCAGATAAACAAACACTTGAATTATTCGCAAACTTGATAAAAACGGGGCAAGTTTGGAGTTTGCAAGGCTGTTATGGACGAACAGGCGAGGCTCTTATTCAAGACGGGTTTATAAGTAAGACTGGGCAAATAACAGAGAAGGGCAAGTTATATTGATAAAAAAATAAAAAGGGGGTGGCAAATATGTTTAGTTTAGAATATATAAGGGCTATGCAAGACGAAAAGACTTTGCAAGCAAAAAAATTAAAACTCACTCCATATATAGCAAAATTTAATGGCGATACGGGCGTTAGACGTTGCGATTTTTTGGGAACGTATGTTCCGAAGGGGTGGGAATTTGTAAAGACTTACTTCATTGATAATAGCGGTTTTGGCTCGGAGGGCGAGGGGGCTTTAACTTTTAGGCAGTTGTTAGGTAAAGTCAAAGCAGGGCGTGGCTACGCTATACAACAAGCAGGGCAATTTCAAGTATACATTAACGAATATGTAAAGTTGTAACAGACTTGACTTTTACAGATTTTTGTGGTATACTTATAATAGAAAAGAAAAGGGGGCAAAAATGAGAAACGGAAAAAATAAATTTTACGGGCAGTTAAAAATGAGTAAAGATACTCGAAAAGTTATGAAGTTTTTTAATCAGATTAAACTTAAAATGATAGCGGAATTACCAAAAAAATCAAGGGGGTAAACAGAATGAAAACATATAAGACACTTGAATATTTAAAAAAACGAGCTGTAAAAAATAATGGTAAAATAGTAAATATTTGGAACGACGAAGGGGTAAAAGTCAATGGAAAAATATATCGCCAAATGGAATATGGTAATGTAGGATATAACTTTAAAGGAAATTGTTATGTTACTTTTAGAAATACTGGAAAAAAAGGAAAACAGTTGACTTATGCAAATAGGAAAAATTTTTCTGATAAAGACAATTTTATTACGATAGAATATAAACTACATAACACAAATATTTTTGAATTTGTAGATATTAGAAAAAATTAAAATAAGGGGGTGAAACAAATGTTTATAATATTAGCTAGGCAAGACGGTATTCCACATATCAATATAGAAGTTGACGACGACGGGTGGGTAAAAATGTTTGACACTCATAAAAAAGCGACACAATATGCAACAGAAAATTGTGCGTGGGAATATAAGATAGTTAAATGGTAGTAAAATAAGGGGGTGAAACAAATGAAAACCTTTAGAGATTTAAATAATATTCAGTTAGAAGAAATCGCCAGATTGATAAAAGAAGGTTTTTCGTCTGGTAGATTAGACGAGGAAAATGGGGAAAAAGTAGCGTGGAAGTTAGAAATTAATATTTGGAACGACTAAGATAAGGGGCGGAAAAAATGAAAATTAAAATTTTTGAATTTTGTGAAGGTTGTATAGGGAAATTTAACAGAATAAAGGGTAACACTAATTATTGTGAAGTATGTTCGGAATTAACTAAAAAAAGAGGTAGCAAAAATGAGAAAAATTAGAATTGAATTGATTACTTCATTAGTTTGGGCTTACAGGCACGCAGAAAACACTTTCGACGATACAGGCGACGATAGCTTGAAAAGCGATTTAGACGACGTTATAAGCGAATGTAAGCTAACAAAAACAGAACACCACGAATTTAACAAACAATGTAATATAAGCGGTATATAAGATTATATAAGAAAAGAGGAAAAAATGAAGAAAAATAAAGAATTGAATAAAAAATTACTCACAAATATAGAATTTGATTACATAAGAAAGAAATATAAAGAACGAAGTGCAGGGTTTGGTTATGGTTTAAAAAGGAAGGGTAAATATGAGATATAAAGTCAAATTACAATTAACATATAAAGGCGAAACTTCTGACACAGAATATATAATTAACAATCCTCAATTAGAAAATAATCTTATTTGTAAAGGTAAAGGATTATTTGACAAAGAATGTTTTAATTATGCTTTAAATAATCCTTTCTTATATTGTTGTGAAAGAGCATACGAAATTTTATATGACAATTCTAAACAAATTAAAAACGGAGATATAAAAGAAAATGATATTATAGTTTATCTTGACGAAGATGAAAATACAAACCATTTTGCTAAAGTATATGAAACAGACGGAACGATAAAAAATACAATTATTAGAAGCAAATGGGGGCAGTTGGGAATATATGAAACTACTTTAACGGGAATACCCGAATTTTATGGTTGCTACATAGAGATATGGAGAACAAAAATACGATTTATAACAGAAAAGGTAATAAAATGAAATGTAAATGGTGTGGCGAAAAAGGAAAAAAATAATATTTGTGTAGAATGTTTAATACCTCAAGACGCAGACGAAAAGAGGGATAAAAAATGAAACAAATAACAAAAATTATTTTTTCTTTACGAAAACAATGGAAAAAACAAGGATTTACTCCATTTGAGATTAACAATGGCAACTGCGATATATTTGCTGACGAAATTGCACAAAAAATACCGAAAGCGAAAACCACAGCAACAGATTATGTTAATATGGACGAATTTACGCATTGGTATGTTAAATACAAAGGAAAGTTTTTTGACGCAGAATGTCCGTATGGTGTAAAAGATTATCTTAAATTACCGACATTCAAAAGAGAGAAAATAGAAAAAGGAGATATAATTAATGCGTTTATACCACCCGTCAAATAAAAAATTCGATATTGTTAAGACCAAATACTTCGGGCAGAATTATTATACTCGAAACGATTATAGGGCTTCTGATTTGCAAAGGACTTTTTGGTATTTGACACCTAATATCCCTGAAAAACGATTTCAAAGCCACCGATATATTTATATGATAGACATAGACGAAAAAAAACTATATGACTTGAGAAAAGACCCTCAAAAATTATTAGAAAAGTATCATATAGCACATGATTTATTAAACTATATAAGCAAGCATTATGTAGGGGTAATATATAAACCATCAACTTGGAATTTGATTGCTATATTTAAGGATATGAAACCAATAAAAATAATAGAAAGGAAGTGGTAAAAATGAAATATACACCTGAATATATATTACATTTGGCAGGAATAAGACTTGAACAAGAGAGTAAATTTCCGTTCAGAAATGCCGACCACGAAGCATTAGCGTTAGTAGAAAAAAGTTTTGAAATTTTACGCAAACTTGAACAAGCAGATAAAAATGAAAAAAATAGGAATTCTGTTAATAATAACAGGAAATAAACTTTGAAAAAATATTTTCTCCGACGACAAACGAACTTGACAAAACTATCTTTCTATGGTATACTTGTAATAGGAAAGAGGTAAGAGATATGATAAACGAAAGAGAAATTAAATTTAGAATAAGATATTTAAGAAAATTAAAAAATGATACTCAATTAAAATCACCGCTTCGACATAAATTGAATGAACAAATACGAGTATTAAAAAATAGAATATCTTATTTATATGAGGTAACGCCTGAAAAAGCAAAATTGATTAAAGAAATTTACCGCATTAGACCTGAATTGAAAGAGATTAAATTAGACCTACGCAAGTTTACCATAGAGCAATTACAACACCATATAGACAAAACAAAAGAAAAGAAACATATAAAATAAATTTGGTTTGGTCAATGAGAATATGGTATACTTGTAATAGATTAAAGCCCGACAAAAAGGAGATAAGAAAATGGTAAGATGTAATAATTGTTGGTGGTATGGTGAAGAACAAGACTTAATCAGAGGATATGACGAAGGAGGGGCGTTTGACGGTTGCCCGAAATGTAAAACTGACACTTATCTAATGAATATTGAAATAGAAAAAAATCAAGAAACAAAAGCAACAGAAAAATTAGATTTGGCGGATTTAATAATAGCATATGAAACAGGTGAATTAAAACCAGAACATACTCTTAAACTTTTTGCTGAATTGATTAGAACAAAACAGGCTTGGAGTTTGCAAGGGTGTTATGGAAGAACGGCTCAAGGTTTAATAGACGCAGGTTATATAGGTAAGACAGGCGAAATTTTAAGAGAATTAGGAGAAGAATAAAATGAGAAAAAAATTATCAACAATAGATATAATAGCAAAAGAGTTTTTTCCTACAAAAGAAATAATTTGCGATAGATGTGCAAAAGAAACAAATAATTGGAGTGGAACGCCTAATTTTAGAATATGTAAAGATTGTTTTAACGAATTAGAAAATAAAAGAGAGGAATAAGAATGAAAAATTTAACCAGAAACGAAGTAATTGAAAAATTGATAGATAACGATATAGATACGATTTTGAATTGTGGCGAAAAGGAATATCTATATAATATCCTCAAAAGCGGAATGAAAGGATATGACAACTATACAAAAGAAGAATTATATCAAGAATATAAAGAAAGATTTAATGAGGGAGTAATAATAAAATGAAATATATAATAAGAGATTGTCAATTTGAGTGTAGATATTTTGCTGACGGGGCAATATTTAATAGTAAGAAAAGAATTTTATATCAGTTAGCAAGTTATCATAGTATTGATTTTACAGGAGTAAAAAACGACGGACAAGATACTCCCTATAAAGATATTTGGGAATTTCTTATGACATTAGAAAATGACGAAACAAGGTTAAACTGGATTTTAGATTATGGCGAATGGGAAATAGAAAAAGTTAAACAAGGAGTAAAAAATGAGATATTTGAGTAGGTGTTTAAAATGTGGTTGGAATAAAGAAAGCGACACTATAACGACAATAGAAAGTTTTTGTCCTAAATGTAACGATTTACTCGTTATAAATGATAGTGAACACGACGAGAGGATAGCGGAACTGATAGACATAGAACAAAAATTAAATAATGAGGATATAGACGAATTGACACCAGAAGAATTTAGAGATAATGAAGTTAAATTTGATAAAGTAAATCCAAATAATACAGATAATCAAATAGGTATGTATAAAAATATAGATAAATTTGGACATAAAGGTGTTTGGGAAATTATTGAAAATATTAAAAACCCTATTGTTAGAGTAAGCCATAGAAAATTATTCTTAAAAGTTGGTGGAAAGATACCTAATAGGAGTTAAAAATGGATATAAAGAAAAAATCATATACAGGGTGGGTTACTCAATTAAAAATATATGCTGATTGGGATAATAGGTATGTATCTACTGGAACATCTATATATAAAACAAAGAGATTTGACACTCCATATAAAATTCGTTTAACAATTGAGAAGATAAAATGAAATATCGAGTAGGGGCAACAACAAAATCAGGAAAAATAATATCAGAAAACTTTACTACAAGAGATGAAGCAACTATTTGGTTATTAGATTTAATGAACAAAGAAGAAGTTACACATTATAAAATTATTGACAGAGAAACAAAAGAATTATTAGAAACAGAAAATAAACAATATGATAAAGGAGAAACAAAATGAAGTATAAAATTGTTTGGATAGAAAGCCACGACCCTATGAATTGGGGTAAAACTTGGGAACAAGGACATACTAATATATTAAATTCTTTACCTAATCCAGAAATTGAACGTATAGATAGTAAAGATGGTTGGTTAGATGTGAGAGGCACAGATTACTTTGAAGCAAATAACCTTAAACAAGCTAAAAAAATTACACAAGCGTATGAAGTAGGAACAAGCGGAGTATTTGCGGTGTTTGATATTAAAGATAAAATGGTATTTACAGAACAAGATATAGAAAGCGAGGAATAAAATGAGAAAAGATAAAATAATGTTAATTGGATTGGTAGAAGGATATTTAGATATAGCTTATGTATTATCACAGGTGGCAAAAGGTAAAATGTCAACTACTAAAGCGATAGACAGTAATCCATATTTAAAAGAAGAAATTACAGTTGCTTTAGAAAATGCAGGATATATTAAAGAAAGAGAGGAAGAAATAGATTTACCTGATAGAATAGTAACAGAAGGAATTGACCTTGATAAAATTAAAAAAGGAGATATAAATGGATAAGAAAATAATTTTAGAGATAATAAACATGATAGGGATTAAACCTAATAGAAGTGGTTACTATCATACTAACTGGGGCAAGAAAACAGAAGTGGGTTTGATTGCCTCGATAAATAATATATTAGACCAACAACAATATAAACAATGCTCAACACCCGTCAAGACAGAAAGCAGGATTAAAAAAAAAAGAAATATAAAAATGGAAAATCCTAAAGTCTATAAAGTATTATGTGAGTTTTTTGTAAAAGCTAATAATCGTAAAGAAGTCGAAACCTTTTGTGGAGAAGATGTAAATTTTGTAGAAAACCATATTATAGTAAGAGAAACCTCGTCTACCGAATTTACAAATGACCCACAAGAAGAACTATATAAAGATTTAACAAATTAAATCTGTTGGTTGTAGAGTTGGTTGCTTCGGTAGCCCAGACGCTTTATTAAAAGGAGATATACAATGTGGGTAAAATTAGTATATAAAACAAAAGCAGGAAATACTTATAGAACAAAAAAAGATTTTACCATCAAAAAAGCAACAGCATTATATAAGAGAGATTACGAAAATGACGATAACATAGTCGAAGTTTATTTAACACATTTCGGCATATGGCGTAGAAGAAAATATAAAACTTTAAAGGAAAAAAAATGACTATTGGTTGGTTTGGTAGATGTTTCAATGTAAACCATAAATCATTGTCAACAAAAACTCATATTGCTAATAATGGGAAAGTGTTGTGTGGTTATAAACCTCATAAAACTTTAGAATTTAATTGGTGTTCTGGTGTAGATAATTTAGAATATTTAGAATGTAAAAAATGTAAAGAAAAATTATTAAAAGAGAAAATAAAATGGATAAAACAATATACAAATTATTAAAATTATTAGGATTTACAAAATGTTGGGGTTGTGGTAAGGTAATTCATAAACATTGGGCATATATAAGACCTTTTGCTGATAGCCCGAAAGACTTTGAAGCAGGGGGGTATAAAGCCCCTATATGTGAAAGTTGTGATTATCAGTATGAAGAACATCAGGGGGGATAAAAATGAAAAATATAATAATAGGACTTACTATACTATTAGTATTCGGTTGCTTAGAACTTTATGCAGAAGAATATACACATAAATATTGTGTAGAAAATGGTATAGCAAAAACAAATAAAGTAGAAAAGCAAGAATTAAGACCCTTACCCAATTCCGTAAATTGGGAAGGCATATTAAAAGCAAATTGTGTAGAAATTGATAACGAAGAACAAGTATTATTATTATTTAAAAGTAAAAATTATATATTTGATAAAGACGTAGATGAGAAACTTCAAACAAAATTGAAAGAAGTTTTAGAATATTATAAAGAAAAATATGAACTAAATACTCGTTTAGTAGTTAGACTAAAAGGAAATAAATGTTATCATTCTGGTAATGTAATTCTTATATCTTTAGAAGTAGTAAAGGTAGATGCTATAAAAATGAAATGGAACGAAGAAACACTTACTGTATTTATTTTATTACACGAAATCAAACATTCTATTGATTATAAATATAATAGAAAACAACTTATTAAAGATAATATTTATAGCAAGAAAAATAAACTATTACATAATAAAAGACCACACGAAAAAAGAGCAAACGATTTTGCTAAACAGGAGATAAATAAATGGATAAAACAAATATAATCTGTCCTCTTTGTAGTAGAAAAATAGAGAAAATAGAACTAAAATATTTAAACAAGAAAATGAAAAAACAACTAATGTGTTATAACTGTTTTATGAAAAAAAAGAGAGGTAAATAAAATGGGATTATTAGCATTGATATTATTAATATCAGGAGTTGCGATAGGTTTAGTTAAATTAACAAGGTCTACTATAAACTTTATAACAAAGCCTTTGACTAACGAACCTACTGAAACAGGAATTCAAATTCAAGAAGTAACTGATAAAGAAAATCCTATACCTATTCAAACTAATGGAACAGAACCTTTAAAAGTCGAACTTAAAGACAGTAAATTTAATAGCTCACAAATCATAGAATATCAAGGAGAAGAATTACAAAAATTTGAATTCAGACCTCAAACTTGGCAACAGTTTATATCTCAAACTTTTGCAAAAGAACAAGCACAAACTATTGTAAAAAAAGTTAAACGGGGTATAAGAGGACATTTCATATTATCAGCAATAAAAGGACATGGAAAAACTACTTTCGTCGAATTATTTGCTCAAAGTTTAGGGGCTAAACTTATTCAAAGAGTAGGTAAACAAGTAGAAGAAGATGAATTGTTAAATATAGTAAACGAAATAAATACAAGCACAGAAAAATATGTAGTGCTTTTCATAGACGAAATAGATACTATGGATTGGAAAGTTTTAAAAGTATTAAATCCTATTATTGAGCAGTTTAAAATCAATGGAAAGAAAATAAAACCGTTCATTTTTGCGTCGGCGACAATCAATAAACATATTTTAATTAAAACAAATCCTGATACTCTGGACAGAATTCCACATCACATTCAATTTATCAGATATAGTGCAGAAGATATTGCTCAAATTATTAGACAGTATAAGAAAGAATTATATCCCGAAGAAAATGTATCAGAAGAAGTGATTTTAAAAATAGGAAATTCGTGTAAATTTAATCCACGAACTTCGATTTCGCTTTTGGAAGATTTTGTAGTAATAAACGATATAACGAAAGTATTAAAAGATAGAAATATTATCAAAAACGGATTAACTAAATTAGACATCAAGATATTAGAAGTCTTAAATGAAGCCACAAGACCTATGGGGGCGAATGCTCTTGCGATGAGAATAGGCATAGGGGAAAATCAATATTTAAGAGAATATGAGCCTTTTCTCGTCGAGTTTGGATATGTTGCTCGAATACCAAGTAGGGTGATAACTAATAAAGGAAAAGAATTATTAAAAGGAGTAAAATAATGAAAAAGAAACTTGAAGATAGAGATTTAATAGCAGTAGCAGTAGAGTTTTTACTTAAAATGAATAAAAATAAAGAAAGAATACGGAAAGTATTTGGCAATGACAAAATAATTTTAGATTATTTAAAAAAAGTGCCTACTATTTTTCTGTCAGAAGATGAAGAAACAATAAAGAAAAATCATGTTTTAATATTATACACTACGATTGCATTAGGTAAATTATTAAAAACAAATACTCATGTTACTTATAAAAAATATTTGAAAGGAGAACCACTTGATGAACCCTCTAATGAACAAATATAAAGAATGGTTAGTATATAATAATAAATCTATTACTACCAGAAAGAATTATTTATCAAGAATAAAAACTTTCTTGAAAGCAAGCGAAAATAAAGTTACCAAGACAAGTATAACTAATTTCTTTATAACTTTTCAAGAAAAAAATAGTCCTGCAACTATGAACGGATATAGAATAGCGTTAAAATCTTTTCTCAAGTGTATAGGAAAAAATATTTTGTTACCAGAAAGTTTTAAAGTAGAAACAAAATTACCTGAATTTATCGAGGAAGAATATTTAACACATCAAATTATACCTGTCATTGAACAGGTATCTTCTAATCCTTTACAATTCAAAACAATATTATCATTTATGTTTTATACTGGAATTAGAATAAGCGAACTCATTGAATTACAAAGAGAAAATATAGATTTAAAAAATAAACAAATCAAAATTCACGAAAAGAAAACTAACACAGAAAGGTTAGTAGCATTGAATTCAAAAACAAAAAAATTGTTAGAGATTTACTTCGCTAAAGAAAAAGAGGCTACCAATGCCTTCAACATCACGAAACGTGGCTTAGAAGCCCGTATAAGCCGTCTGAAGCCCTATTTTGAGGACATCAATCTACACCCACATTTGTTTAGACACTCGTTTGCTACTCGATTAAGGAAAGCAGGGGTAGATATTGCAGACATACAAGCATTAATGGGTCATAAAAGTATACAAACCACTATGAGATATGCACATACAGACATTAAGAGATTAAAGGAAATTATCAATAAGGTGAATTAAAAAGGGGTGAGTTGAAATGAGGATAGAAAAAATGAAAAAGAAAGTTAGAAGAATACCTGATAGAATTAAAGGATATAATTGGCACATTATTATTGATGATGGCTTTTGTGCTTATCGCTATCCATTAAATGCAAGCAGTAGATATTCTATACATAGTCTATACAAAAAAATAGTTAAATCAACAAAACCAAGGAGAATAAAATAATGAGAAAAAAATATACTTGTTATGAATGTAAAAAAAAAACTCGAAAAAAATATGTAATAATGCTATGGAAAGCAGGAACATCAGAAAATCATAGAGTATGTAGCAAGTGTAATAAGAAAATGAAAAAAGAACTTGATTTATAAGGAAAAACAAAATGATAATAACTAAAAAAATATTTATGAAATATGAAAGAGTTAGAGTAAGTGGAGTAACTAATATGTGGAATATTAAATTAATCTGTAAAATAACTGGATTGACACGTGAGGAATGTTTAAAAATAATGAAAAATTACGAAGGACTTAAAAACAAATATTTAAAATAACCATATACCTTATATTATATATTATTATATATAGATATATAATATATCATTATCAATAATGATATGATTCAATTACTTAAAGATTGTTTTATTATCTCTTTAAAAGAGATAATAAAAGAGAGTCACCTAACTCTTACACTTGCTTAGATTTTATAAGAAGCTTGCTTATAAGTGCGTAACCAGTGCGAGGGGGCAATATGAAGAAAACGGAAATAAGATGTCCGAAATGTGAGTCGTTAAAAGTTACAACACGGCATAGTCTTTTTGATTGGTGGTGTTGTTCATGTGGCTATGGGTGGGATAAACAAATATCACAATATCTTATAGAAGATACTCGCCACTTTCCATTAGAACTAAAAGAACACGCACAATATCTCAAAGACGGAACAAAGTTGACCAAGCAAGATAAACTCGATTTACAAATAGATTTATGGCAATATGGAAAGGAGTAAATAAAGATGGCTAAATGGAATGTCAAAGTAAAAGGACTCAGAACATTATTAAATACTGATGATAGTGATGAAGAAGCTAAAAGAGTGAGTAAAGAGATTTATAAATTGTTATCAAATAGATTATATCACATATATTTTAAAGATTTTAATAGGTTAAAAGATTTTAATGTGTATGTTAAGACAACAAAGGAATTGAATATCTTACTTGATGAGATGTATGATTATTGCGACGCTGAACGAATATGGATAGATTTTGAATAAAAATTAATATCTAACTATTGGATATTCTTAACATATTGAGCACGAATAAGTTATAATTAATTATCGTTAAAAAATACATCTAAAAAATCCTTGACACGGAGCATATCGTGTGGTATACTTGTATTGATTGAAGGGAAGGTATTATTATGGCTAAAAAACTGTTTGATAAGAACTTATATCAGAAAAAATATTATCGTAAAAATAAAGAACGGCTTTTGCGTAACTCTAAAATACGTAAAAAGAAATATTGTAAAACTATAACTAAATATCCTGAAAATGGAAGAACACTTGATGTGTGCGATATGCTAACAAGAAACAAAGAGAGGTTTAATTACGGCTTAGAACTTAATCGTTAATTTTTTCATTGCTTCATAAAAGTAAGGAAAAAAAATGGGTAAGATAACAAGAGGTAGGTCAAGTAAGACATATAGTAATAAAGTAAAAAAAGTGAAGGAGCTCTATAAGAACTTATATAAGGCTTCTCAAAAAAAGAAAGCTAAAAATCCACAGGGAAGATATTTTTCTGACAAATATCCAACTGTGGCTAATTTTTTGGAAATTGTTAAAATTAAAAAGGCGAGCAAAGAGAAAAAATGAAAAAATACTTAGCTTGGTCAATAGACCCAAAGACAGCTTTAGAAATCTTCAATCTGGCTGAACAGCATGGTAAAAAAGCAGGAGACAGTATGCAAGCAGAGTTTTTGGAAATCTATAAAAAGAAACCTAATAAGTTCAAATTGTTAGGAGCTACTGACCAAGATATTGATATGATAGCAGGGAATTTAAGAGAAGAAGGAAAGAAAATTCTTAACTTAAATGAAATAGATAGGAGAAAAAAGAAATGAAAGAAATTAAATTTAGAGGATTATTATTAAATAAAAAATGGATATATGGAGATTTAGCATATGATTGGTTAGGTCATGCTTATATTTTGAATTCATCACAAGGTAGAAGTAGTGAAACTGAAATTGTCAAAGGAACAGAAGAACAATATTTAGGTCTTAAAGATGAAAATGGAAAAGAAATATATAAACCCATAAAAGATATTCTGAAAATATTACAGGAGAAAAAATGATAACTCTCGCTAAACGTGGCAAATATTATACATTGACCATAAAAGATAATAAAGACAATACTTTGAAAACGGAATTAAGTTGGGAACAAATGGCTAAACTCTATTGCTTAATATCAGGAATAGTTTGTAGAAGAATAAGAGGAACAAAATGAAGAAGCCAGAGAAGAAGAATTTTTATCTTGGGGATAATGGAGACCATATTGAACTCCATAATCAAGCCATTGATACTTATGAGAAGTATCACCAGCAAGAAATAGAGAAACTTAATAAGATTATTTTTACTTTAACAACAGGTGGTTCTGAAAGAGATTTTACAAGTGCTATTATAGAAGGCAAAAAGTTACGGATTAAAGTATTGGAAGATAAGTTAAGTAATTTACTGAGTGAGGAGAAGATATTTATTTTGATTAAAAGTAACATATCAGACTGTATTTGCAAAATAGTGAATTTCTTAAAATGTAAAATTCCAGAAACAGTATTAAATTTATTAGCAAATGAGTATTCTGATAAAATAGCCAAAACAATCTCTAAAAGAATAAGAGGCAAATAATGATACCAATAATTTATACAATCGCAGGATTTTTACTTTTATTTTTTATAGTAACGATTATTGTATTACCATTTCTTACACTTGGAATATATTTATTCATTGGTCTTTTATTAGGAATTGGCAGGTATTTAATTAGACTATATGAAGTTACGATTATTAATAGATGTTTATTGTGTGATAAAAGAATTGTTCCATTTATGACTTATTGTTTAGAATGTAACGAAATTGATAGAGCAGTGCGTGAAGCAAGGAGAAAACACCGTGCTAACAAATAAAGAGTTTAACAAATTAATCCACGATTTAAAAAGATGTTCTACTCAAATCGGATTAGCAAAAGAAATTAAAGAAAAAAAGATTCGAGACCAAATGCTGGATTTGTTAGCAAGCGAGTTGGATAGGCTTCACGAAGATTTAGAAGATATGAAAAGTAGAAACGGAGGAGATTAAGATGAAAAACAAACAAAATAAAATTAACGAAAAATTGTTTGTAGAATTATACAATTCAGGAAAAAATGATTACGAAATTGCTCAATTAATGGATTTAGGAGAAAGAACCGTATCTCGTTATGCACAAAGATTAAGAAGCAAAAAAAGAATCAAATCCAGAAATATAATACAAACTGTAGATAAATTGGGATTAAATAAACTTGAAAATGTAGACACCGAAAAACAAAAGAAAATTGCAGTAACTGATTGGAAAATTCCGAAAGGAGTTAAAAACGATACAGCAAATGATACTTTTAAAAAGTATCTTTATGTAGCAGACCAACATGTGCCAGAATATAATATCCCTGCAAATAGGGCTATTCACAAATTAATGGAAGATATTAAATTTGATGGCTTTAGAATTGTAGGAGACTATATGGATATGAGTCCAATTTCACATTGGAATGAATATAAACGCAAAACATTAGAAACTCAACGATTAAAAGAACATTATATAATAGGCAATGTTCTGTTAGATGAATATGATAAAAGATTACCTAAGAATTGTGATAAAGCGTTTTTTTGGGGTAATCATGAAGATTGGTATAATCAATTAATAGAAAAATTACCAGTTTTAGAAGGTATGTTAAATCCAACAGAAGAACTTAATCTAGAAAAAAGAGGTTATAAAGTCTACGAAGAAATGAATCATATTGAAAAAATAGGTAGGCTTTCTACTTGTCATGGTGTTTATGCAAATGTTCATGCAGTAAAAAAACATATCGACGAATTTAAAACAAATGTTTTGTTTTTTCATACACATAGGATAGGTTCAAGGTCTTCAAGCTCTCCTGCTAAAGAAATATCTATTGTAGGTTATAATGTGGGATGTCTCTGTGATAAAAATCCAGATTTTCTTAGAAATAAACCGAATAAATGGAGTCATGGATTTGCTATCGTTTACTATTTACCTACTGGATACTTCTTTGTGCAGAATATAAGAATTGTTCAAGGTAAATTTATTTATAATGGAAAATTATATAATGGAAATGTTTAAATGAAAAAAGAAAGAGAAATATGAAAAATATAATAATAGCTTATGAAAAAAATAACCAATTAAAACAACTTATTGTTGAAGAACAATTATTTGAGAAAGAATTAAATAAGTTAATGACAGATACGAAAGTTTCTAAAATATGTATTGACAAACGTGAAAAAATATGAATGATATTCTAATAGCCAAAAGATTGATTATATTTTTAGGTTGTTTATATGGTATAAGTATCGGTCATTATGTTATCGAAGCTATAAGAAATCTACAATGTAGAAAATAGAAAGGAAACCACTATGCCTTATATTTCAAGTGAAGGAAATAGAAGAGAAGAATTAAGAAACGGCGAACCTGCATTGATAGCAGGAGAGTTGAATTATCAAATCTTTTACTATGTAAAACATAATCAACCTATTAATGTTTTTAAACAAAAAAATATTTATAAATTTGTAAAACAATTTTTAGGAGACAAACCTAACTATCAGCGTTACAATGATATGACAGGATGTTTAATTAGATGCTATACAGAAATAGAAAGAAGACTACACATAGATGCAATGATATTAATGGAGATTATGTATAGTTATGATGAAGAAATTGCGAACTATGAAGATACCAAAATCAAAAGTAATGGGGACGTAGAATAACAAAAGGAGAAATATAATGATAACTCCGCTTAATCAAAAGTTAAAATATATAACATATCTTGCAGGGTTTATCGAATCAAATCCTAAAAAAGCTACTGACTGGAGAGAAGAAGTAATATTAAAATTACAATCTCCTGATTTAATGATTTATTGTCCTATTAAATATGAATCGTTAAAAACAGGCAAGCCCGCAGGCGAGCATATTAAGTATGTAGCAGGGTTAAAACAATCAGGCAAATGGAAATTGTTTGATGAAGAAATGTCTAAAATTTGGTGGGGAACGGTTAGACCTGAAATAAAAAGATATGAGATTATTCAACAGTTTAAATATAGGAGTTTAATAGATGGTAATACCAAGTATGATTTAGATTTTTGGGGAGATTTTGAAGCCGTTGCCAGAAGTTCATTTATCATTTTGAATTATCATAAAGAAATTGCAACTTGGGGGACTCCAGCAGAAGCGATAATAGCTTTTTTCTTGCATATTCCGATTTATGTAATTAGTGATGTTTCTAAAACTGAAATGAATTCTTCATTATTATGGTGGGTTAATGAAACTAATGGAGAAGTATTTCGTTCAGTTAATGACTGTATTAAACATATTAAAGAAAAGTATGATATGACAATAATTGAATCTGAGAAAAAGGAAGGGAAGAAAAAATAATAAAAGATTTAGAACTTTTCTTTAAATTAATATTAAAAAAGGAATATTTATAATGCCTAACAAAGGTTATAAACAAACAAAAGAATATAGAATATTAATATCTAAAAGTCATAAAGGATTATATAAAATATTAATCAAATCTTTTTTGATTAAAGAATATACTAAAAAAGGAAAAGCGGTCTTAACAATAGCAAAAAATATAAATTGTAGTGCTTATTCTATTAAATATTATTTAAAAAAATATAATATTCCGATAAATAAAATGAGTTTAGAAGGAAGAAAAAAGGTAAGTAAGGCAAATTCAGGAGAAAGAAATGGGATGTTTGGTAAAAAAAGAGAATTAAATCCAGCATACAAGGATGGAAAAAGTCCTTTAGCAATTCTTATTAGACAATTATTAGAATATAGAATTTGGAGAGATAAAATTTTTAAAAAAGATAATTATACTTGTCAAGAATGTGGTCAAAATGGTTATAAATTAGAAGTTCATCATATCGAACCATTTAAAGAACTTTTATCAGATTTTCTTAAAGAATATGACCAATTCAGTCCAATAGAAGATAAAGAGACATTGATTAGATTAGCAATAAAATGGAAACTTTTTTGGAATACAGACAATGGACAAACTTTATGTAAAGATTGTCATAAAATAATAAGAATAAATAAAGAAAAGGACTAAAACATGGGGAAATCTACTTTTTGTGATATTTGTTATTTGCCTATAAAGTTAGGCGATGACAAACATATCTTTGGTATTGCCACAGTTAAAGAATACGAAACACCTACAAGTAAACAAGCTCTCTTTACCAGCCTTTTAACAGGTGGTAATGTTTATGGTAAAGAACAAATAAAATTTTATGATGTGTGTGAAGGATGTAAGAATGTATTAGAACATTTTTTCTATATAAGAAAAGACGAATTAGAAAAAATTAAAAAAGAATTAGACCGTATGGTAGGGAAAAGGAGGCAGAAATAATGAAGAATTTAGAAAAATTTTATGAACTTATAAATTCACAATTCACTTATGGTGGGAAAAAATACGCACAAACAAAAGAAAAAGAAGCTACAGATGTTTTATTTGATGATTTTGGTAAGAATTGGTTGTTTGGAACATTAGCAAAATATGTTAAAAGATATAAAAATCTTGGAAGAGAGAAAGACCTTCTAAAAATAGCATGTTATTCTTTTATTATTTGGTTAAAAAGAGGATTTCTTTATGGAAAATATGGCGTATCTGAAATTATAAATACAACTGTAGAAATCAAATCAGAATACTACCCTACTTTTCGAGAAAAAACAAGAGAATTTATAATACATTATTTAGAAGAACCAATAGCACATAATTATTTAGATATTATTTATGGATATTTACGTCTTTTTTCGCAAAAGAAATTTCAAGATATAGAGGAAGTAGAACTTTTGAACATCTTTGCTCTGTGTTTTATAATATGGAACGAAGATATAAAAAATAAAGGAACAGATGAAGATGTATATAACGAAAGGAGAAAGAAATGAACGACCAATTAAGCGAAACATATTATTGTAATTATTGTCATAACAAGATTGAAGGAGCAAAAGGAATTACTTCTTATGGACACAAAATTTATCATCCAGAATGTTTTGAATTAGTAACTCATTTTTATGATTATGACGAATTTATTGAAGAATTTAAGGACTAAATATGAAACGTAAAAAGTTTAAAGAAATTCAAAAAATAATAGACGAATATATACAGACTACCAGAGAATTTTTACATATTTTAGAAACAATAGAAGATAAAAAAATAAGAAAAATTTTGATTAAACATGCTCTTTTATATGGAGCATTAAATATTAATTTAGCAATGTATATGGTAGGGATTATTCCTCATATAATTAAATCGAAATCAATTGATGAAGAATTTGAAAAATTAATGAGACAATTAGAAAATGGAGATAAGTAAGGAAGTTAGCAATTAAATTAAAAGATAATACAGAATGTTACGGATGTCCAATGAAACAATTAATAAGAACTCAACAATATTTTGCACAACCATATTGCAGTTATTTTAAAGTATGGTTAAAATGCACTCAAACCAGAACAAAAAGGTGTATAAAAGAAAATGGAAAATAAAGAAAAAGTAATCCTCATCGACTGGGGCATCTTCATTCATAGAAGTATTTTTTCATGGCGTAAAAGAAAATCTATTCCTGTAGAGTATACATGTCTTAGTATGATTGTTGGTTGTTTAAGTAGAGTTGGTGTAGAACCTTATGATAGAATAATAATAGCAGTAGACGCAAGAAATAGTTGGAGAAAAGATATTGAAAAAGCTTATAAAGCAAATCGTAAAGAATATAGAGAAAAATATGAAGATATAGACTGGAAAGAATTTTATGAGAAAATGAATATATTATTAGATGACCTAAATAAAGGAACAGATTGGGATGTTGTCAAATTAGATAGATTAGAAGCCGATGATATAATTGCAGTAGGGTGTAGGTATTATAAGAATAAAGAAGTTGTTATAGTATCATATGATAAAGATTTTGAACAATTGTGCATTTATCCTAACGTAAAGATATTTAGTCCAATGACTAAAAAATATAAAATTGTAGAACATCCATATAAAACATTGGCTCAGAAAATAGAAAAAGAAACTTCGGATAATTTAGTAAATCCGATACTAACTGCGGAAGATTATGAAAAAAGAAAAATGATAGTCTCTTTAATTGAATTACCAGATTTTGTAGAACAATCAGTAAAAACAGAGTTAAATAAGTTAGGAGATAAATCAGGTGATTTAAGATATGTTCCTTTTGAAACTATTAGAAATAGGATAGGGAGATTATTTAACGATAAGAGTAAAGTAGTAAGTTATGAAAAATGTTTAAAGATTGTGAAACGTAAAAAAAGGAGAAAGAAATGAAGAATTGTCCAAGATGCGGATATAAATTTGGTAAACAAAAGAATTGCACTTGTCAGAATTTGAACATATTCAATTTGGAGATATATTTAACAGGAAAACACAAAGGAAAAAATTTTTGTAATAAATGTGGAGGATTATTAACTCCCGAATTAGTAGAATTTATATTATGTAGCACAGCAAAAAAATTACCAAAAATAAGATAAAAAGGAGGAAGAATAATGTATAAAATAGGTTCTGATATTGGTAATAGTGGAGCAATAATTCGATGGGGGAAATATCTTGATAATGGAATATGGATGAGAAAATGGAGATTTAAAAAACTTTGGTTTAAATGGAAAATGAAAAAAAGATACACTGATTTGGGAATTTTTGTTATTCAGTGGGGGAATTAAAATCATTAAAAATAAAAAGGAGGAAGAAAAATGATAACTAATTTTATGGATATAGTTAAATCAATAAAAGAACCATTAGATAGAAAAATTCCTAAAGACCTTAAAGGAAAAGTTAGATTCCGAGTTGTCAAAGCTGGAACTCAAACAATTCTTTTTAGAAAAAAAAGAATTATAGAGATAGAACCAGATGGAAATTTTGATGTCATTAATAGTATAAATATATTATTACCATTTAAAGGTTTAAATTCTAAAATTGCTTACGTTAATTTAGAAGGAAATAATCTTCAACAAATAAGACAAGAGATTATTAATGATATGGACGCAAAAGAGACAACACTAGTTTTAAATGCTATTAAAGTATTTGGAAAGCAAAAAGTTATTATGATTAGAAGAAGAATTTCTCCTGATATTATAAAGATAATGGGGATGAATAAAAGAGCTCAACGAGCACTTATTGTTAATCCTACACCAGTAACGAAAAAAGGAGAAAAAAGTGGAAAATTTTATTATGCAGTATATGGTTATGAAAGTATAATCCTAATGCTCGTAGACAAAAAAGGAGGTAAATAATGGAAGTTAGAAAAGATATGCCAGAAGAAGTAAAGAATCAGATTATGCCTAATGGCAAAAAGAGAGTTGTTACAGAGAAGATGCCTGACAAGTTTATAAAAAAGATTCAAGATGGAATTAAGAAGAAACAGCAATTAACTGGTCAGTTTCTTCAACTTTCTGTTAATATAGTTAAAGCCCAAAAAGCACAACGAGAATTAATAGATAGACTTACTGCTAATGGTGATAGTATTAAAGATACTCTTAGTCGTGCTAGCCAAAAGTTACGACTCCAAAAGAGAAAAGAATATAATTGGAGATTCGATGGTCGGGATTCTTTTGTAGGTGTTTATAATCCATCTAAGCCAAAGAAACCAGTCCAAGCTCCTGTTAAGCCAGAAGAAAAGAAATAAATAACGGAGAAAAAATGAATATAAAAAGAGCTCTCATCAATGGAGTGCTATTTGGAATGGTTATAGGCATTTCAGGATATACCGTATCCCAGTGGCAATATTGGGTAATATTAGGTGCATTGATAAGTATCGTATTAAATATAATATTCTTAGTAATAGAAGAGCAAGAAAAATCTAAAAGGACTTAATGATGGAAACAATATTTATAAAAGGGTCTACAATGTTCGAGGCTCAAATAGGTAGAATTATTATTCGACTTGTCAGACCTAAATATTGGACAATAAGAAATATGCCATTTTTAAGATTTGAAAAGGAGGTAATAGAATGATATTCAAAATAGTATTTAAAAAAGATAACAATATGTTAGTTAAAATTGCAGGATTAGACCCTACTACTGAAGCCAAAGAGAAAAAAGACGGCACATGGGCAGGGTGTTCTGCTAATGTTTATAATTGGGCTAAGAAAACTTATAAAGAAGGCGATGAAGTTGCTGTTGAATATTCTGTAAACAATGGTCAATATACTGTTACCAGAATTACAAAAGGTGCTGGAGAAAGTGTTCAAAGTGAAGTAAAAAATACCTCTGCTCCGACTTGTAAAGATTGTGGTAAAGAATTAAAAGATAACAAGTATGAGAAATGTTATACTTGTAATCAGAAAAATCCTTCTAAATCTCCAAGCAAAAGTGGTAGCCCTGATTATAAAAATGGAGCACCTTATGGAAGTTTACTTCCTGTAGAAGAAACAAGAAGAAATAAGTTAGCTACTATGTCGAGTGCTTGTGAAGCTGTGCAAACTTTGACAGGATTAGTAGATAATCCAACTACTATAGCAGATTTTACAATAATTATTTACGAGAAGCTATATAAAAAAATGTTTGGATAAAAATAGGAGTTAAACAATGGCTAAAAGAAAACCACGTAAGAGACGACCACGCAAACAAAGGGTTAGAATTTCAAAAAAGATAGATGTCGACCAAATACTTTTAGAAGCTCGACAATTATTTTTATTTGAAGGAATTACTGGAGAAGTTGCCAGAGATTTAATTAAGAAAATGGTAGCTTTAGATAAGAAAAAAGTAGCTCCAATAACGTTATATATTAATTCTGGTGGTGGTGAAGTTGATGCAGGGTTTTCTATTATTGATAGTATGAATGGAATAGATTCTCCTGTTATCACTATAATAGTAGGTATGTCTGCTTCTATGGCAGGGATAATATCAATTGCAGGTAGTCAACGTTTTATGACAGAACACAGTGTGTGGATGTCTCACGATATGGCTGGTGGTGTTCATGGAAGA
>SDBT01003325.1_pt1 | contig 27895 bp, 23 predicted proteins | sample 2277101 | NCBI WGS metagenome assembly SDBT01 (sample SAMN10404973, study PRJNA504765) | marine sediment metagenome | isolation source: marine sediment core GS10_PC15, 103 cmbsf | place: Arctic Ocean: Southern Knipovich Ridge | collected 2010 | reverse complement strand
AGGCTCATACTAAAGAATGCACCCCAATCGCTGTCATTCTGAGCGAAGCGAAGAATCTCTCATACGAAGTAACGCCCGCGGGAGAGATTCTTCGCTTCGCTCAGAATGACAAAAACGTTACCCGATTAATTATTCCAACTTCATAAGTCGGGCGTCCGGACGCCTCGCTTCAGTGGGGGGCACTCAAAAACTTGTCCGGAGTTACTTAGATAATCAAAAATTCGCTACAAGGGAGACTCTATGTGCCTGACCCAAATCACCATAGAAGACAAAGGCGTAGTCGAGTTCATAATTTTTGACTTCAACACCGAGACCAGTTCTCAGGCCTGACGCGTTTCCCAGGTTATTTCCACCCACAGTATATTTATATCCAGTGCGGAGGCTGATGATGTTCATTATCCTGTATTCCGCTCCCAAACCCACATTTGAGTTGGCGTCTGTTGGTCGGTTTACATCGAAGACAATGGTTAAAGCATCATCCATCAGCCTGTAAGCAGCCCCAATCGCAAAGTTTACCGGCAAAGAAAACGAATCCTTAACAAATTTCAGTTTGGTTCCAACATGCTGAATATTCGCTCCCAGGATCAGACCGCTGTTGGACAGGTTATAAAGACCACCCAGGTCTACAGCGAACGCCTGCGCGTCTTTTTCGTCTATCTGCTCCCGCAGAAATTTGGCAGTGATGCCCATCGAGATGGAGCTACTCAGTTTCTTTCCGAAGGAGAGTGCCAATAATATGTCGTAAGGACGGAAATGATCTGTCAATCTGCCCGTTTCGTCTATCTTTTCCAACTCGCCCATATAGACGAATGCAAGGCTTCCTGCCAGTGTCCCCAAATTGCCCATGGGGTGGGCGTATCCCAGATATTCGTACCTGATATCCTCGAACCATTCATTGTGCATAAATCCCAACTGGCTCGTCCGCACATAACTCAGCCCCGCTGGATTCCAATACGCAGCATAGACATCGTCTGCCGCTGCAACGTGTGATTCGCCCATACCAACAGCTCTGGCGCCCACTGCTATATTTAAAAACTGTGCCGATCTTGTACCTGCATTTTCGTGTATTTCCTGGGCCGCGCATTCCACGCCATCAATCCATAGTATCACAGCCGTAATAGCCAGCACAATCCAAAATGACTTTCGCATTACCTGCTCCTCCTGGTTATCTTGCAATGGCCAGCTTCTTCTTTATAATCTGTCTATTTCCCGAAGCGGGCTGAATCTCGATGATGTATATATATACTCCGCTGGCTACGTTAGAGATATTCCATTCCTTCTCGTTATATCTCCCGCCTGTGGCTTCGGCTTCCAGACTATCCACCAGATGTCCCGCAATATCATAGATGCTGATTTTCACGTGGGAATCTGAAGCGACATAATAGCGGAAGATAGTTCTGTCAGTGTATTCGCCAGCCGGCGCCGGATTGGGATAATTATATGCTTTGCTGGGAGCCTCGGCGAATTCTACTGTCTGTTCCTGACTGGAACCACGCGATCTGTCATCCGCGTTTTCCCAATCGTAATCGTTATCACACGCATACACCTGATATACAAATTGTGCATCAATTGACTGTCCTGGAATCTTCACATCTGTAATGTATATATCCGAAGATAAGCGGCTCATCTGTATCTCGTATGAGTTCTCTGAAAGCTCACCATCGCTGTCCCATAAGAGATATATGCCCTGTCCATCGGCTCCAGATGAATCATCATACACGTCCGACGGGTCAGAAACACGGCACTTTATGTAAAAGCCTGCCTCCTCTGTCGCTTTCTTCGGGTAGAATTTAGAAAAAGATGGCGGTTCTGTATCCTCGTCTTTTGGTATCGCTACCACTTCTGCCGAGTAGAGACTTTCATTGCCATCTGTATCATAAACGGTAACGGATATATAGTATGCAGTATCATTGATGAGACCACTCAGCATGTAGTACCCCATCCGACCCGTAATAACCGGATCACCGTAGGTGCGCGAGGAAACACCGTAGTATATCTTGTAGCCAGCGATGTTGTCATCTTCAGCTTCAAGCCATTGTATGTCTAAAGCCCTATCTATGCCAGCACTATATGCGGACACATTTTGTGGCGGCTGTGGAGCGAAGTTGTTGAGAGAATACGCGCTAACAGGCTCTAAGTTAGCGGACAAATACATACCATTAATCGCTCGGACTACATACCAATATGTTACTCCTGTTCGAGTTGTATTATCAGTATATGTAGTTGCTCCACTTGACGTTTTCCCTATCATGGAATACTGACCATCATAGTGCTCCGATCTGAAAATAACGTACCCGGTGATCCTGTCATCTTCGGGAGACAGGTTCCAGGACAGAACGATGCTACCCCCTTTGTCATCAGGGCGATCGGAGGCTGTAAGATCCGTCGGCGCCTGTGGGAGCATGGCCTTTGAGTCATACGAGCCGGTATGTAACTGATCGTGCAGGAACATACTCCACTCGCTCCCCGTTTGCATGTCGTAGTTTCCAGTTAATGAGAGCACATGAAACCTCTTCGAACTGGACGCGTAAGCAAGCTCTGTTTTACCGTCGCCGTCCAGATCGGCTATCACAGGTGGTGATGAACTATATCGCCCTTCCGTTATTGCTGGCCAGCCTTGTAATGGAACACCGTTGTGTTTGAGAGCGTGTATCACGCCTTTGTAGGATGTAAATATAACCTCCGCCCGGCCATCACCATCGACGTCACCCAGAACGGGCGTGGAATTTCTGCGTCCGTATAAGCCTATGGTCACCGGCCATCCATAAACCCGCCTTCCATTATGGTGCCAGGCATAGACGAAATCATTATACGAGGTGGCGATTATCTCAACGTCTCCATCTCGATCCAGATCGCCCAACGTAATGGCTGATCTAATCTCATCATCAGTAATGATTGGCCATCCTGGTGTCGACAAACCATTGTGCTCATATACATATATACGACAGACCTTGTCGCTGACTGATGCAAACACTATTTCGGCTGTCCCATCGCCGTTCAGATCCCCCGCTGATGGTGGCAGGATCGCATCTGCGCCCTGTATCTGAATCGGCCAGCCATCAACTACTGTACCATCATGATGCCAGGCATAGAGAGCACTTGTGCTAATACCAGATCCTCTTGGAAGTGGCGACAGGAGAGCTACGATTTCCAGATCGCCATCACCGTCCATGTCAATCACAACAGGAAAGAGGTGTCCCTTTCGTCCAACAGAGATTGGCCATTCTGGAAATTCTGAACCATCGCTTCGTCTTATATCCATTCGGCCATTTGCCAATCCACAGATAACCTCCAGTTTCCCATCTGCATCCAGATCCGCCAGAATGGGAGATGTAGTTGCGTCGCCACTGGCCCTGATTGGCCATCCGGGCAACGTGGAACCATCGCTTCGCCAGGCGTAGACTCTTTTTTCAGAGAACGCTGCCACTATCTCTGGGTTGCCATCGCCATCCAGATCTCCCACCGCTGGAGCCGGTCCTGCTGATGAATTGGTATACTGATTTTTGGAGTCATACCGCGTCCGGCTAACCTTTCTGGGCCATCCGCTGGCAGGTTGACCATCATGGTGCCATATATAAAGCTTGCCATAATTGTGTATAGTGCTCTGAATCAGTAATTCTGCATTACCATCGTTGTCTATGTCTGCAACTATTGGCGCTGATAATGTACTTTCTTCGACTTCCACAGGCCAGCCCTCAGCTTCCAGCGACACCATGAGAGTCTTCTGAGCATCGTTGTTTTCCCTGTAATTCTCGGCAACCCCGTCAGCAGGCAACACTTCCACAGAGATATGGTGTTGCGATTCCCCCAGAGGTGTGCGCCAGATAGTTCGGATCTCAGTTCTCTCACCTGCCGGAAGCCTCGGAATCTGATGGCTTTCAATCAGCACACCGGCTTCAGGCGTCGCTTCCAGATCCACTCCTATTGCGTCTCGCAGCTCTACGATGACATTATGCGCATCAGCGGCTCCAAAATTATATATAGCAACGTCTATCTGTACTTCTTCTCCCTGCTTCGGCTGCTGTGGCTCAAAAGAGATATCTACAGATGAAACCACCAGATCAACTTTATTTGGTGGACGCCTTGCAGCATACAGGTCCAGAGCTGGATCTCCCATAAGGTTGTAAAGCTCCATGTTCATTGAATTCGGGAGCAGTTTGAGCTTTGTATGCATGGTAATCTCACCCAGAGTGCCCAAGTGCGATTCAGAAATAGATTCGGACAGCCCAAACCCCACGTCACTGGCTCTCGCCAGTCTTGATGATCCGAAGAAGGCTATTGCACCATAGCGATGTTTGACGAACACTTCTGCCAGTGAGTCAGATATTGGATGATCAAATTCGCCTGTCCTGCATGCCAGACTGAAAATGACGGGTAACTTGCGATCATTTTGCAATCTGGAAACATCCGAATTATTAAATATCTCCCATCCATTTGTCCATCCATGACCTGCATAGTCTACTATGAGCTGCCCCGCATTAAGCATGGAGATTATGTCGCCGGTGCCCCCACCATCCAGAGCCGATACCTCGCTTACATTGTAGCCAGCCGGGAGCAAATATTCGTCCCGAGCAGTTTCCATATCGTCCCGAAGGTATTCCACTGTGCCCAGAACCAGCAGCACGTTATTGGCCCAGTCTTCATATAGTGGGTTCTGTTCATACTGAATTATTTTGTCTATTATACGATTTAACTCAGCCAGATTCTTGGCAGGAAGCCTACCCAGCATTATGTCGGGCAGAAGGTCATCGCCGCTAACGCACGCATACCAATTATCGGTGGCAATTCGCTCATTTGAGCTCTTTTTATCGGAAATATGTACAGGGAGATACTCAATGTCTCCTATCAAGACAACGTAGCCAACGCGCCCGTCAGACATATTTTCAGATCGCCAGTAATCATATATATATTGCGTAAACGACCGGATTCTTTCATCCAATCCCCCGGTCGAACCGAAATAGTGATAGATCTTTCCTGTGGGAGCTACCACCACATCAAGTCCGCTGTATTGCGCGCGCCAATCGGCCAATTGCCGAATACGCTGACTGTTGTAAAACTGATCTGGCACAATAATCACGTAATCAGCCTTGTGATTCTCCTTGAGATTATCGGGATAGCTTACGCTCCCATCCGCGGAGCCGGGTGTAGCTGCCAATGGCATGCTGGAAATTGTGAAGCTGGTATTATATTGACCCATGTTCGGCGCTAGCCCTGAATTGTCTCCCATTCCTGCTCTATAAGTAAGCCGAACGCGGAGGAAGGAGTAGCACATAAGCTCTCCAGAGTATGGATTATATCTTATAGGATGAAATTCCAGTTGCACCAGCCGCTGATCCCTCAGATGCCCGGAGAATGAAATATTCGCCAATTCTTGAGGATAGAACCTGTTAGTATTGTAGAACTCCTCATCAATGGCAAATTCCTCGCCTATATATACGGCCTCACCGCGATTTTTCACCACTTCCTCTCCGACAGGATATACATCATAGTCTTTGAGAATCTTATATTCCGCATCTTCGACCTGGATTTCCACATCGTTATTAGATGGTATCGTCAACAATATTCTGACCACAGGGAGCTTTGGTTTGCCAGTTTCCTTTGTCCAATCAGCCTTTGGGATGCTGAGAAATTGGAAAATCCTATCCTGTTCCTTTCGCTCCTGGATATTCATACCCTCCAGCATCATATCCACCAAAATACTGTTTTTGTCCTGTTCTATTACTTCCATCTCCGCTGGGGCAGGATAGCTGCCGCCAGTGAATGACTTCCATGTTCCAGCCTCTATGGCATCAGCGTTTGTTATCAAAACGGCTGCGAGGCATATAGTTACTATAGCGGATCTCACTATTTATTCCTCCATGTTATCCATTTGATCCTTTATACAATTTTGAAGCAGTATTAATCCTCTTGCGTATTTTTTACGCCTCCACAATTCTGTTCCGCACATGCGTTATGGGATATATGCACATGGCTGTGGCCCTCCCGGACCGCAGCTATATACTCAAGGCCGTGTGTCTCTGAGATTGTATGGATATTGATTTCGGGCGCTTCGGCGGCTAGATCAACCGCGACAAGAATAGACCGATATAATACGGATCGGAGATAGCTGTCCAGAGCTTCACGTATCCGCCACTCCGTCGTGAAACGCAGGCGGCACTCATCCAGTAGGTCCTGGCACAGAAAGCAGCTCATACAGCCTGGCTCAACTTTCGTAGGCTCCAGCACTGAACGGAATATGCTTAGAACATCCTCCCGTTTTTCGTTTGATACAAGAATATTTAGACTGGCCTGGATCATCTCTTCTTTCCCCTTTGCCTGCTATATGTATCAAGTTTGGGTATCCCAAAGAGTTCAGTAATAAGCAAGAGCGATGCCAACGCGCGCAATAGTATCTATGAGTGGATTCTGATCCAGGACTGCTGATATGCTGGAGTTGTGGAATGAGCGCCAAAGGTGTATTGAAATCAACCGATATCCACCAGCCGAAAAGTCGCATGGTCTATATAAAAAGGAAAGATTATTGGATCATAAATTCAGTGAGCGGCGGGATGCTCCTTAGCGGATTATGGGAAATAATATTTTGGTTTGGTATTTATGTTCACCGGGACAGAAAGACCGGGGGCCGAAGGATGGAAACCTGATATATCGTGCATTACACAAATTATCGGGGATTACGGCTTGGCCGATGGATGCCCAGTTTAGTCATGCGGGATTCGAGCGTAGATGGCTTCAAACCAAGAATCTTAGCCGCGCCGTTCTCACCCCGTACGCGCCAGCCTGTTCGCTCCAGTATATCCAGAATGTGCTGGGACTCAACATCGGCGAGTGTTTCACCTGAAACGGGCGGACCAGATACTTGACCTGGGATTTGCACACGAAGTGCGCTGCCTTTCGTCTGGATCATAGCCCGCTCAATGATGTTTCGGAGTTCGCGGACATTACCAGGCCATGAGTAGCTCTGCAAAGCATCCATGCTCTGACGGGGAACACTCTCGACTCTCTTACCCATCTTCTCGTTAAACTCGTTGACAAACGCCCATACAAGGGGAGGAATATCCTCTGTTCGTTCGCGGAGGGGCGGAATAGCAATGGGAAAGACATTGATTCTGTAATAGAGATCCTCCCGAAATCTACCTTCACGCACGTCATTTTCCAGATCCCGGTTGGTAGCAGCGATAATTCGAACGTCTACGGTAATGGTCTCCGTGCTACCCAGCTTCTCGAATTGCCCTGTCTGGAGAACTCTCAAGAGTTTCACCTGGACCTCAGGAGGAAACTCACCGATCTCATCCAGGAAGATCGTGGAGTTGTTGGCCAACTCAAAACGTCCGATCTGCTTGGTGAGTGCTCCGGTATATGCTCCCTTCTCTCGCCCGAATAACTCATTCTCAACCAGTGCCGAGGCCATTGCTGCACAATTTACGATAACCAGCGGTCGATCCCTTCTAGGACTCATATTGTGGATCGCGTATGCCAGGAGTTCTTTGCCAGTTCCTGTGTCACCCAGAAGTAGAACAGTTGAATCTGTTCCAGCTACTTGCTCTGCTTGCGCCATCGCGGCTTTCATGGCATGGCTCTGACTGACGATACCCCCATGCAGGTGGGCCGATCGAATCTCTTCCCGCAGGTACACGTTCTCCGCCTCTAATCGTTCCTTCAGCGTGCGGATCTCGGACAGCGCACTTTGCAGAGCCTCTTCTGTCTGTTTACGCTCGGTGATGTCATGAAACAGAGTAGTGAAGAATCCACTTTCTGAGCTATAAGCACAAACAGAATACCATCTTTCCAGATGCTCTGAATACTGCTCAAATGTAATAACTTCCCCTGTCAAGGCAACCCTGCCATAATTGCCTATCCAATCATAGTCTGACTTTTCAATCCCTGGAATTACTTCTGTAACTTTTTCCCCGATAATGTCTTCTTTTCTTAATCCCGTCAGTTTTTCGAAAGCATGGTTTATTTCGAGGAAAATATAATCTATCGGTTCACCACTTTCATCGACCACAATTTTGTGGTGAGCAGACCCATTATGCATGTTTTCAAAGAGGGATCTATATTTCTCCTCACTCCTGATCTCTAACGCAGCATTCCATAGGCGCAGTCCCATCAGTTCATCTATGAGCTGTTCCTTCGTTTTGTCCTCGTCCCTCATTTGCGTGCTCCTCAGATATAGTATGCTTCAGGGCTACCGATCCAGATTATAGAGATGGTCATATATATGCGATTTCTTATTATGAGTATACCCGTTTTTTGACAATTTGTCAACCGATAGCAATAGTCATAGGGAAGGGTAGCATAGTCACCATATCCTGATCTACCTCGGCGGCCTGGTAAGACGCCACATCTCCTCAGATAGCACGTGACCCGCATCCTCCTCGATATATCAACTGGGTAGTGCTATACATGTAATGCTCTCCAAAGATTATAGTGACAGATGAAATACTTGATGGCGCCGATGTGGTTCTTCAGCTTCCTGGAGAAAGAGAGAGCTTTCCTGACCAAGCGGGATATCCGCTGTCTCATTGTGCAATTGAAACGCTCTATGTGACTCGCTTTTCCTTTATTCCTTGCTCCCCACAAAACTCCACATCTCGTCTACTTCCGACTCAATAGACCAGATGAGCAGTTTGTCTGTTTCCACGCTTTCACTATAGTTCGCCCATTTTGGCAGATTTTCCGCTCTAATAGTGTATTGGAATGTAGATATAGCTTCAAAGCCTATGCAGCGGTCTCGGTATTACACAATGCGCCGCCGCAAAAGTTGCTTGACAATATTAAGATACCATTGTATAATCTAAATACGGAGTTTTGACACGATAATTGATGGTGATAGCAACAGAGATCATCAGCAATATAGATTTTTTGGCTCTTCCGATTTCATCAGCTTTAAAGTAGCTTGCGGGTTGTGGTTTGGAACTGGGGAGGAAGTCTTACCATGTATAGTAAAAAATCAAACAAAGCAACGAGTCAGTCCTTTCTTATATCGCTGATTCTTCACGGAGCGATTGTGCTTGTTTTGGGCGCATATATTGCTTACACGCAGGTTCCGGAGGCCAAGGAATTCTTCGCAAGTACATTCCTGAAGGCTCAAAAAGAAGTAAAGCCTAAGGAACGTCCCAAAGAGATTAAGCCTATCGTCAGACCTACCATACCAACGGAGCAGCCTGTACCCATACAGGATGTTCAGGTTGTGCCCCGTGTAACTACTGCTGCTGTGCGACAGGCGCCCAGAGTTACGGCTGCAACAGTTCTGGAATTTAGCGCCACCCCTGTGAGGCCTAATATCCGGGTAACTCCGAACGTGCCAAGGGTGAGAGTTGTGCCTGATGTCGTCACATACACAGACATTCCCACAACAGCGTCGCCTGATGGAATCGCTTTCTCCGCACCGGTATCTGCACCATCAGCGCCCACGGTTGGAAGAGGAATAGTGGGAACACAGGTTAGAGTCGCAAGAGGCCCTATGAAGCCGAAGGGTCTGTCCATGATCAAAAATATAAGCGTGGCAGATACAGGACTGGCGGACGTGGCAAAGGCTGTAACCCTCGGTAAGGTAGCGGTGGCGCCTCTTCCCAAAGGCGAACCGGGTGGCCGTGTTATCGGTCGTGGTAAGGATATTCAAGGTGTTTTCCGTCTGGTGAGGATACATCATGACCTGGCTGACTGGTGGGCAGATCAATCCTCTATGGTTGCACTCACAGAATGGCTGAACTCACAGACAAAGATCAAGACGGACATGAATGTGGAGGGTGGTTCACTCAGACTGACCGACCCGAAACTGTCGAAAGCTCCACTGGTGTTCTTCACAGGCCATGATCCAAATCACGTCAGAAGCAGAAACCTGGCACGTGGCGCTCCTCTCAGAACTACCATGTCGCAGCAAGAGAAAGACGGACTGAGGAAGTACCTGGTGGAAGACGGCGGATTCATATTCTTCGACGACTGCGGCGTCAACTATGCTTCTGAAGCCTTCCTGAGAATGATCCAGGCGCAATTGCGTTCATCCATGCCAGAATACAGCGTCGATAGAATACCCAATAACCATCTGATATACAACAACTATTACGACATGGGTGGTCCACCTGTAGGATTTGATATATTCTGGTGGGGAACACATCCACCGAAGCGTAACTTCCTGGAAGGTATAAACGTTGGGAACCACCTGGGCGTTCTGATATGCAGAAGAGATTATATGTGCGCGATGGAAAGCGTGAGTCTTCCCACAAGAGCCGTGCATTACTCTCCTGGTGTATATAGATTCGCCACGAACATTGTGGTATACTCTCTGACGCATGGTGGAATAAGTGACTATTCCCACTATATTCCGGACGATTCGCTTGCTGATAGAATCTCCACTGATGCACCTGCCATGGTACCAACGCTTGAATAACAACGGCAGGATGTGGAAAAATTAGCTGTTTATACAGCCCCCCAGCTTTGTCTGTGAGGGGCTGTATTCATGTTTGGGAAGGAGAAGTAAATGTCAAGAAGGCAAGGAAGAGCACTATGTACCAGTTATCTGATAGCAATCATAGCAGTTCTTACAGGTGTGTTCGCGGCAAATGTCCATGCTCAGTATAATGGCGAATGCTGGGCAGCGGACTACTATAATGTTTTCAAGATAACCAGCGGCGGTCAACCAGTTCAGGTGCAGGGATTCAGTCAACCGCTTTCGCTCGCTATAAATCCGACTGATGGGAGTTGCTGGGTTGCCAATACTGACGCTATCGCGGTGATGAAGCTGTCGGCTGCCGGCGATGAGATATTATCCATTACACCGGAGCAACAGATATTCAAAAGTCAACCAGCGTCTGTAGCAGTTGATCCCAGAGATGGCGCGTGTTGGGTAGGCGTTCGCGATACTGTATATAAATTTTCATCTGATGCCAAGCAATTGGCAGCGATACCGGGCTTTAATGAACCGATATTGGCAGTGAATCCCAAAAATGGTGAATGCTGGGTTGCCGATTCCAGCAACGCACGAGTGGTGAGGCTGTCCGCTGCTGGCGCGCAACTGGGAGAAATGCAGATCGATGGTGTCACTCAGCCAAAATCTATATCCATCAATCCCAACGATGGCATCTGCTGGGTTCTGGACGCGTTTACGTGTAAAGTGGTAAAACTCTCGCCAGACTTCAAAATTCTGAAGGCAGCCCTTGCAGTTCCTGCCGGTACAGCAATAATGTCAACAAGCCTGTCCGCGTCTTCTGACGGCGGCTGCTGGGTGGCCGTCATGATCGATATGACGAATGACTCGGTGCTGAAACTCTCCGCCGATCTCACACAGGTTATGAAAGTTGATGGATTCAGTATGCCATCAGGCCTGGCGGCTGACCCGAAGGACGGCGGCTGTTGGGTGGCTGATACCAACGGCGGCCAGATAGTGAAAATAGCGGCTAACGGTCAGAAAACGTCCATTCTTCAAGGTCTTTCTCAGCCGAAAGTGGTTGTAGTAGCGCCGCCGGTGAAGTAAATGAATCGGTAAGTTCGTATCGCCAAAACACTCGTAGGGGCACGCTGCGCGTGCCCGGGCACAAGCATTGTGCCCCTACGAATAACAACACCTATTTATCGATTGAACAAGTGAAGCGCCTCAAGATATATAGCGTGCGGTATTTATTTCCCTACATTTCCGCTAATCATAAGCCCTATTCTTTCCAAAAATGTGCCCTGTATAGGGCACATTTGCCTCCACCTTTGCAAACACTGCCAATACTCCCAGTGGCGGAAGAGAGATTATACGGGTTAGAATGGCCACTGATCACTCTCTGCATTCGGTTCTCGTAGATTTTTTGTAACTATTCACCTCCTCTCATGCGAGCGTCTACCATTCATAAGTGGGACACGCTCAGATTGTCATTCCAGCGAAGGCTGGAATCCAGTCATTTTACCCGCTCATCATATAGATATATATACGCAATACATATCTGTAACCACTGGATTCCAGCCTTCGCTGGAATGACAAATGACTTATCCGCTTATTGATAACAGGCAAAGGTGAATAGTTACGATTTTTTCAACCCCAGGAGGATCTGCCTATGCCGCGAAATACAGACGCTAAACCTGTTGCCTATGGAATGTATCCCTTCTGGTTCTGGAACGGCGATATGTCCGAATCAGAGATCCGATGGCAGATCAGGGAGATGGCGGATAAGGGAATTCGTGGATTTTTCATCCATTCCCGCCAGGGATTAAAGCGCCCTTATCTCTCAGAATCGTTTTTCCAGATGGTGAAAGTGGCAATCGAAGCTGCTGAGGAATTGGGACTCATTGTGCATCTATATGATGAGTATCCCTACCCCAGTGGTGTCGCTGGCGGAGAAGTGACGCTGGGAAATCCCCAATTTCACGCAACTCGCCTGACGCAGCAGACCTTCGATACACCCGGTGGAGTACTACGCAAAGCCTTACCGCGAGGACATATTCTCTCCTGCGCAGCCTATCCCATTCATCAGGGAAACGTGGACTGGTCTCAGAGGATCGATCTGCTTGAGTGCGTGGGTATGGTTCTCACAGACGAATCCTACAATCAGACTGGCCTCACGCAGTATAATCGGAAGCGCTACTTCGCAAGCAATCCCACGCCAGTTCTGGAAACAGATCTGCTCCAGACGCCACACCGCGTATTTGTCTCCGCGCAGATTCTGGTGGAGCGGCACAAATACTGGGGAAATCTTGTGGACGTCATGAATCCGGAAGCCGTTCGGCATTTTATCCGGTTGACACACGAGCGATACCACAAGCGCTTCGGTGATCGGTTTGGCAGGAGCATTCACTCAATCTTCGTGGACGAAACGCAGCCCGGCTGGTCAGCAAGTCTCCCAGAGGCATTCAAAGCCGAATATGGATATGATCTCATTCCACTTTTGCCCGCGTTGCAGGCCAGAAGCCATCCAGAGCATCTGAAAGTGGCTTTCGATTTTGATCGGCTCAAGTATAAGCTCTTCTGCCAGTCTTTCGAGGAGCAGATATCCAGTTGGTGCGCAGAGCATAACCTCCGATATTCTGGCGAGAAGGCGAGTATGCGCCTGTCTCAACTGCGATATATGGACATTCCGGGTTGTGAGCCGGGTCATACCAAAGCTGGCGCTGCGATGGATCTTCTTGGTACCAGGATTCGTCAGAACGCCCGCGCCACTGCCTCTGCTGCCTATTTCTATGAGAAGGAAGGTTCGCTGTGCGAGTGTTTCCATAGCCTGGGTTGGAGCGGCACAATTCAGGACGCCAAACTCATCAGCGAAGGGCTGATGCTCATGGGAATCCGCTACCTGGTACCCCACGGCTTCTTCTACACGACTCATTCGCTGGCGAAGCACGACGCGCCGCCCACGTTCTTTTTCCAGATGCCATACTGGCCTCTCTTTGGCAGCCTATCAAAGCGGCTGGACAGGATAGCCACTCATTTCGATGGCACTTACATGGATGCTGACATACTGGTCGTCGATCCCAGCAGCGGCCTGCCGTCAAGATCAGATCTGAGAGATTACGAGCGTCTTTTGAGCATACTCATGGAAGAGCATCTCGATTTCCTGGTCGTTGACACAGACATCCTGGAATCTGGTCACATTAAGAACGGACAGGTTCACATCCGCGATATCGCAGCAAGTGTGGTTGTCCTGCCTCACATGCAGGTTGTGGAAGAGCCGCTAAAGCGATGGCTGGAGACGTTTGAGGGATCTGGAGGTAGAATAATCCGTCCTAAAGATTCATTTGAGCGCGAGGATTGCGTCCGCCTGTTGCTTGAAAACGCGCAGCCCCGGCTTCGTGTGTGTTCGGATCAGGGAGATGTGGGAAAACTACAGATCGTCACGCGGATGGATGGTTCCCGCACAATCTGGTTCATCCTTAACACTGGCGGTCAGAAACTTGAGGTCGAGTTTAGCACAGACTCCCAACTGCGGGAAGTGCCTCTGGACGATGATTTGCCGGAGATGCTCATCAAAACGGACGGGGCTTACACACGCACAGTTCATCCCTTCGAGTCGCTGATGATTGAGGCAGTGGAAACTCCTTCTCCGAAAACTCCGCCGCCAAAACTGCGCATCCCTGTGAATCCACCCTCAAGAGTCGTCGCGAGAGACAAAAACCTGCTGCGAATGTATAACTGGCAAATGGAGCTTCTGGACGAAAATAGTGAGCCTTTTCAGGCAGCTTTAGTATCAGCCACGCCTTTGCCCAACCAACTGGCGCAGGGAAAATTCCGATTCGCGCCGAAGATAAATACATTCTTCGGAAGCGCGCCGGAATTGCGCCTTCCCATGCTTGAGATCAACTACCGCTATCAATTTGAGAGCAGATTCACCGGCGAGATCCAGCTTGTAATGGAGCCGGGGTCTATTGCAGGCGACTGGAATATCCGAGTCAATGAGTCGGAAGCGATAAACGCGTCAGCTTTCAAAGATACAGATGCCCATGTGCGCGGCAGTCTCGGCTCAGACATCACAAAGCACGTAAAAGACGGCATAAACACCATAACTGTCGCGGTTAAAACTGATCGTATAGACGGCGGTCTGCTCAACCCGCTGTACCTCGCCGGCGACTTTGGCGTGGAACTGAATCCTGCGACGTTAGTATCCCGTGAAAACAAGGGTGGATTCGAGATGTGGGAGGAGAATGGCCTGCCATACTATGCTGGTGTAGTGGAATACGAAACCACCTTCGATCTGGAAAGCATTCCCAATGCGGACAGCGTACTTGTGGAAATAAACCACGGAATTCCATTTCAGGATGCGACTGAGGTATCTGTCAATGGCGGCGAGTGGCATCCAATGCCGTGGTCGCCCTACTGCATATTATTGCCGTCGTCCGAATTAAGAGAGGGAGATAACGCACTGAAAATCCGGGTCTACACCACGCTGATTCGCTCCTTCGAGGGACAGTGGTTTGACATTAATGAGCACTGCTACCGCGATGTGGAAAAATTAGAGACTGCGTAGATAGGCAATGGCATTCTCCAGTCTTTCTTCGGGAGAACAATCCCTGCGGAAATCCTCCACCGAGACAAATCCCGTATACCCGACCTTCCGCAGGCATTTGACCATTTTGCCGAAGTCGTAAAGCCCCTCTGACATGGGACAGCCACGCCACGACCATTTGACGATACCCTTTTCATCCGGCTCGCCGGGAAACGGCCTGTGTCCTCCAACGTGAAGGTGGGTCAGGTAGTCGCCTAGCAGTTCCATAGCCAGTTGGATCGTTTCAAAGCCATCTTGCACCATATTTTGCGGATCATAAATGACGCCCATGTCCTTCGCGTCGAAGTTCGATACGATACGATGAACCAGGGATGCGCTGGGATGAATGGTTCCGCCGTGCATTTCCACCAGAACTTTGACTCCATAAGATCGGGTGACCTCCAGCGCCTTTCCATAGTTTTCCACAGCTTCATCATAGATTTCGTGGTAGTTCACCGTACCATTATACCCACGGCATCCCAGTCGAATAGCCGGACATCCAACCGCCTGAGCGCCTTGGGCAAGCAGCTTTGCGTGATCCAGATCGCTGGCACTGCAAGCAGAGGCAAATCCCGCGATCTGAAGCCCGTATTCTTTGACGACAGATTTCACCTCGTCTGCACGCTCAAGAATGTTGTCCGGTGAGAGGTCGGTAAGGTGCCGCCCCCACGAACTTGGGGGATCATTTGCCCTTTCAGGCGGCAAACGGCGAACGCGGAGTTCCACCCCGTCAAACCCCAGATCGCTCAGGAGCTTGCAGGTCTGCTGCAAATCAAGATGCGGTAACATAACGCTGGTCGCGGAAATCTTCATAGCTTTGACCTGTCCTTTCGTTATCTATTCATGATACCACCAAACAATCGGGTTATCCTGACAAAATGGAAAATAATCAGTATTTGCCCTGATCTGCTCTTTAGCAACTGAATAGTAATTTCGAGCTGACTTCTTTCTCATAAACTGTAGATCATTAATTGATGTCTAGTTGTATGATCCTACCTGAACAGTAATTCTAAGAAGAAATCATTTAGTTTCTCGTTTTTACGAGTCTGCATAATTGAAACAAGGCTCTGATTGTGTAATACTGTTCTAAGCAGTTTCGATGCAATTCCTATGAGCGCTTTTATTTCTGATACTGGTACACTAGACAATTTTGCACTTATTATCAAGCTCTCACGTGTCATAAATTTTCTTTTCTTGCTGATGGCATTTCCATGTACTATCTTACTTCTTACTCCATAAAGTTTTTTGATCTTTTTATATATATTGCAGCGCTCTGTCCCGTTCTTAGCAAGTAATATTGCTGCACGTTCCGCGATCTGGTGTGTGACTTCCTGATTTGAAGTTGACAGAAGAGCCTCAAGTACTATTGTCATGCTAAGAAATAGCTGAGCGAGATCAGTTAACCTCAAAGCCGTCCAGAAGCCATTTAGTGCTACTGCAATGCGATCGGATCGCCAATAGATTGATCTGTAATATTCCTCAAGTATTGATGCTAATCGCCTTATGTTATTACGGTTTACTCTCGGAGCTAATTCTTGGTATATTGCGCTTGTGCTTAATGTAGGAAATACATTCGATCCTAAAGGTACTGACATGCGCATTGCACCTGAACAGCGATTGGTATGCCCTGATCGATTCTTTGCTATCCTGAATAAATATGCATTACCAATGTCAATATGACATGGTTGAGTGATCACTAGGCTCATGATTATGCACTTAGTAATGTTGGCAATCATACCTGGATCAAATAGCCCGCTAGCTTTGGGATCGACATGCAACCGGTCCTTGATAATGTCCTCCGAGCATCCCTCACTCCTCAGACGGTTAGCCAGATTCTCTATATATTCGCGATCGTCTATATTTACTGCATGAGTTGGTTTGAAATACGCGGGTGTTGGTACTGATGACTCATATTTATCTATCAGTCTTAATTTATATGAGGAAATCTTTTCCAGACGAACGCCCGGCAGAACCTGACACCTTGTTATGTCCATCTTATCCCTTACAGATTTAGGGATGGAAATAAGGACATATGTGCTCATAGTAGTCTCTATCATATCTTATATCGCCTCCTATCCTTTTTATTGTCCAGGGAACTATACTCTGGACGAGTGTCGGCCCGGTGAATCACTCAGTTTAGATACGGGCTTCGCTCTGCTCAACCGACTCTAAGTGCAAAGCTTTGCTCTAGTTGGCTTGCCTCTATCCAAATATATGAACGAACAAAAGATTTGCTCATACATTCAAACCTTTGCCACCTTCTTAAAAAGCTCCTCCATATCGGCGGACGCTTCTCCGGGTATATCCCACCAATTGTCCATCACCTGAACATCGTTCAATTCGGCAATGGCACGAGGCTGTATGTCCTCAATATTCAATTCGTCCAATCTGACGGGTATGTTTGCAGACCCGGATATTCCATTGATGGAGTAGAAAAGTGGTATATATTCCCCCATAGGCAGCACCGATATTCCCTGAGAGCGCGGTAGCGCCCTCTTGAAATGTTTCTCCATAGTTTCGATCACTCTGACAAATCCTGCTTCATCTCTAGGCATTCCGGGCACTGCCTCCGATGGTATTATGATATTGGATACCGGATTCTGGATACTGGATGCCTGATCCAGGGATTCCGCGCCCACAAGAATCGCGAAGTCCGCTCCTGCCTGCCGAAGAAGGGAGATAGCCCACCGCGTCATTCTGCCTGCTGAAGCCGCATTTCCCCTGCCGTCGATCCGCACGACAACGTCGCAGTCGATAATATCACCTGTGGTGACATCGCGTTTGGTGTTCGTGCAATAGAAAGCTGGATAATCAACGCCGCCCTGCGTTTCATGTATATAAGCCGCAAGCAGGGGAATATCGCCGGGATCTGATAGCTCCACCACTACGTCTTCACTCCCCAGTTTTATATTTCTGTCTATAGAATGCAGGAACATTGCTTCCTGAACATCCTCTCTGGCATAGTAATGGAAGATATTCTCACGGAGCGTCCAGCGCCACAGGAACCACAGATCCTCAGGATCGACCTCGTGTTTGATAGCCGCCTCCTGAGTGCTTACCATTCCTGCCCTTTCGTGGATAGTTTTCAGCATGTCCATAGCTTCCCGGACGTTAGGCTTCTCCATAAGCTCATCCCGCTGTTGGAACAACTGCTGTCCGGTTTTGAGCATTTGCTGGTATGGCATCTGGAGTTTGCGCAGTGCTTCCTGACGCGCCTTTGGTCCCGCCGCTATCAATAACTGTGCAGGTATCCGCTGGAACTGCTTTGCCTGAATCTTCCTCAATTCTTTCGGCTTCGCCTTCCCCGGTATGGAGATAGTTTTGCGTTCCAGGATGAACCTTATCATTTCGCTGGTACGCTCCGGGGCATCCTCCGACACAGCCCACCAATTCTTCAGTATCTTCACCCGCCCTATCTCTGCGTGTTGTGTGGGTGAGAATTTTTCATATAGATCAGGATCAATGGGTACACTCACGCGCCCGGCATTTTCGTTGATAGAATATGCCAGCCGGAGAAAATGACCTGTGTTCCTAAAGGACATATCCAGATGAGCGCGCCCCTGGACGTGCTTGCTGGCGTAATCAAGAATTTGCAGGTGGATGCCGTGCCCTATCCCATCTGGAAATGCCTCAGCGGGGACGATAATGTGCGGGCTGGAGTGACCGCTGTATTTCACCTTGAAGTCGACGCCGAAGTCCCTCAGAAAGTTCACCAGCGGACGAGCGGATTGGAATGCAATCCTCCAGTTGGGCTTGAAATCCACCTCAAGCACCAGATCCAGAAGCCTCACTCCGTTGACATTGCGGGAGATAGTTCCATGAAGAGACGGCCAGAGCTTGCCTTTTCCGGCGAAGTAGAAAGCCAGAGGTAATATATCCTCCGGTCGCTTCAGTTCCGAAAACATCGCCCGAAACTGTCGCAGGGCAGTTATCTTCCTCCCTCTGGCGTACTCAAACATCGCCCGCTGGATAGATTCACGCGAGTAGTGCCGGTAAATCTTTTCATATCTGCCGCGCCTCAGCATTCTATCATTGTTCCAATAGCGATTCAGAAGCTCTTTACCCTGGCTCACCGCAGTCACGTATCTTCCATAGCTCTGACTGCTGGATGCTCCTTTCCTTCTCTTCTTTTTCTTAGCCATTGTCACCAACACCCGATCTCAATTGTTCGGCTTATGAAGTTTGAAATAGACGAGGAACGCTTGTCATCTTGCTGATGAACCCTGGGAGCGCAGGCATCCTGCCTGCCTTGTTGAGCAGAATGTCTCACACACTGGAATTTATAGTTTCCTGGACAGCAAGACATAAAGAATTTGCGTTCATTAGCGTTATTAGCGGTTCTCCTGGCTATTTGCTATCTGGCTTTCACACTAACGCGCGAAGAACCAACAGACTAATTCAGTACCCGATTATACCGCTTCGACATATCTCTATCCACACTTACGAGGTCTGTGTCAGTCATTATAGCAGTTGCGACTATGGCTCTATTATGAAGCTCCAGACCTTTAAGTCCGATCATAATCCTGATTACTTTGGTTGTAAGTGGTATTACAATATAGGTCTCGTTATCCTCAATATACTGAAGCATATCATCAAAGGATATTGGGTATCTCCCCTTCTCAAGCAGGCTTAATGCCTCTATTAAAACAACCGCTGGTATATAAATTCTACCATTTTCTTCCGCTTCCATAATGACTTTCAAAGCGTTTTGTGATAGCCTGTAATTGCTTTCCTCGTGGACATACCAGATCAAGATGTGCGTATCCAGGGTTATTCTATCGTGTTCCACTCTTTGATTACCTCATCAATAGCTTCTTTTGGTATTGGTTTACCACCTTTAAATATACCTCTAAGGGAAGATCGCTTCTTGGTTTCTTTCAACCCGCTATTATCAACTATATCGCCGTTTTCTAGCCACTGGGATATTTCCGCAGATTTGAATCTCCACTGTCTACCGAATTTCAGGCCCTTTATCTTTCCTTCTGCTATCCATCTTCTGAGGGTGCTATCAGACACGCGTAATATCTTCGCAACTTCCTGAATTGTAAGCATTGTCTCTTCCATATTATCACTCCTTTCAGTTATATTTTACCATAACGTTTATATAAAGTAAAGCAATAATAACGCTTATAGCGATTATAAGAGAGCATATAGCTCTGTCCCTACCTTGACATGTAGGCCAAGATTCTCTTATGTATGTCAAATGACATTTGTCTTTTATGCGTAGCATATAGTCTATCTTGGTTCTTGACGACTAAATGGTTTAATCGGTAAGTTCGTATCGCCAAAATACCCGTAGGGGCACGCTGCGCGTGCCCGGGCACAAGCATTGTGCCCCTACTTAGAAAAAAAGACAATCCATCTTCGCAAGTGAGCTTTTTCCAGAAGCTGGAAGGCCAAGCATAAACTTTTCGTCCAGAATCTGGCGTAATGGCATGATGGAATACTTCATTCTGCCATACGGGACTGGAAAGTCCCGTCTATCGGTTGTAGTGACGTTCTCAATAACCACGATAGTCGGGACATTCCTGTCCCGACGGCTTTGGGACACAAACTTTATGCTTGGGCTGGAAGGATTAAGCTGGATTTCTGAGCCATATTCTGGCATAATAAAAAAGTGTGTAGGGAAAATAGGATTCCAGCAGGTCTAAGAAAAGGAGAGTATACTTATGGCAGTTAGCAAAGAAACACTGGAAGTTCTTCGCTCTGTTCGCACTTCAGATGTGACAGATGCGCTGGACTCAATGGGGTATCAGCGAAGATACGAGATGGATCCGGAAATGCGACCACTATATTCCGGTATCAGGTTTGCGGGGATCGCTCATACGGCTGAATACGACCTCATCAACCAACCGTTGCAGGCAATGTCCTACGAGGAATTTGACGAGCGTCAGTATAAAGCCGGGGCAGATGGCCTATGGCGTGAATCCGGCGCTTGGGGAGCGCCAGATGAGGTGTTAGTAATAGACGCTAAACGAACAGCGGCGGGAATACTTGGCTCTAACAACACGCTGGTTGGGCGCGGCAAGGGAGTTGTTGGCTATATTATCGACGGCACGTGCCGCGACTCTTATGAATGTATAATTCAAGAGACACCGGTTTTCTGCACTGTGCGTTCGCCAGCACATCCAATGGGACGTATCGGGCCAATTTCTGACAATGAACCGATTGTGTGCGCTGGAGCGGAAGTTCGGCCAGGTGATGTCATCATTGCTGACGATGACGGGGTCGTGGTGGTACCACAGGAAATGGCTGAGGAAGTAGCGCGGCGCGCCAGTTTGATTCAGGATAAGGACCGGCCAGGCCGACGCGCGGCCTATAAACGTCTTGGGTTGCCGCTGGATGATACAGTAGAATAACGTGAGTTTGATATAAGGGTGCTTGTCATTCCAGCGAAGGCTGGAATCCAGTCTACCAAAAGAATGCCCTATTGGACCCTGCTGGTATGCTTCCGTTGATGCGTTTTGCCATACGCAATTATTATAGCGGCGGTCGCCACCCTATTGGCAGGATTGGCGTGGGTTTATCTGTATCGGAAACCGAATTGGATCATCGGAAATTTGATGATCCCGCCAGGGATCGTTCACTGCATTATACCGTAAAGGAGTAAACGCCAGACGCATTATAATATTCATGTGAACCTCCTTAACTCATCACTTTTCACTCACTCATTACTTATAGGGCATTCCCTTCAAAGTCCCATTAGATTACTATACCATATCCAGATAGCGTCGCCATATAACAGGGACAGCAAAGCTCCCATCGCCAGAAAAGGCCCGAAGGGGATAGCGCTTCCCATTTTCTTTCTGTGAATGAGGATTAAGCTTATCCCGACAAAGGAACCGACAAAAGAGGCAGCTATCAACGTTATGGCAAGATGCGGCCACCAACCGAGAAATATGCCGATCATCGCCATCAGCTTTATGTCTCCGCCACCCATAGCCTCTTTGCGGAAGACAGCACTGCCCACCACCGCTATCAGGATTATGATCCCGCCACCGATAACAGCCCCCAGCACTTTGGGTAGAATTACAAGCCTGATTCTATCCATCATGTTAGCGTCATTTTTGATAGCAGCGGCAAAAATCACGAGTAATAAGCCAAGGAGCAAGCCCAGATAGCTTATCTTGTTAGGTATAATGGTGAATTCCAGGTCTATAAACGATATAGCTATCAGTAGTGCGACGAAAATGCAGGTTGTCACAAGTTCCAGCGCAGCATAGCGGGAGTCGCTATGAAGAGCCTGACTTCTGTGCAGCATCAGTGCAAACAGGCCGGCCGTCATCAGTTCAACGATCATATATCGTGGCGATATTCCCCCTTTGCAGTATCGACATCTGCCTCTTAAGAAAATATAGCTGAATACGGGAATGTTATCCAGCGTGCTGAGGCTGTGTTCGCAGTGAGGACAATATGAGCGTCTGGGTATCGCAACAGACTGCTTGCGCGGGATTCGATATATACACACATTAAGAAAACTCCCAATAATCAGGCCAAAGACGATAGTTATTAGATATTTCATTCCAAACCCGTGTCTTCTGAGAAACTAAAGCTGATCTCCGCTGAACCACCGAACTCATACTGATCCGGAGCCGAATCTCCTCTGGGAATGTCAATTTTCTGCTTCTCTATATCGACTTCGTACCTTCCGCCCCAGGGATTTCGGGTCATCTCCTCATTGATATATGCCCCCAGCCATCCGGTGACACCCGGATCCTTCAGAAGATCCGCGATGCTGTTACATTCCTGTCCCGTATCTCTGCGATACTGCGCGAAGCCATTTGCCATGCTCGCGACGTGGTTCTCTGCACGAGAAATGCGGGACATCTTAATGGCTCTGGGAACGGCAATGGCCACTATAACTACTATAAGCGCTATTATAACTATAAGCTGAGTCCGCGTCATATACCCTCCAATCAGTAGAACGAGGCTGCCAGCCCGTTTAATGTCAGGAAACTCTCATATCATCGTCCGCGGAAAGCTATCATGGGATCCACCGCCGCGGTTCTTTTTGCTGCTACGTATCCGCCGTAGGAGCAGATCGCCATAGTTATGACGGCTACAATTACAGATTCGCGGCCGCTTATGAGAACCATTATAGGGAAAACCTGAGCCGCCAGATATGCCAGAATTATACCCAATACTACGCCCGCAAACGTCATAGCCATGACCTGTTTCAGGATCAGAGCGATGACATATCCATTCGAAGCGCCTATGGCTTTCAGGACGCCGATCTCACGGCTTTTTTCCATCGTCGTCACGTATGTAATCATAGCCACAATAACACCCGCGGCGAGCCACAGCATCCCCCTGAGAGCGCGCACGCCTTTCATCGGCTCATCTACAAAGTTTGCCATAATAATATCGACGATTTGCTTTCCCGTGTGAACATCAATACTGATGCCGGCTCGATCTTTCGCGTCCTTTATATCGTTGGCCAACTGCGCCTCGCTGTAGCCCTCCGCAACTTTAACCAGTATAGTATTAACGTATATTATATTATCCAGAACCGTGTTCTGCGCAGTTCGGACGTCCATAAACAGAAGGGGAGTGTCAAAAACAAACAGCTTTCCCTTAGTTTTGCCCACGACTGTAAGCGATTCTCCCGCCAGTTCTATAGACTCACCCTCCTCCAGCCCAAGCCATTCGTCCACTATAACCTCCGGTGGCGGGATATCCACCGGTCTGTAATCGTCATATTTGCTGGACCGAAACAGCCTTCCGGTAATAGGATAGAACGAGGATGTAGGTTCTCCTGTTTTTTCCAGGTCCTGTCTCGACGGCCCACCCAGCCTGTCCTGCTTATAGCCAACCACTACCGCCTTCTTTTCCTTCCCGTTGATTACCGGCCGCGCCTGGGCGAATATGAGGGGAGAGAGCGGCGTTTCTTTGTCAACCCCCTCCAACTGTGCCAGCACTTCCAGATGCTCACTGTTCAGTAGAGAAAATCCCGCAAAAGTGCTGCCAGACTTCTCGCTGGAGATCCACACAATGCCGGATTCAGCCTGTCTGCCCACCGATTCCACGTAATCTCTGGCCTGCATTTGCAGACCGTTCATCATGCCGCCCATCAGCAGGATAAGCAATACCAGAAAGGTCACGCTTATCACGGTCAGCACAATTCGTGCCTTTCTATAGGCCATATCCTTTATGAATATACTTCGCATCCAAGAACCTCGCGACCTGCATGAAGAGGGTCAGACACGAAGGTCTGACCCAACAAAATCAGCAAAAAAGTTATGAGTGACAAGTAAAGAGTGAAGAACAACCAGCAGCAAGACCCCATCACTCTTAACTCATCACTCTTAATTCATCACCTTTTAATAAGACCCCATGTAACAGCAAGCTTACCAGACGGACTAACCGCCGCATCTGTTGGTCCTGCCATTATTAGCTCTATCTCCTCCAGAGAAAGCGCCCTGTTATACAGCCTGACGTCGTCAATAATGCCCACATAGCTTTGGCCGCTGTCCAATCTGCCCCCTATGCTCACGGGGAGATCATTTTCCTGAATCTCGCCGCCGCCAGCTTTTCTGGCGACTTCCACTGCATCCTTATACAGTATTCCCACCTCACCGTCATACGTGTAAGCCAGATAGCCCCATTCGACGAAGTTATCCAGCGCGGGGTTGGTATCAAATCGCGCTGAGGCGTTAACTGTGCCACGTATTGTGCCCGAACTACTGTACTGAATCGCATAGGGATATTCGCCCGATTTCTGCTTACAGAGGAATTTGCCATATTCGGGCTGCTCTGCCTCCGGCTTGGCCCAGAGCGCGATGGTAACCTCCTCTGTCAGGTTTATGCTCTCGGAATGTTCTACTTTTACGCACGACTGAGACTCGCTGAACTCCAGTGCTGAACCGAATTTGCCCTCAACCCACTCCACATTTCCGACCATGACTCCATCATTGCCCATCCCGGAGCTATCCGCCATTTCCTCTCCGCCGTCCTCATCGAACTTCCAATAACCCACCAATCCCTCCTCTACAGCCCAGGATTGTCCCAATATGACACAGAACACTGCCGTAAAGACAGTCAAACACAAAAGCGCAGTTCTCATAATATTGTTTCCTTTCCAATTCACGAAATACGCCCGTGACGATGTAAATCTCAACGCCAAGATTCTATCATTCAGGTCTACGACAATGTGAAGGCGGGACTATGCCCGCCTCCCATTCCAGATTATCTCAGTTTTTAGATCGCTCCGAGATGAAGCACTGAATCTAATACTTGATTTTCACATCACCCCAAACTGTGGGCATTTTGCTTACTGGTTCCACCGATGTGGCTACTTCATCAGCCAGGTAAGCCAGAATATTCGTAATCAATGGCTCTGCCGCAGGGAATGTTGATCTCGCGTCTATGCACACACCCAGGTAGGAGCCACTACCGTAGTCAAGCTGGAATGCAGCCGCTTCGCCATTATCATCGCGAGTGGCAAGGATCACGTAAGCTGGATCCGTATTGGCGAAATTGTCGTCCAGTGTCAGACCGCCTAGATCCACACCATTGAAGATCCCCGTAGCATCACCCGCTGCAGTCACCGTTAGATTGGAATCGCCGGTATTTGAGATGGTTGCAGGATGATCAGCGATGGGCATCCAGCCACCTATCTGATTGCCGGCTGCATCAGTGAAGTTGTCGTCAAAAGCCGTCATAACGATAACGCCGCCATCGCTGACAAAACCCAGTAAAGCAGCTTCCGCGGATTCCATAAAGTAATCGCTGTCATGTCCCGGACCATTCCAGGTCATCCAGACTATTTGATAGTCTGAGAGGTTTATGCTACCAGCAGCGATCTCCGCGCCAAGCTCAACTGAGCCATCGACAGGGTGACTGTTACCGGGGAAGTTGACTCCAACGGAAGTGTAAGAGAAGCTATGCCCACCGGTACTTGTGACCGTCGTTAAAAATGCCGCTTCGGTATTAGCGCCATCTGTCGCTCCGTTAAGCACCAGAACGTTGAACGATCCAGCGCATGTCAAACTCGCCAGAGCGAATACAAAGATGCAGATAAATATCAGGCTTAAACAAGCTTTGAGTCTCATTCCACAAACTCCTTTCATAAACCAGTGTAGATTAGATAAATTTAGCATAAAGCAATTTTAAGCTTACCTGAAAGATACCACCCCCTTATCTATCGTTCTTTATCTCAAAAGCTGATAGCTATTCACTCAGATCTAATTTCCCCCCACGTTGCAGCCAGTTTACTCTCCGGCTCAACAGCCTGTCCTGCGCTAAGACCGGCAAAGTAAAGCAGAGCATTCTCAAGCAAATCAATAGCGGCGGGGAAGGTGCTCCTGGCGTCGATGCAAACCCCCACGTATGAGCCTGCGCCGTAAGGAAGCCGAAAAGCCGCAGGTTCATTGTTATCCGTGCGATTTGCCAGGATGATGTATGGGTCGCTCAGGCCCGCATAGTTATCATCCAGAGTGAGAGCATCCAGATCAACCTCGTTCGGCACGGTGAATAACCCGGAAGCCTCGCCTTCAGGCGTTAGCTCCATAGCGGAATCGCCTGTATTCGAGATACTGGCAGGAAACTCGTCTATAGGCATCCAACCGCCTATCTGACGGCCGTCCGGATCACTGTAGTTATCATCGAAGGCTGATACCCACACAAGACCACCATCTTCCACAAACTGTAGAATGTAGTCCTCAGCGCCTTCCATGAAATAATCGCTATCGTGCCCTGGGCCATTCCAGGTAAGCCAGATGATGTCATACTGCGACAGATCAATATTTCCGCCTTCAAGCTCCTCACCAAGAACAACGGAATCGGGGACGGGGTGGGTAGTGCCCTGCCAGTTAATTCCAACTTGCTCGTAGGTGAAGGTGTGCCCCTGAACTTGCTCAAACGATACCAAGTTCGGAGCTTCGCTATTAGCGCCATCCGCTGCGCCATTGAGGATCAGGACTTTATAACTTCCTGCCCGCGCCGGTGCATTCCACGCCAACATGAGACAAACCACAAAACAAACCAGCGATATGATAATTCTCTTGGCATTCATACCTACCTCCTTAAGTTTATCGCCAATATAACAGAAAAGAACATTATTGTATCATATTAACCAATAACATAGCATACTATCCCCAACATGTCAATGCAAATTGGCCGAAGAAAGATGCTGTCTCAAAGTAGTCGGTCGGTTGATTCTGCCCTCTTCAGATCACCCCCATCCCAGCCTTCCCCCGTCAAGGGGGAAGGGGGTTAAAGTCAACAATAGCAAGCGTTTCTGCTCCTTCTCCCTTGACGGGGGAAGGCTGGGATGGGGGTGAAGAAGTAAACGTTGATCTTCACTGATTCTATGTCACCGACTACTTTGAAACAGCGTCCCGAAGAAACTGTCTCAGTTTATTCGATTGGTAAATCTCTGATGATGGGCTGGAAAGGAATGATACTATGTCGAATTCAGTAACCATAGTACCGAATCGACCTCCTTGTATAAAGCGGCTGTTAGAGGTCTAATGAACATTGAAAATTTAATTGGGTAATGAAGGTTTGTACTAAAGAAGGCACCCCAATCGCTGTCATTCTGAGCGAAGCGAAGAATCTCTCATACGAAGTAACGCCGGCGGGAGAGATTCTTCGCGCAGTTTATCCTCGAGCGAAGCGAAGGACTCAGAATGACAAAAAGTTACCCGATTAATTATTCCAACTTCATTAGACCCATAGACCGAATGGCACTGACTTAAGGAAAAATGTTGCCAGAAATTCCTTCCCTTTCCTCACTTTTGCTCAAGATTTTTCTAAAAGCTTGATCGGCGACCCGGACATATTGCACCAAGTTCCAATTCAGGTGTAACATTATGTTACAGGTGTGTCATAATGACACACGCACAACACCCGAAAACCGATAGTTAAGTATGGCGAAAGTATACCCGGAATCAAGTTCTCCAGCACGAAATCTATGCCACATCTCAACTCAGAAACGGTAT
>SDBT01003324.1_pt1 | contig 27901 bp, 46 predicted proteins | sample 2277101 | NCBI WGS metagenome assembly SDBT01 (sample SAMN10404973, study PRJNA504765) | marine sediment metagenome | isolation source: marine sediment core GS10_PC15, 103 cmbsf | place: Arctic Ocean: Southern Knipovich Ridge | collected 2010 | reverse complement strand
AACCGCAGAAAGCGCCAATGGCCCCACTTACATGGTTGGGCTTACGATTACGAGCCCCACCGGGTATCCGAGTGGTGTTCCAGGAACTGGACCGAACGCAGTAGGTTTCCAGGCTCTGCCAGAAGGTGGTAACAGTTTGTCATGGGGTAACTTCCTCCATGTCAAGTTGACCCTCTAAGAAAACTTTTAGTCAATTTGCTAATCGCTTTTGGCTAATACAAGGAGAAAAAGATGATTGATAAGAACTCTTTGACGAATGAGCAGAAGGAAGCCGTCATTGCTCAGGCACTCAACACCGACGAAGGTCGTGTTGCACTAGCACAAGCGAAGTTTTAACATCGCCACTATGTATAATGCATAGTGAAAAAAAACGCTATATGCAGGAAAATCCTGAAACTTTCAACACGCTAATAAGGCAACAGATGTTGATAGAATGGACAACCCGCAGGAAATCGAGAAAGTTAATATATGCCAAATGTCAAATGGTTAGCAGGTTTTTTTGATGCTGAAGGTTCGGTCAGTTTTAACTATAAACCAAATCTAGATCTGGTAAATACGTCGGCAACGACTATGTTTCAAATCAAAGATATGATGAATAGATTAAACATCGATCTGGGTATGAACTTTAGAGAAAAACCATCCAAAAGTAGTAAAAAACCAAGATGGGACATCTTTTTAAGACACCAACATCAAATTATTCCGTTCATTGAACACATCGGTCCATTTATAGTTGGGAAACAATTTCAATTACAAATGGTCCAAGACTGGTACAACGAACCTTTTGATGGAATTAAAAAGAAGATACAATTCGCCAATCAGGTGAATAATAAAATTGTATCCAACCCAACAAAAGTAATGGAAAAATTAGGCGTTAAAAAACTGAACATATATGATGATATACTAGTCTTAACAGACGAAGATTCATATATCTTAACCAACACATTCAATGATATGGATTATCTGGCGGGATTACTAGATGGAGAAGGAACTATAAATATGCACTATAGAGCCTCAAAAAGATCTTCACTTGGAAGATATACTCCACAAATTATATTTAATAACACAGATAAAATTATTGTTAAATACTATTGTTCAACTCTAGCCAACAGCAATATTCCATATCATGTCTCATTCCGACAAGCTGGAACCACATCAAATCGCAGAAGATGGGACATAGTGGTCTCGGGTGTAAAGCGATGTGAAAGACTTTCTGGTTTGTTGGTTGACAAATTAGAAATTAAAAAAGAACAATGCAATCTATTGCTGCAATACTGCAAACATCGTTTAATGAGTCCTAAATCTATTAACGAATTAGGAAAAGAAACGAAAACAGCATTAGAGGGAATGAGAAAAGGCATATATTAATTTGAGATCCTCAACGACTATACGCGTTTCATCCTAATAAGGGTGGTGAGATAGTCTGAACTGCATGGTAACATGCAGAGGTGAGCAGAAATGACTTATCCCACTTGAAAGAGTGAGTAACAAATTTGTGGTTGAGCCAATTCGTCGTTCGTTAGAATACCAAGCAGTTGGTCGTAAGCTCCTCCTAGTTGATGAGCTTCCACAAGGCGCTCTCGCCCGTTACGAACGTGACGTTGCAGCTATTGCTCACGTCATTGCACGTAGAGGCGCAGTACCTGACCAAATTCAGGAAGGCGAGGAAATCCTCGTCCCGACCTTCGAAATTGCTGCGAACCCACAGGTTCGTCTCTCCGAGATCAAGGCTCGTAGGTTCTATATTGTGGACAGAGCCCAGATCAAGGCTAAAGAAGCAATTCAGAAGGAAGAAGATACGAATATCTTCAGCGCACTTATAGCGGCTGCTGATACACGCGCAGATCAGATCGTTACCAACGTTGGTACACTGTCTCCCGCGTCCTTGAATACGGCTTTCCGTTTCATTGAGCAGCACGACTTGGTTGCAACGAAGATTGTTGTACACGCGAACCAGTATGCATCGATTCGTGTATTCGGTAAGGACTTCTATGACGAAGCAACCACTCGTGAGATCCTCACCAGCGGTCTGTTTGGTCACTTGTGGACGGCTGACATTCATGTTTCTTCTCGAATGGATGCAGATACTGTTCTTGTTGTAGCTTCACCTGATACTGTGGGTGCTTTCCCTATTCGCCAGGATATTACAGTGCTCCCTGCTGATGATCCAAAAAAATTACGCTTGGGCTGGGTAATTTATGAGGAAGTGGGAATTGTAGTCGTGAATGATTACGCACTCTCAAAAATAGAAGTAACTTCTGGTACGTGATGTTGTAAGATAATCCTCATTATTGAGGTAGAAAGGACACTCTTTTTAAGAGTGTCCTTTTTTTGTATATACTTTCTCCCAAATCCAATACTACTATTTGGGGTTTGTATATACAGATATGAAGAGTTGTATATACAATAAATATTCTAGCTCAATACATTTGTATATACATGGCTGGATATTTGGTTCTTAAACCCTTCTAAATGTATATACATTATATTGTAAAATCATGAGGAATGTATATATATTCAAAATCTAGTGTAAAATGAAATAGATGTTCTAATAATATAAAAAATTAATTGTATATACAAGGACATTGGGAGCAAAATCATGTATAATGCATTATGAATTATGAATACTCCAGAAAGATTTTATCTATTAGGTGCCTATTGGGGTGACGGGCATATCTATTATGCCAAACACAAGAGAGGCAGTTCATATCAATTTAGTATTGTTTCCGAAGATAAAGATTTTTGTCAAATATGTTCCAATATAATCTACGATCGTCACAACAAACGTGGAACTATAAAATTAATTGACAACTATTATAAATTGGTCGTATGTAGCAAGGATTTATGTTCTTCTATTCTTTCTCACACTTGTTCTATCCCTGATTATTACTCTGCTGACAGATATCAAAAGAAATCTCGATTGCCGAATTTTCCTGACATAGAGCATAAAAAATATTTTGTTCGGGGGCTAATGGATTCTGATGGATGGATATCTAAACGGAAGAACGGGAAATACACGAAATATGAGGTGGGTTTTAAAAACAGTTCTGTTCTAAGCCCTTCTATTCACGAATTGATGTTGGAATTGGGCCTGTCTTGTAGTAAGCTTGTTTTCAGGGAAGGCGTGGCAAGTTATCGGAATGGCAAGCAATATGATAAGTGTAGAGCACAGTGGTCTTGGACCATCACGCCCCGAAATTACATTATGACTGTTGGATTTTCTATTGCAAGGAAGAAAAAATTGTGTCAACAGTTCTTGAAAGACAGGGGACACTCGAAGGCTTGAGCGATCTCCAAGATTGAGGTAAACTCCAAGACACTGAAACCCACATTGACGACAGGAGAATGAAATGCAAGACCTTATATACGAAGATGCAAAAGCCAGACCAGTAACTGGCGAATGTGTTAAATGTACTAAAAGAACTCAGGGCATATACGAAGATGAGTTCTGTTGCAGAATTTGTAAACATAAATTGGTGTACAAAAAGACAGTCAACACACTTCAGGGCTTATCTCCGTTTGATTTAGGATGGCTTGTTGGCATGATAGAAGGCGAAGGTTGTTTCTATTGCAAGGATTCTAAATCCCGTTTGAAGAGTGGGAAGTTTGTATATCCTATGTGTGGATTTACAGTAATGTCCACCGATGAAGATGTGATGAGAAAGCTGGAAGTTATGCTGGAGACTCAAGCTAAAGGACCATACTACAAAGACCAAGAAGACAAAAGGAAAGTTGTCTGGAGCATTCAGATAACTGGTAACAGAGCTGTTGCTATTATGAAAACGCTGTATGAACATATGAGCATCAGAAGACGAGAACAAATTGATAAAGCCTTAGAATGGCAATCCCGCGAAAGGTTTGCAGCCAGTGATTGAACGTAAAATACACAACCATAAATCTGAAATCCATATAGATTGTCCATGGACTAAGCTATGTCTAAGACCGAGGTAACCTGCGGTACTCTGAAGCCCGCGTCAGGGAGCTTGATTTTTCAGCCCACTGGATGGTATAATGTAGTATGATCATAGACACTACTCAAACTAAAACAGAACGAGATCTTCGATTGCCTAAAACGGTACTGATTCCTAATTATTATGAGGGTCGGATTAGTTTTCACACTTTATCGGAAGTGGACTTTATTGCTCCTGAAGAGGTAGTTATTCGTCAATGTTTTCAATGTAACAGAGAATTCGAAACTCAGAAAAGCAAACCAAGTTTTTGGTGTTCGATAGAATGCAATTCGGAGGCTCCGGACGGGAACTATTGTTAGCCGCAGGGAAGAGCGATGAAGTGTAAATTTTGTGACGAGCCCAACAGTATTTATTGTGATGATGTTTGTGATTTTCATTTACAAGAATATTCGAACAATATGTTAGAGAATATGACAGAGTTTGTTGTGAACAAGTTTGGTTTTGAATACATTCCTGGAACTGATAGATTGATGATCCAATGCAAATCATGCCATATGTATGAGCTTGCTACGCAATTGACGGTCAATGAAAAGGGTCTTTTTAAAGTGGCAGAAGAGGGAGTTTCAGTGGGTGGCTTGGAAAAAGTTGGTTGGCGCAAAATAAACAACAAATGGGAGTGCCCTGATTGTTTAACCACAAAGGGAGAGCGATGAAGATAATAGAGATTGACAAACCAGAACCTTCTCCAGATAAACCTCGTCCACTTTCAGAGTATTCAACCGAGGAAAAAGTTGCATGGTTCGATGAATTTTACAAAACAGCTGAGGATTATGCCAAAGAAGATATTGCGTATAACCGTAAAGTTTATGAGTCAATGTTCATTAATGCTGCTGAGGATATGCTAAAATACAATCGACTGTTTCGTATATATGAATTTCAAGGGGTAGTCGTTGTGAACGATTACGCCCTATCTCGCATAGAGGGAGCCGCAGGGAAGAGCGAGAATGAGCACGGAATTTGATCTTCACAAACATGACTGAACGCAAAATACACAATCACAAGTCCGAAATTCATGTTGACTATACGATAGAACAATATGGCTATCACCCAGATAAATTAGGCAGAACTTCTACTAAATTTATTATAGCCTCATGTCGTTTTTGTGGACAAGTAATGCCCATCCGCAAAGGTTTTTTCAATAAGGCTGGTTCTGCGTGTCACAAGAAATGTAGAATGCAGGAGCAGTCTATTTGTGGTTCTCCATTTGCTGACAAGGCAGTGAGGGAGAAATCAAAAGAGACTAATCTAAAGAGGTATGGTTTTGAATATGCATCTCAGAATAAGGAGATAGGGAATCGTATTTCTATTGCTCGCAAGTCTAAAGTTCGCAAGAAAATAGATAGTTTGTTGTTTCGTATAGATCCATTAGGCGAGACAAGTGTTCACGAATACAATGATCATATTGCGGTTTCATTTTTGGAACATGATTTGACATTCATTTTGAATTTCAATGATAGTTGTACTGAATTGGCGGGTGCCAATCGTACTTTTCAATTGAAGAAGAAAGAATATTGGAACGTTCGGGGCAAACGTTGTTTTCAGATATTTGAGCATCAGTGGGAGGCTCGTTCGGATCAGATTTTGAATTTTCTGAAGACCATTTTGCACTTCAATGCTGTTAAAGTAGCAGGGAGAAAGTGTGTAATTTCAAGTGATAATTGTAAAGATTTTTTAAATTCCAATCACATACAGGGGTATGGTCAAGGAACAAAGAAGTTTTTCAATTTGGAGTATAGTGGTGAGATCATTGCTTCCATGACAGCCTCTAAGCATCATAGGCAGGGTCAGGACAGTCGTGTTAGAGTGTTAAATAGATTGTGCTTCAAGGATGGTTTTAACGTACAAGGTGGTGCAAGTAAACTCTTTAAACGCATGGTTGCCTGGGCTCGGGAAGAGGGGTATAATAAGGTAGTGTCTTGGTCTGACAACTGCTGGACGGAAGGCGGTATTTATCGTGTTCTTGGTTTTGAGTTAGCCAAGGAGCATCCACCTGATTATTTTTACTGGGATGTTCAGAACCGTAGGTATGTTTCCAAGCAGACTCAGCAGAAAAAGAAGACGGGTTGTCCTGAGGGCATGACGGAGCGTGAGTGGTGCATTGAGCGTGGATTAAGCAGGATTTGGGACGCGGGAAAACGCCTTTGGGTTTTGGAGTTATGAGAGGCGATTATATTTTCCGCAAAAATTGAGGAATTGGAGATATTACAATGGAAGTTCCTCCAGGCTATATTTGCATGGACAAAACTGAAGTTATTCGTCGTTGTGAAATAGTCATAAATGAGATTAATCTTTTTCGCAAAAAAGAAGATGAAAGAACAATATTAGATTACATCAGAAGAAAAAGTAAGAGGTACTTATCTTTTCTTCCAGGATGGAAGCCTCTAACACAAGAAGAGGCCAAAGAGAACCTTCTGTTGTCATGGTCTTTGTTTCCCAGTATTGCTTCTTGGGGCACTTTGGGTGAAGCAGAAGATTTGTTAAATGCGGCTCACGCTACTGAGATTGAGGCTATGTGGATTGCTGTGGGAACTTATATTCTTAACAAAAGATTTCAGAAACCCAACCTGTAAGCCGATTTTACAAGTTGGCTCTGTTACTCTGAAGCCCGCGTCAGGAAGGTTGATTTCCAACTCGCTAGATGGTATAATGAAGTGTGAAAACATACCCATGGACAGAAGACGCAAGTAAGTGGCTTGATTGCTGTCAAGACACTAGTGATTACTGCGAACGAAATTTAATCATTGCTGCTCTTATTGCTTTAGAAGAGGGCAATCCCAACGAAGCTAAACGTCGATTGCTTAGTGTTTAGTGGCGGGAGTGATTTGGTTGATGTTCCTGACCATGTTTTAGCCGCAAAGAAGACTACTTGAGGGTTGTAATGGATCAGTGGAGTCCCAAGAAAACAGTAACAAAAGAGGTCTTGACCGTGATAACTCGGAGTTGTGCCTCTGTGACGAGTGTAAAGAAGCCAGTTTAGCGCAGGAGAAGAATGATGCCTGAAGCAGGCGACAAAAGCAAATACGAACTCAAAGTAGAATGCGTCATAACTGTTCCATTCCATGCAGAAGAGCCATGTAAAGTTCTCTATCCTCGTAGAACCAAAGATTGGAAAAAATACTGGGAAGCCAGAAAGCGAGATGACTCTGCGGTTCGGGATATTATGAGATACATACGTGAGACGTTGCGTGACAAACTGAATTTTATCCCATTCGCGAATAATCAGTTATGTTCTCAGCAAACTCGCATCCGAGTAAAACGCATTGATGAAGAAAGTGTTTAGCCGCAGGGGATTGTATTTTCACGAAAGTTGAGGAGCATTTGAAATGAAAGCAGAACATATAGAACTGGGTAAATTTTATCGTTCAACTCATAATGGATCACATAGTACTATATTTATATTTGCTTGCGAGGATCATTATTACACTCAAGGTGATACTCCTACGATGTGTGAAAAATGGATATACTGGCATGTTGCCAAGCGAACAGTTGATCATTTTGTGTATTTGGACAAATCTTTTATTGATGGATTGTCTCTCTTGGAAAACCCAATTGCTCAGCGCAACATGAAGAATTGCATGCATGATAATACTGAAGATGACAATGAAAAGATTAGATCTTGGCTGGAATTGAAAGATCAAATGTTGAAAGAATTTTCTCAAAACACAGTATTGCCTGAAGTGTTTTAGCCGCAGGGGGAGAGCGATGGTAATTTATTTCGATGATATAAAGTGCAAAATCAATCCTTTTCTTGCTCTTATGAGTTCATCTGACTCTGACAAAGCGGTAAAAGCTGCCAATTTTCTTCATGAATGTGCGAGTGCTATGCTTGAAACATCTATAGAGAAGCATCCAGGCGGTTGGGTAGAGTATTGGCAGTCGATAAAGGACGTAGCCAGAGATCGATTAGCCGCAGGGTGAGTGATGAAAGATATTGAACAGGTTTTAGAAAAGGTATTAGAAAATCACAAAGAACTTATCATTGCAATCGAGCATTTAGACGAATTGTCCCACGGTTTGTCTGTTGAAAACACATCGTGGTATATGGATCAACTGTTAGAGGCCGTCATTAAGACTAATGATATTATGGGGGATTTGATCTCGATAAGGCGAGTGCCTCGATTGAGAGTAATTTTCACAAAAGTTGAGGAGGATGAAAAATGACAAATTGGCGATACAAACAAATCCTTAAACTAATCAAAGACTTTCAAAGTTCTGAAGCTGAACTTTGTAAAGCGATTGAAAAAACCTTATGGCAAATGCGTCAGATTTGTGTTAAACATGGATTGATGAAAAAGCTTTCTAAAAAAGAACAAAGTAAGTTATATTTCGAATTTCGAAATGGGTTATTTGGTATTGATAATAAGACTATACTTTTGACTAATCTGCACCACAATTATGGAGAACTCATTTATTCTATTGTTCAGGAACAATGTGGTTTACCTGTTTCTTGGCTGTGGAAGAAGACGTGGGAAGCAGAATTTATTAAGCAATGGGTTAAGCCTTGGCAAGAAGACAAAAAGAGAGATGAAGAAACTGCTTATCAAGAGGAATTAGAGTTGTATGAGCGTTTGAAAGAGAAACACGATCCCTATTGATTCGCTAACCTCGGTACTCTGAAGCCCGCGTCAGGGAGCTTGATTTGGCCCACCGTATAGTATAATGGAGTGTAGCATGGTTTTCATTGTAATTGAGGAGTATTTGAGATGAATGTTAATGATCAGATTGTAACAGCAGTAATCGATTTTGACAAACCATATTTCGCTCTGCTTGGTGTACATTATCGTGATCAGCAATCTTATTACTTGCCTGATTTTGGTAATGTTCAACTTTTGCCATTATCTGCTACTACGTTTGGAGAAGCTCATAAGGAAGTGCTCAAATACATAGATGAAACTGAAGATTGGTTAAAGAATGTTGTTATCATTGACACTTCTACGGTAACCCATGTTCTTACTTTTGCTGATACAGATAAAAAAGAGAGCGATGATAAAAACAACTCAACAGATCAAGAGTGAGAAAGCCTTGAGAACTGTATTTGGGGCTTTGTGCTATTTGGTTGGTATAGGCTTTCTTGTATGGCAACTTATTTGGTGGTATCAAAACCCAGAACTAACAAAGATGCAAGTATTTCAGGAATGGTGGTTATATGATATCGCTGTGGGGGCTGTAGCCTGGTTGGGATACAAACTTGGCGACGGGTGCGTTGATGTTTTAGCCGCAGGAGAGAGCGATGATAATTGATACGACGCAGCCATCCCAAACAAAAGAACGTACTAACTGGGTAGCTGCTCAATCTACTTGTCCGAATTGTAGTAAGATTCACGATATTATGAATTTCGCTACAATGGATTCTTTTGGCGGTGATTGTGATGTATGTGGAACATATGTATGCACTATTGTGTATGTTTAGATAAGATCCGGCGATGATTGAAATTAAAGCAGATCGGTTCCCAATCCATCGTTGTATTTATTGCAAAGGTGAGGGGGAAGAGAACATTTTCATACTTAGTGATAGATGGGACAAGAATCCCGATCTTGACTCCAAAAATATAGTAGGAGAACTCGTAAGTATGAGTGATGAAGTGTTCGAGATTTTATCTGATGATTCGTCTCCTGGTTTGGGTGCTCCAATCTGCTTTCAACTGGCGGCGAGACGCTTAACCTTATTAGACAAGCTTAAGCGTTTACGAGCGGAGACAGGAGCGGGGCTAATGGATGTCAAAGTGTCTCTCGACAGTTATGGTTATGATGAAGCCAAGGAAATGTTAATGGAAAAAGTCAGAAGGCAAAAGTCAAAGAACCGTGACGAATTATTACGCGCACTTGCTGAGGTTGTTACGAAAGATGCTATAGCAGAATGGCTTGAGACTCCAAGTCAAGTACTTGATGGGCTTAAGCCACTTGAGGTAATTGAGCGTGGTGAATTGGATCGAGTTTGGCAGATGGTCTATGCACTTCGGTCAGGGGAATCTATATAGCCACGGGGGACGCGATGCAGGATCGAATTGTTAGGTTGAAAGATGGTTCTATTACTACGCGTGTTATTAATGAGGATGTTGTTAGGTATGAATTAAGATTTCGTCCTGGTGATTATGTGCAAGATCTGAATCCAGAGAAAGAATACGATAAATTTACGGGAACAGTCGGTAAATTCGAACCACCTTATGGTATTCCAAAAGAAGAATATAAGGAGTGTATGAGAGTTGTTGCTATTCCCGCTAACATAATGGCTCAAATCCATGATTATACTGTTAATCGTATGGATTCTCGTGGTAAGTGGAGCACTTCCTCCACGGCTGCGGATTCTGATTTAGTAAGTGCCTCTAAAGAAGAAATTAGAATTTGGTCAGAAAAAATGAGAAAAGGGTGGAATGAGCGCTATCCAGATCATCAAATAGTCGAAAGTCTTAGTGTTTAGTAGGGAGAGAGAATGAAGTCAAGTCATAGTAGTGTTTCGGCTCCACGAACTAGTAGCAACAGTTCATCTAGTTCAACTAGAAAGTTCCAAAGCAAATGCATCAGCAGTCACAGCAGCGGTTGTGGCTGTCCACCAGGGGCGTCCGCGATGAAAAGTGCTTCCCGTGCAATACCGCCAGATTGGGAGCCCCAACTAGCGAAGATATTGTCGTATCTATCTGGCGACTTTAATTATGACAATCGAGCAAAAGCTAAGATCATTGTACGAGAGCTTTTGGGTTTAGCCACAGGGAAGAGCGCCTAGTCATCGGAGTCAGACATCAGAGTCAGACAATGGCGATACAGCAGGGGCTGGTTATGATGAGGTTGGCATTATCTTCGTAAATGACCTCAACATCACCAAGCTTGAGGGATTGAGGTCGTGGCCGGCGCCGGGAAAGGCGGGTCCGATTATGCTAAGTAATTGCTACCCCAGGGCTGACCACAGTACTCCATTTCCAAAGCAGATATATCGATCAAAGCTGTCTTTAATGGGTGCCTTTTGATCACTAAATCAGGATTCAGCAGCACATCCCAGCAGGTGGGGTTTCCCTCAATCGTCAGCTTTTCGAATATGATTCGGACTGCGTCATAACCAGCTTCTCGAATGAGTTTTGTTAATTCTTTGGCCACGTAGTCACCTGCTTCAGGAGTGAACATGCTTTGGCAGTAGTCCCTGCTCGACTTGTGTGACTGTCCCTCCGCTGCCTGTTTGTTCAGTCGAGTCCAAACACTGTCGTTTTCCCGAATTGGCGCGAATAGCTGGAAGTCGTCTTCCAAAAGATAGAGTGGCTCATTGTGTACGACGAGTGGGTTTTCGGGCTCAAAATACTCAACAACTTCGATCTCGGGTCCAAAAACTCGTGCAAATTCTATGGTGCGCGAGATATAAATGCCTTCTCCTTCCGTTATAACACACGCTTTATCAGCCCGTCCGTTGCCACGGAACCCTTTGATTTTCAATCGTCCCTTCATGCTCCCAGTATACCATCTCCCTCTTGGTTAGTCAAGCCCGGTGTATAATGGGTTAGAGGAAAAGCAAATTCGCGAATGGCGGCAGAACATGATTTATGTAATTGGTCCGAAAGATCCCAGAATTTCACATGCCATTAACACCACTTCGCGTTCCAAAAATTGGAGCAAAGGTCTAAGCCCGTTCTTCCTTGGACCAGTCACGCTGCCTGGAGCCAACAACAGAGTGGCCAGAAATGTAGAAAATGCGTGGCAGTTCACGAAGGTTTATCCCGAGCATCTTGAAAATGAGCTTCCTTCGAAGGCATATTTCAATTGGGCGCGAGCTGGCTTTCGGGATGGGAGAGCCCATCGCTACCCTATGGGCAAAGGCAGGATTCCTGCATATTCTTGGTGGAACGGCGAGAAGCTATCGTACGTAGAAGCACGCAAAAATATCTACATGCCTGTCTATTCCCAAGCAGTGGCTCAGTCAGATGCTTTTCAGGAGTTGAAGAAGGTTCATGAGAATGAAGAAGATATTTGGTTGTGGGATTTTGATGGGTATAATCATAGAGCGTTGGACATGTCTTGGGGCGAAGTAATCGATTGTGATACGCGCAAGATGGGACACGCTTTTGTGCTGGCTATGATGTTGGAAGGTTATTTGCATGCCTGATGAAATGAAAAGGCTCAAAAAGATTGCTCCTGTCCTTACTTGATCGGAACCTAAATGATAATTGACACTACGCTAACTAAAACGGAAAGACAGATCAACAGAGTTGCGCAACCTTTAGTGGAGCCAATTCGTCGTGCTCTGGAATACGCGGCTATTGGTCGTCGGTTTTTGATGATCGATGAACTTCCGCAGGGAGCGTTGGCTCGATACTCGACAGCAAAACCTCAACCAACTGAAATAAATTATCACCAAAGGATTATAGAACTACATGACAAGCAAGTCATTTCAATCAAAACCCTTCTGGAAGGAATGGGGCTAACATGATAATTGACACTACACGAAGCAATATGGAAAAACAAATGAGCCCTCTGGCTCAAATTGCCCGAATGGACATAGGCTGGTGGTATTATAATGATCGTATTCAAGAAAAGGAGAGAACGATGAGAGAACAACCCATTCAAAAAGAAGAGCATACTATAGGACATGGCACTTTTTTGTTAGTCAAAGTTGGCAGTGATAGTAGACCTGCCACGAATTCGGACATTGAAGATGTTAGGAAGAACCTCGAAGAGCTTGGTTTACCCAGGCTCAAGTGTCTGGTAACTCATCATAATGTTGAAATTCAGACGCATGTGTTTCCAAATGACAGGCAAATACAATGATAGTTGATACAACGAAATCAAAAATGGAACATGATATGTCTGCCATGCCGTTCTCGACCAAAGTGCTAATGATTCATAAGGCATTCCAGTTGGAAAAGACATTGGCAGTGTTGCTGGGGATTGCTCCCCAAAACAAACATGTTGTTAATTTGGTGAAATACTTGACGAGCAATCATGGCTAAAGTCAAATGCAAACACTGCAACGATACGCAATGGGTTTGGTATATTAGAACATGAGCAAAAAATACGGTCATTGTGATGAATCGTATTTGACCAAAGAAGAGATGAACGGGCTATCTGACAGCAGATTGCTCAGATATTTCCGGGCCGTAAAGGACATATACTGGGCAGACCGAGAGGTGGCCAGCAATCCTGCATGTCTTGTTCGTAGCAGAATAGCCAAGAACTCAGCCAGGAACCTTCTTATCCAACGAGGTGTTATGTCTGGAACCGTGTCGAAGAACCTTGGTTTTTTGGTTGAGGCAGAGATCTGGGAAGATGACGAGGAGCGCATCCTCTCGACTTTGTCGAAAAAGGGCATTCCATTTTTAATTCATCCTTGTCGAGATTTTGACCCTGCTATTTTGAGTCAAATAGACACCCCTGAAGTATTCTGCTACGGGTCTTTGCAGTGGATAGCGCAAATCCAGGCAAGCCACGGCTTATACAGAGGATACACACGTCGGGGACCCGACCCGCGTCTGAAGACAATCTGCTCAATGCCCAATTTTGATTGCCAGGTTTATTATCCACATTTTCAGAACTTTTTGTTCAACAACACTCACCAAATGATCACCTTGGCAGATTTCACCGCTGGTTTTGATCGCTTGCTGGAACAATACGGCGGGAAGCTCTTCATGCGCCCTTGTACGGGTTTCAAAAACGGCTCAATTTCAGGCGGAGTTTTTGATCGGATCTCGTTTGACGAGTATATCGAATTCTTTCAAGAGGCAATGAAGCCTGAAGACATGCTTGTGGTGGATCGCGTCCGCCACATGGACTATGAATGGCGTACGATTGTTTACAATGGCTTGTGTGTCACTGGGTGTCAATATGGGTCGTTTGATGCTGCTACGCAGAAATTCGGTTTTGATCCGGCTCCTGGGCTCCCTGAACGCGTACGGATCAAAACTGAGGAGGTTGCTCAGGCTGTTGCCTGGGCTCCGGACCCGATGTATGTTCTGGACATAGTTGAGAGTGAGGGTAAATTATCGGTCATGGAAATTAACGCCTTGAGTACGTCTGGATGGTATGATTGTGATGTCGGTCTTCTGGTGGATGCTATTCTTGATTGCGAGGGAGTATGATAGTTAGCGGGGATCTATTTGGCGCTGAAGAGAAGTACATTTGTCATCAGTGCAATTGTGTAACTCAGAAAGCAGCTCATTTATCTGCCACGATGTTTGCCCGATTCCCTTATTCCAATGTTTACTCCGGGCGAACTGACCCAGATAAAATGGGAACCATTGCTGTCCGTGGAAACGGCGATGATCAGCGATTTGTGATCAATATGTTCGGTCAATTTTACCCTGGCAGAGTCAGATATTCCAATAGCACAAAAGACGGTCACGAGGTACGGCTCAAGGCATTCCAGTCCTGTCTGACAGCCATCTCACGGATCGAGGACTTGGAATCGGTAGCGTTCCCGTGGGGGATTGCATGCGGAGCTGCTGGAGGTGACTGGGAAGTCTATTTGGACACGTTGCAATACTTTGCTGACAATGTTGGAGTTCCAGTGAAAATTTACAGACTGCCAGGAGTGAAGTGACATGGCTGACAAAAAAATAGAACCGACTTATGATGATGGAGATTCGATTGCTTGTCCTCATTGTGGCGAAACCTGGGCTGATCTCTGGGATTACGACTGGGGCAACGGTCAAGAGTGCATTGAAACAGAATGTCCGTGTTGTGAAGCAGAAATAACTCTGTGTGCGGAATACTCCGTTAGTTATACTTGCTATTCGGGTTGGAAAGAGTCTTCGTAATAAAGTGTCAGAAGTTTCCGCGAAACGGTGGCTCAAATATAGGGAATTGACTATATGGACAAGACATTAGTCCCACTCCAGGTTTTGTATGAGAGCATACCAGAAACTACTAGATGTGAGTTATGCGAAGAAAGTGAGTTCCCAAGTACATTAGACTTCAATAGCCCCTCTAGCAGAAGCAGTAAATTGGAGCAATCCTGATAAATCGTCGTTCACAGTAATGGATATAAAACTATCTTCTTGTCCATTCATCACAATAGGTTCAGGAAATCTGATACTTACAGTAACCATGGTATTTGTTCCGTCGCTTATTGCAGTTGTAATTTCTCCACCAGCAGTTAGAAGATCTGATAATTGCCGAAAGACAAAGGCATCTTTGACTACTCCGTCTTGCTGTCTTATAACAACAATGCCATTGGTCAATTTTGGCAGTCCTAATATTTTGTTATATGACAGTCCTGGCATAGTGGCATTCTCAGTTCCGCTGGCAAGTCCAGACACTGTTCCGGATTCTAGATCTGCAAATTGTGCTCTAACTTCTTGTACATGAAAAATAGTATTGAATGGTGTTCTGGAATAAAATGTAGCGGGAGTAACAACCCCTCCTGTAGATGACTCTAATTGTAGATCATCTAACTTAAAAGTTGCATTTGCCCCTCCGCCACCTCTTTTGAACTTTACTTCAAGCTCATTTACATCTTGTGTTACTAAACCGAAATCGGCTTTTGGTATAGAGAATGATTGTTCTGAGAAATCTCCGGTATCAATATAGTTATCTATATCTACTTTGTTGCCTACATCAGACCCACTAAGACGAAACCGTATTTCAAGACTATTTGGAGGATTACCATAAGTATCTAAATCTATTTTTCCAGTAAGAGAACTAAAATTTACCATGCCATAAGTTCTCTGGTCTTCATCGAAGTCAAATCTTGCTTCAGCGTTGTTGCCACCATTTGTTAAAGTTATTTTTCCACCTGATGCAAAATTCCAATTCCCTGATATTTCATCGCCAGTCCAGATGGGGTTAATTTCGTACGCATTTGTTCCAGAAATAAAGATTGCCGAGTCTAACGTTAATTGAATTTCACTGTCTATGGAAACCACATTGGCATAAGTGCCAGATGTAGCATTGAATACACTTGATCCAATTGTAATTAGGCTATCCGCTTGAAAGGTAGCTCCTGAGTCTATAAGTAGACTACCAGAATTTGAGGTCACGTTGCCACTGTCTGCAAAACCAGTATCTACACCAGCATGAATAATTAATGGTGTTCCAGAAGCTTGTACAGCTTGATTCATCGCAGCACCAAAAACAGGATGGAGAAAGACATGCGATTCTGGATTGAGGTTAATAAACCTCTCTTGAAGCACAAGCTGTCCCTGGTGTTGGGATTTCAGGTTTGTGAACGGTTGAACATGTCCAAAAGTTCCATTTCCTTCTCCGTCTATTACTCTAACATCAATTGCCATTCAAAATCCCCATGATCTTATCTTTCCATATGCCAGAAAGCAATGACTGTCACATAAATGGTAACCGATCCATCGCAAGTTATAGCAATTTCATCATCATTAGAAAGATGTAAAGAACCTTCAAGGAAAATGTCAGTCTGAACACTTGCTCCTGACACTCCAACAGTGAACAAAATATTGCCTGTCAACGAGCCGGTGACGGCGGCGTTTCCGAAGAAAGTTCCGTTGTTTCGTATGCCTGAGTCAAAGTTGGGGTTTTGATACGTTAAGGTTGTTCCACCCGCCGTCCCAGAAGTTGTCTCGAATACAGTAAAGAGAGCTTCTCCCGTTGCAGTTATCAAAATACGAGTTATGTGCAAACCTTTTTCTGCCTCGCCATTTTTGATTGATATAACTTCATCTCCACCTGTTGCTGCATATGAGGAGTAAAAATATGCAGCGTTTCCTATTTGAGAGGCTGCTTCGAGCGGACCTTCGGATATTGATTCAGTTCGTAATCTGTTATCTTCGGTAACCTTTGCTAAAATTCCTGTTCCCGTTCCATCTTGTATGAGTATTGACACTTTAATTCCTCCTGTTGCAATTGTGTAATCCGCTCTTTATGAATCTTCCTTTTTCATCTCTTGTACTCATATCATTTTCCTTACAAAGTTTATTCTGTCTCGAATCCCGTTATCAGGCTCATGTGTATTTTGATTTTGTTGAGAGATGCCAATATTTCATTCAGAATACTATCTTGTGTAAAATCAATCCTTACAATCGGTTCAATTATTGCCAAAATTTGATCATTATCATTCATTGCAGTGGTATCAAATACGAGACTAGTTATCCTGTCTTTTTTTGTTCCTGTTTTTGATGGGATTGCGGGATCAAAAATTACTATACCATCGGTAACATTTGTGGCATAAATTAGTTCTCTAAAATTGCTATCAAGTATTTCTATAGTTTGTGCAGAAGCATCAAATTTTAGACTAGATGACACGGTTGAAGTTCCCGTACTTATGACTGTTGTTTTAGGTACAAATGCCATTGTTTTCCTAAACTATAAACCAGTTACTTCCATTGCTAACAAAAGTTAGACTTACATATTGTTGCGTTATAATCTGAGTTGATTCTCCGTCGATTGTTTCAGATTCTGTCGTGGCAATCGTTACCGTTGCTCCAAGTTTGATATTTTTTACAATAAAGTGATATCCTTCTACTCCAACTGCTGTTGGTAGAGTTATGGTTGCTGTTGCATTAACCAGGATAAGATCATCCACACTTGTATTTAGGTTGTAGTCGCCAGTGACTGTAATGGTGTCTCTTATTAGTTCGCTTCCAGTTCCAGTAACATCTCTCAAAATGGCCGGTATAAGTGCTTCGCAAATATCGCCAGTTGCGACGGTATTCTGATCTCTGTCTTTTAGTCTAACCCATCCAGATTGAACTGATGTTTTGAGATCGACGGAGCTTCCAATTCGTTGTATGGACGCATGCTTAAGAAGATCTACGCTCTTGCCTGGCAATAATTCGAGATTATCAATATCACCCAAAGTGATAGGATTGCTGGTTAGGTTTTTAGCAAACCTTGTTTCATTGTTGTTATCTGAGCCTCGGCCTTCTCTTCGTCTGAACATTATATTCTTTTGGTGGTTTTAGAGTTTCTTCCGGTATACACAGTGCGTTTAACTGATCCTTCGCAGTGATTGTTACTGAGCATTTCTTGTTTGGATTCTTCCTGATATTCAGGATATTTATTGCCATATAGGGTTCGTTCCCAGTTTGACTCTCCAACTTGCAAATCGCTTTCGTCTAGAGATAGTATGTTTTTTCGGTATTGGTGTGCTTCGGAAACGGATTTAACCGCTTCTCGAATCATGGGAGTTAAAGTGGTCGAATGCCGTTGGTTTTTGTTATGCTCTTCTTTAATTCCATTGATAGTAAATGCTAAGGTGTCAAATACTTTATTGGCTGTTTTTTCCTCTTGTTCGGAGAAATGCCATATAGATTGAAAAGCTGCATAATCAATTATTCCACTGTAATGTGTCAACTTGATTTTGTATTTATCTGCTACTTTGCGTAGAATTAGTTCGCATATGTGGTTGTCTCGATTGGCCTCTGTATTTACGAATTTGAATATCTGTTCTTTTATTCTGTTTTCGTCAGCTATTTTATTTTTTGCGAACTTATCCAAAAAATCATCATATATTTTATTTTCCGATTTTTGGTTCGGTTTTGGAACATTTACTTCTATAAGTGAAAGTTCGGTATCATCCGCCTCTTTTACCAAAGAATTCAGTTCTTGGGACTTTTCAGCGATATTGGCATGCATTTTGGCCATAATGCTGTAGTTTTTGGCGAATGTGTCTAAAAACTCATTGTAATTATTACCTGTTTTCATGATTGGTCTTAAAGAATCTTCTTTTATTGTGATTTTCAAGCGCTGTTTCCTTTTTGATTTTTATCAAAGTCCTTGACATTCGATTTTGGTATGGTACAATGGAGGGTACGTAGCCCAGACATAAGCTCTTGTAGCTCAATTGGCAGAGCAGATGGATTCTAAATCCATTGTGTGAAGGTTCGAATCCTTTCAGGGGCATTTCATCCACTTCCTAATTGCGTTGTCTGACACACCAAATTTTCTACCTATCGCGCACATAGACATGATCTCGCTCATCTTAACCAGTTCTTGTTTCGTCGGGCGTGCTTTAACTTTTCTTTTGGAAAATTGGGCACATTTGCTCGAACAGTACTTAGTCCCGTATGATGGCTGATTGCAAGTGGGACATTTTGAAGCGTGTTTATATATAGGACGATCACCGTCGAGATTTTTTGCGTGGTTTAGAGCAGGCTCTATACTATCTTTGTCCCATTGTGGGTTATGTTCTTCGGCATGACAAGTTTTACAAAGCAATTCACATTTTTCTACTTCTGCGATCACAACGTCCCAAGGTCTGCCGATGAGTTCTCTGAATATGAATTCTTTTTTATTTGGATCGATATGGTGTAAATCAAGGGCAGCGTAATTTCTGTCATATCCACATCGCTCGCATTTGCTGCCCATTAGTTCTACTACTTTGGTCTTTCTGTCTCTCCATCGTTTCTTCTGCGAGGATAGTGTGCATTTTTTGCACCAACTAGAGAGCCGTCCAGATTTTTTATCTTTGGTGTAAAACTCTGAATGGAGCTTTAACGAGTCGCAGTTGATACATCTAAATTTGTCCATTGTTGTCCTCCTGTAACATCTTGATCAATTGACCCTGGAAATCCTCTAACCATTTCCAGAAGTTTTTCTTGACAAATCATCCGGAATGCTGTATAATCATCATGGAATGGGTACAATGAAAGACGCCAAAAAGATTGCTAAAGAGCTGGTAAGAGAATTCCAGAAATTGGCACGCAATGGAGAATTGGCTCGTGACAAAGAGAAACTTGAAAATGCAATAAATAAGTTGCGTGAAGAACGAATACTCACTTGGGAACAATTGCATCGACCAGTCACTATTTAGGAGAAAAACATGGGTTTCACGTAGGTACAAGAGCCGTATTTGTATGTTGTGGTCCGCAAGGATCTCACGTCCCCAGTTCAAGCCGTACAGGCAATTCATGCTGTCTTTGAGGCAGTTACCGCAGAATCGTTCAAACCACCGTAGGTACATCCTAACGTCGTCCTGTGCGAGGTTAAGGACGAACGTAGATTAGTTCAATTCGCAGAAAAACTTGAAAAAGAAGGCGTAAGGTGCGCCCTCTTTCAGGAACCGGATCGTGGCGATGAATATACGTCTCTGGCGACAGAGATCGTGTATGGTCATCGCCGTTTGTTGTTCAAGAACCTTCAATTGGTTCAAGAAAAAGGAGAAAACAATGTCTGAAGTATTTGAAACGAAGTGGGGTTTTGTGGCGTATAGTTACGAGGATTACTTGAAGTTGAAAGAACTGAATCGTATCTTTTACAAGGCGCGTACCAACGCTGCTCGTTGGAATCGCTGGGCTCGTAAGGAGCCCCAGAATCGCGTACAGAGGAGATGGATACGCAATGAGCAGGGACAAAAGATTGGACATAAAGTTGTCGGACCCGTGTCTGAGCCTGTTGTGTGCAGCATGTTCTCGAAGAAGCACAGATGGTTTGATCAGTATGTGACGGATAGTACCGTGGAGATTGAATACCGAAATTCCCACAGACCAGTCTCAACTGAGGGCAAGGTGATCAAGGCGGGATTTTCCAGTGCTGAGATCGACAAGTTGTTGAAGAAGGCTCAGGAGTGGCAAGTTTCTCTATAAAAACAGGACCTCAGGGCGGGTCTGAGACTCGCCCTTTTCTTGCCCAACGCGGTATAATGCATATGGTCAAGTGTAAAACTCTATCGGAGATGTAATGATGTCCAAAGAAGCCCGAATCTCCCCCTTCTGCAACGGTTCTCAAGACGCTGATTGGCAGAACAAAAACTGTGTTCACTGCGAAAAGTTTGATCCTGACAATCAAAAGTCCACTTGTGAAATCGACCAAGCGTTGCTGATGGCTTGTTTTGACGACGGGACAGTGACTGCGGAAATCGCTGAACGAATGGGATATACCGCAGATGCCTACTGTTGGGAGTGTAAAGAAATACAACTCAGAAGTGAATAGTGTAATATCATGGAAACCGCAGAGGTCGTAAAACAACTCAGAGAAGCCTTGGGTCCCGAGGGAATAAGGTTTTTTCGAGAAGTTCGTGAGAAATACGGAAAAATTGGAGCTTTATGGCTGGATGGCGAGGGAACATCCGCCATTCCTCATCCTGTGCATTTCCGTGAAGGTATGACCGTCCGTAATATGCTGAGGAAGATAACCGACTATTCCTGGACGGCTCATGAGTATGATGACAAATGGGAAGAACTAACTGAAAAGGCGATTGCAGAATGAAAATGTATTCTATTGTAGAACTCGGTGATAGCGGGAAGCTTTTTCAATGTATATGTCGCATACAAGATGGAACGGAACGCTGGACCGAGGATAGCAGACAAAAAGCTGTTCGCAGTCTCATAGGCGCTGCTAAGGTTATGAATGGAGCAACAATCTCCGAAAGTGACATTTATTTTGAACCTCGCATTCCACACTCTACTTCGTCAACCGAAATCAGCCCGTTTGCAGCGATATTACAAGCAGTGGATGCAGAATATCGTCGAGCAGTATCTTTACATGGCTCATTTTCCAGCACCCATGAAGGTTACGCAATTATCAAGGAAGAGGTGGACGAGCTTTGGGACGGAATTAAAAAGAATGACGACAGAAAATTATTGAAAGAAGAAGCGATTCAGATTGCTGCGATGGCAATTCGTTTTTGCATTGATATTTAGTGTTTTGCTCGAAAGGAACAGAAAATGACAGTAATTTTCCAATATGTGAAGAGAAACGTCGTTACGAGTTGCTTAGGTCGCAAGCTGAGCGGCAACTTTAGCTTTAGCTTTAGCTCGCTCTACGGCCACCGTACAGGCGAATATTAGACAGGCGAAGAGTTTTGCGTCAACGAGCACTTCGCCTGTCTTCGCCATGTCTAACAGCTGACTTGTGGCTACCACAACAGGTAGTTCGAATGTTTCTATCTGTTCTGTATTGTCTCCTCCACCTTCGTTTTTCTTTTCCAGTTCTGTAGCAACTACGTAAGTCATTTGCTCAGTACTGAGTCCAGGCGACACGGGGAAAGTCCCGATTATTTCAAGTTTGTTAGCGTGATAGCCTGTCTCTTGGAGCAGCTCACGCCTGGCTGCTGTTTCGATACTTTCCTGATCATCTATGTCCCCGACCAGACCGGCAGGCGCTTCAACAACCACTTTTTGAAATGGTTCACGATATTGCTTCACAAGAACAAGTTTATCGTCGTCAGTGATCGCTATGATACCGACAATTCCGGTGACGTTCGTCCTTTCGACGAACTCCCAGCCATTTCGCTTGACGACTCTTAGGAATCTACCTTCATATTCGGACATACTCAGACCTCCAGTAGCTCTATCTTAGCAGGAAGATCCTTATTGTCAATGGCTTCGCGGAATTTTTCATCGACACTTTCAACTTTGTAGGCCATCTTTCCTCCGTGGTACACGCAGGCATCTCCAGTAGGGCCAATTACAACGACCGGGGTTTGGTGGTGATGGGCTGAATACAAAGCCCTCCTGAACCACAGCTGGCATCGCTCCAAGTTTGTGGCCAAACAAATATTTCGCATTCATCTTCACAGACGATTGTATTTGCTTGAGATCCGAAAGATTGAGGTGCCAATTGCGAAATTGCATCATCGACGCATTCATCAATGCTCATGTTCATGGATGCTCCTTAGAATTCTGATTCGGCTATAGTATACCATTTGATATAGGGACGAGGAGCACTCTGGGATGTGTAGTTAACAATGAACACTCTTTCATTTGGCATTTGAACCCACCCCGTATATCCCGAATCGGATCTCGTACTGCTGTCATGATCGAGGGGCAAGATGATAGACTTCACGAAATCTTCCTGTATAGAACCTTTCATGGTCAAACAGGCAAAAGTATTTTTAGCCCAAAGTCCTGGCAAGAATGACCCAGATGCTTCTCGGTATGTGGTGAGCAAATTACCTGATTTCAGTTGACCTGTTACAGGTCGATGGCAACCAAACATTCGTGTTTCGATGGGATCAGTCCATATGATTCCGTCTTTGGAGAAGCAGGCGAAAGAAGGCAACCCCAATGCTGAGTTTTCTCTCATAAGTGTCAAATAGGTGCCGTTTCTTAACCGACAAACAGAAGCCTCACAAAGATTGTATCCTTTCTGGTGACAAAGGGGGTATTTTGTCCATTTTCCTTCAAGATCAGTTGCGTGCCAAATATTTTGAACTAAATATCCGTGCTCTTCTCGTTGTACTTCTTCTACTTTTTTGTTTTTTGCTTTTGGCCCGAAATGCATTTTGGTGTGCGTAGCAATTAAAAATCCGTCATCGGTGGAACATATTCTATCTGGAACAATTCCTTTTATATTGGTCTCAATGGGTCCTTCCCACTTGTCTCCGTCTTGGGTTTTCCAGAGGAGAGTCTTCGTATATGTTTCATTGTTTTCGAGTCTGAAAAACTGCCCTTTGCCTTTAATGCTGACTTCATCACAAATGAGCCAAAGTGTGTCTCCTATTACCGAAAGACGGGGGCAGTTGAAACGATTTGAACTTTTAGCGATTACTTCAGGCTCAGAAAACCTGTGTTTCTTATTTTTGCGCACAAGGCGCACACGGGTATATGTCTTGGCCATATGGTGATCTGATTCACGGTAAACAATGAAAAGTTCATCATTAAACCAAGCTACGTCAGGGTGTCCTTGCCAAACTGCATCATCGCGAGTGACTATTCCGCTAAGCATAGGTTCTCTCTGGCTCGCTCTTCAAGTAGATTATACCCCAAAGGAACAGAACACTGGTTTGAAGCACCCATAAGTAGGGATTCCTAATTCATCGAGGTAAATAATTTCACACTCTCCAAAGGCGTTAATTCGGACACTTCCTGCCCTATTCTCTTATTCTGCTTAAGCAAACCGAAGCGCTTAATATTTCTTGCTGCCAACAAATCCCTATCATGTTTTACTCCGCATTCTTTGCATATCCAATTTCGATCAGAAAGTTTTAAATCCTTATTGACAATACCACATGTACACAACCTGCTACTTGGATCAAATCTGCCTATCGTTATTAAGTTTTTTCCATACCAATTGCACTTGTATGATAAAAACTCAAAAAACTTCCTCCAAGAAGCATCTGATATACTCTTGGCAAGACAATGATTCTTCAACATATTTTTCACACTTAGATCTTCAACTACAACGCTGTCTACTTGGTTATCGTGAGTGAGCCTGTGAGTTAATTTGTGCAAAAAATCATTCCGCTGGTTAGTGATTCTTTCGTGCAATCTTGCTACTTTCCGTCTCTGTTTTTCTCTATTAGCACCACCTTTTGCTCTCTTAGACATCTTATATTGAGCCCTAGAAAGTTCTCGTTGAGACTTTTCCAGACAACGTGGATTGTTGATCTTCTCCCCACTGGATAAAGTGGCATAGTTCTTCAGCCCCACATCTATGCCTATCGTTTTATTTTCTACAATATTCGGTTTGCATGGTAACTCTTCGTTAATTTCCACCAAAACAGAAGCAAAATATTTTCCAGATGGCACTTGTCTAATCGTGATTGTTTTGATTTTGCCTGCAAATTCTCGGCTCAACGCAGCAGGAATGTCTTTAATTTTAGGAACTGAAATAACCCCATTATCAAAATTGACTTTCCCAAGTTGAGGGGCATGAAACGAATCTTTTCTTTGCTTCTTATTTCTAAATTTGGGAAAGCCCATCTTTTCTTTAAAGAACCGCTTAAACGCAGTATCTACGTTTTTGAGGGAAGATTGAAGAGACTGAGAATTAACCTCCTTAAGCCAAGGAAATTGTGTCTTGAGTTCAGGAAGCTTGTTTCCGAGAGAAATAAAGTTCTCAATTTTACTTCCAGTTTTATAGGCCTTAATTTTTGCTTCAAGAGCCCAGTTGTAAATATATCTGGCACATCCAAAATGCTTTGCTAAAAGCATTTGTTGAACTCTGTTTGGATACAATCTGTATTTGAACGCCCTTTGGATCATACTTACTATTACGGAAAGATAGTAGTAAATTCCTCTAAAGTTTTCTCCATATTATTTCGAGCTTGTTTCTCAAGTAAGTTGTGCCAGTGTTCTGTTCCGAACAAACGAGGGCGTTTGAGCATTTTTTCCAAGAAAACTTTTCTTCCTTTGCGAAAATCATCGTTCGAAACATGGATGTATTCTTGGCGTATTTGCTCTGAATTCTCCTGAAAGACTTCCCATGATGCTCCCAAGCTGGCCAAATCGAGATCCAGGAGAAGCTGTATGTCGGGATCAGGGTTTGGAAAATGGTTAATCGTGGCCAGGATTGCCATTTTGCCCCATTTGAGGGGTTCTTCCAACAGATAAGGAGTCATTTTACGAATCCAAAACTCAGCACTTTTTACCTCGTTGTCGGTGCGTGCTGGATTGTAAATCGCATTATGAAACCAAATTGCCAGAATTATGCGATGAGGGTGTTCTGCAAGTTTTTCTGATTCGGTAAGCTTTTTCAGCATATTATGAATGTGATCCAGATTATGATATGCCCGCGAAGGATGTTCATATACAATCCTTAGCTCATCCAAAACCGGTTGGGTTTCTGCGACAATGCTCATGTCCTTATTATACATGCAAATATGGGAATGGTCAACAAGGACTTTTGACACAATTGGAGCTATTGTAAGCATGGTTTTTGCGCAAATAAGGAACCATTATGCCTACATATGTCATATCTAAAGGCGGGGCAGTCGATACTCCTGATGCCAGTATCAATTCAGAGAATCCAGACACTAATTATGGAGACCCTGTTGTTCCTGAATGGAGAGTGGCTTGGAATGGTACTACGGGCTCTGTATGGCGAGCCATTATTGAGTTTGATATCTCTGAAATTCTGTCTTTCGAAACTGTAGTATCTGCTGAGTTGAAGGTTTATTCTCTGTACTTCACCGCTCTCAGTGGGGACGCTATAGTGTATCGACTCACGGAACCTAATTGGACAGAGATGGGGTGTACGTGGAATACATATGATGGAGCATATGAATGGGAAACCGCCTATGGCGGTGGAGACTTTACAACTGATGATCCAGTCGGAGTACCGTTTACTTTTCCATCTGGCGATGGTTATCAAACTATCACAGATTTGGAGACTTTAGTACAAGATGCATGTACTAATAGATCTGGCCGTCTTATACTTATAATAAAAGGAGCAAATGAGAGTGAAGCTGGTAGCAACGGGATAGTTTGGGCTCCATCCGAGCACCCTAATGGCACACTGCATCCAGAACTTACCATTGTAACTGAATTTACAACAGGAACTACTACATATGTTCAGACAGGTACAACGGCCATACTGGGGGTAGTAGAGGCGTGTTCTGGGCTTGATGTTCCAGCGTCCGCTGATGCCGTACAAGCCGTCGTTAATGGAATTCCTGGAATATACGAAACCACTATAACTATCACGAAAAACACTGCTGGCGAAGTAGCCATAGGTTTCGAAATCACATTCCCATTTGCGTCAGAAATTCCGGCTGGGCCTTGGGGAATCCGATGGGAAACTGGATCAACTGTCGATGGAGGGGGGTCTCTCAAATGGGGTTTTACCTATATCTGTAGAATCAATAGCGCTGGATCTAGTTTTCCTGGTTATACCATTGCTAGTGCCACAAACCAGGATATAACACTCACAGCAAACACAATATATGAAATTGGCTTAGATGGTATAGAAATGGTTCATGACTCTGGAGACAGAGTTTATATCGTTATTGGCGTGAGAAACGTCGATCCCCTCAATAACCTTGATATGACGGTGCTCCCTGAGTTGAGCATTGAAACACCTATCATCGAAAATTTGTCAGATACAGGATTTCAGAGACCAACAACAACAGGTAGTCCAAAGTTTGACTGGACAAACCACTCGGCTTTAACAGCTTCTGATGCTTCAAGAGCACAAACAGCGACACCAGGACATTTAGTAGACACTGCAACATACGAGTTCGATAGCATCATACCTGCTGGAGCTACTGTATATGGATTTCAGATTCAGTTAGAAGGGAAATGTAGTGGAACCATAGGCATAGATGAAGCAGAAACAGAAGTAAGGCTGTCCTGGGATGGAGGAGCTACCTATTCAAGCGCTTTAACTCAAGGTTGGCTTGCGGCTGATCCTAGCTCTTTGGTTGAAGATGATGTCAAGATCAGCGGTTCACCAGGAGGAGGTTTAGGGCGAGCAAGTTGGACTCAAGCAGAAGTCAATGACACAAATTTTCGTTGTCAAATTGAGTTTTCTGCTGATATAGGTGGTGATTTCTCTGGACGCCCATATGGCATGGATGCCGTTTTGGTCAAGGTCTACTACGTTGAAGCGGTAGTATCAATCAGAAGAATCATACTCATAACCTGAGAGAATGATCACACCTTTAAAAAACTGATATTGACATTTAATTTTGTTGCACTACTCACAGCAGAAGATGTTAAGACAATCCATCTATTAACAGGAACAGAACTATCAGAAAAACCCGCTTGAGTTTGTCCGTCAGTGTCCGCAATAATTGGTGCATCTGGTATCTCAGTCCCCGATGTGTATGGGGCCGTGAGGCTGCGATGTTCTACCATTATTGTTACAGTTCCTGCATCGGTAATAGCAGTTATGGTATCAATTTCTATTGCCGTTTCTGTAATCCATATCGGTATTTCTTCCGAATCTGTAGGATCAGTAACATGGACTCCTTTTGTTACATTGGATATTGGTCCAGTTGCTCCTACAATTCCAGCATCGCCTTGAACACCAGTTTCTCCTACAGCACCAGTGTTACCTGTGATTCCTTGAGGACCAGTTGCGCCGATGGCTCCAGTTGGTCCTGTTTCTCCTACGGCACCAGTGTTACCTGTAGAACCTATGGGTCCAGTTGCGCCGATGGCTCCAGTGTTACCTGTGGCTCCAGTGTTACCTGTGGCTCCTGTTGGTCCTGTTTCTCCTACGGCTCCAGTGTTACCTGTGGTTCCTGTTGGTCCTGTTTCTCCTACATCTCCTGTATTACCTGTGGTTCCCGTTGGTCCTGTTTCTCCTACGGCTCCAGTGTTACCTGTGGTTCCTGTTGGTCCTGTTTCTCCTACATTTCCTGTATTACCTGTGGCTCCAGTTGG
>SDBT01003323.1_pt1 | contig 27902 bp, 20 predicted proteins | sample 2277101 | NCBI WGS metagenome assembly SDBT01 (sample SAMN10404973, study PRJNA504765) | marine sediment metagenome | isolation source: marine sediment core GS10_PC15, 103 cmbsf | place: Arctic Ocean: Southern Knipovich Ridge | collected 2010 | reverse complement strand
CATCCGATGAAAGGACCACCAAACATGACTCCCAACAAGAAGTACGCGACCCTGCTCGCCTTGGCGATTGCCTTGCCGGCCTTCGCCCCGAGGGTGGCCACCGCCGAGGACGACGATCGGCCGAACATCGTACTGATCATGTGCGACGACATGGGCTATTCGGATATCGGCTGCTATGGCGGCGAGGTCCAAACGCCCAATATCGACAGCCTGGCAAAGCAAGGAGTTCGCTTCACGCAGTTCTACAACTGCGCAAAATGTACGACCACCCGGGCGTCCGTCGTCACGGGCTTGCATCCGCGGCGTGGCAAGGGCGGCCTATTGCGAGAAAACATGGTCACGATCGGCGAAGTGCTCGGCATGGCCGGATATCAAACGTCGCTGAGCGGCAAATGGCATCTGGGAAGCGGCCAGACAACGCATCCCTTTCACCGCGGGTTTCAGGAATACTACGGGCTGTTGGACGGCTGCTGCAACTTCTTCGATCCCGTGCAACCCGACCCGCCGTTTAAGGGCGGCCGAGTCCGGACCTTCGGCCATAATGACCGCCTGATCAAGGAATTTCCCGACGACTTTTACACGACCGACGCTTTCTCGGACCACGCCGCGACCACGATCCGCCGCTTCGCGAAGAACAAGCGACCGTTCTTCGTACACGTTTGCTACACGGCCCCGCACTATCCGTTGCATGCGAAGCCCCAGGACATTGCCAAGTATCGCGGCAAGTACATGATCGGCTGGGACGAACTCCGCCGGCAGCGTCATCAGCGGCAGATCGAGATGGGCCTGATCGACCCGAAGTGGAAGCTGCCCGGCCGCGACAAGGAGACGCCCTCCTGGGAAGACGAGCCGAATAAGCAGTACGAAGACCTGCGGATGGCCACCTATGCCGCGATGATCGACTCGATGGACCAGGGTATCGGCCGAATCCTCGCAGCGTTGAAAGAGACCGGCACCGAGAAGAACACGCTGGTGCTGTTCCTTTCGGACAACGGCGGATGTGCCGAGAACCCGGGCGGGACCGACACGAACCGGCCGCCGGGGCCGAAGGAGTATTACGTGGCCGTCGGCCGACCTTGGGCTTACGCCCAGAACACGCCGTTCCGCCGCTATAAGTCATGGACACACGAAGGGGGCGTCTCCACGCCGCTGATTGCCCGATGGCCCGGCGTAATCGATCCCGAGTCGATGACCTCGCAGGTCGGCCATATTATCGACTTCATGCCCACCTGTATCGAGCTGGCCGAGACGAATTATCCGGCCAAGTTCAACGGTCAAGCAATCATCCCGGTCGAGGGCAAGAGTCTGGTGCCGATCTTCCGCGGCGAGTTGCGAACCGGTCACGAAACGATCTGTTGGGAATGGTCCGGCAATCGGGCCGTTCGCCAAGGCAAGTGGAAAGTCGTCTGGGACAAGTCGCTCCGTAGTTGGGCGCTATACGATCTGGTCGCCGACCGCACCGAAATGAACGATCTGTCCGGCCAGTTCCCCGAGCGGACCGAGCAGATGATCGAAGTCTGGAACGCCTGGGCGAAGAAGACCGGCTTGAAAGTGGCCGGAAACTAGACGGACGAAGTCGGCGTTCATCATCAGGCTTCAGAAGGTTGGCTTGATCTCCATGCTGCATGACCGCGCCAATCGCTGTGCGTTCTTCTTTCGCTGCTTGGCCGCTGAGTCGGCGCAGTACAGATGTGCGTGTGCTGGATTGTTCTGCTCTGGTTCGTGTCGGGCATCGAACCCCAATTCCCGGGCCTTACCGCAGTTGAAAGAAACCATTCCGCCGTCGGGCTTGTGAAAGTCCTCGCAGAGCTGTCTCCTGCACTGTTCAACATCGGTTAGCGATGCCACGTTGACCGAAACGCGTGGCGGCTGGTCAAAGAGAGACGAGGAGGGCCGCTGCTCTTTGGCGACCCAGAAACTCGGAACCGTTACGAAACGGTATAGCTTCTCCTTCGCCGCGACCGGCGGCCCTTGCGTATCCGCGTCGTCCATCCATCACCCCTCGACAAACCACTGGATCAGTGCGGTGAGAGTTTCCGTGTCGTCTACTGGACAGACATCTTCCTCCTCGATTCCGGCTTCAGGGTGCCACTTCAGATAGTGGACCGTGGAACGCGTCTCGATTTCCAATTCAAGCGTCCTTGGCCCATCATGCCACTCGAACTGAAGATTTCCCTTTCGCATGGGAACAACCGCCGGAACCGGGGCGCGTTGGTGTTTTACTGTAGGGGGGAGTGAGGAAATGAGGTTTCGTGCCGCGTCGATGATTGCAGAGTTGATCGGACATGCCCCCTGCGCGTCCCAGTTTCGCTCCAGCCTCTCGACCCTATCCAGTTCGCCATGGAGTCTCAAGTCGAACTTGCACAGTGGCATGTATCTCGACGGACTCGCGTCAGCGGACTTCGATATCCATCGCTCGCCAGCTGGATTCATTTCGGTAGTTGACAGCACGTCGTGCTCAAGAGTCAGTGGGACCATGATCGGTCGATGCTCCAAAGAAGTGTTGTGCAAGGGCTGTTGATTCGGTTCGGTCAGCGAGGAACTGCGTGGCCGCTGCAATCGCTGCCTCGTTGGCCTTCTCGCGGTTGGCTAATTCCGTGTGGACATTGCAAACCAACTCGATGCCGTCCTCTTTGAGCGACATCTGGACGTTGACGCTCTGGCGGTCGTCGCGTTTTACACCCATGTGAAATGTCCGCTGTTCGACCGATTGCCCTGGTGTTGGGGGAGGTATTCGCGGGAAGTTCCGAATGGCGTCCGACAGGTTTTCCAACTCGGACGGGTCGGCCTGATAGTGGACGTTGCTGCCCAACGCAAACAGGGGAGTCTCCGGAAGTGCCTTCAGAACCCTAGCGACCGTATCGCCGCAATCAATCTCCGGCTTGCGAGATTCGACGACCAGCCGCTCCGGCGTGACCTTCCATGCGGCCGTGTTCTCCGGAAGTCGAAATCGGAAGCCGGGCTGCGTCAGATTCGTCTCAATCCCGACATCCGCGCCGACCTCAATGATCCCGTGGTCGGCCAACCACTGGGGGTGGAGAATGTACATGTTGAATGTACCCACCACAACACAGCTAGCCTTCTCAAATCGAAATGCCACGAGCGTCCTTCATTATAGTCATCCGACGTCAGTAATGCCCCCCGTATGGCGGGGCATTCGCGGTCGTTACCGGTTGGCCCGCGCATCTCCATGTCAATGCGGAAGTCCACCAGCGGCAACTCACTTCCAATTCTAACGCAGGACTATGGCCGCTGTCCAGCATCTGTCAACCTCAATGCCCGCCCTATCTGTCTTTGTGCAAGACGTCGGCTCGCCCAACTTCGGAGTGATATGCTCGCTTCACTTGTTTTGCGGCGGCTTCCAGCAACATTGTGAAGCATACCTCGTAGTGATATGCTGAGGCGGAACCTACCTGCTTCAGCTTTCACGTAAATCGAGGAGAAAGACACGATGCGAATCGCCAATTGGATGTTGGCCCTGGGGCTGACGGCCGCGGTATGGGCCGGGACACAAGCCGCGGCACAAGAGGTGAAGACCTTTACCTACAAGAAAACGGATCAGGCCGAACTGAAAATCCATGTCCACACCCCGGCCGATTGGAAGGCGACGGACCGTCGGCCGGTAATCGTCTTCTTCTTCGGCGGAGGGTGGAACGGCGGTACGGTCGAGCAGTTCCTCTCGCAGGCCGAGTATCTGGCCACTCGCGGTATGGTCGCGGCCCGGGCCGACTATCGGGTCAAGTCGCGACATGGGGTAACGCCCGACAAGTGCGTCGAAGATGCGAAAAGTGCCATCCGTTGGGTTCGACAGAACGCCGACAGGTTGGGGATCGATACCGATCGGGTCGTCGCGTCGGGGGGCTCCGCCGGAGGACATCTGGCCGCATGCACCGGCTGTACGCCCGGGCCGGAAGCCGAAGGCGAGGACCTGTCCATATCGTCCAAACCCAACGCCATGGTGCTGTTCAATCCGGTGATGAACCTCATGCTCAGCCCGCCCAGGCTGACCGACCGAGTCGGCGGCGACCTGAAGCTGGCCAAGTTGATCTCGCCCACATTGCACGTCGTCAAAGAGACTCCGCCGGCGCTGGTGCTCTTCGGCACGGCCGACGGGTTACTACCGCATGGCGAGGGGTTCATTGCCAAGAGCAAAGCGACCGGCAATCGGGCCGAACTCTATCTGGCCGAGGGCCAAGGCCACGGGTTCTTCAACCGCTCGCCGTGGCTCGAGAAGACGACCCGGCGGATGGACGAGTTTCTCGGATCATTGGGTTACTTGCAAGGAAAGCCCCCGGCGGTGATCGAGCCGACTATCCGGCCGGCCAAGCGGCGGCGTCCCAACGTCGTCTTCATCCTGACGGACGACCAGCGATGGGACCAACTCGGCTGCGAGGGCCATCCGTTTCTCGAAACGCCGAACCTCGACCGCATTGCGGCGGAAGGGGTCCGATTCGCCAATATGTTCGTCACCACGTCGCTCTGTTCACCCAGCCGGGCGTCGTTTCTCTCGGGGCTCTATGCACATAGTCACGGCGTGGTCAATAACTTCACCGACTACCCGAAGGATCTACCCAGCTTCCCCCGGCGGCTGCAAGAGAGCGGCTACGAGACGGCCTATATCGGAAAATGGCACATGGGCGAGGCCAGCGACGAGCGGCGGCCCGGCTTCGACTATTGGGTGACACATAAAGGTCAGGGTGATTACTACGACACGACGTTCAACGTCAACGGCGAGCGATCGGTCAAGGAGGGCTACTACACGCATCGCGTGACCGATATGGCGGTCGACTGGCTCCGCCGCGAGCACGACAAGCCGTTTCTGCTGATCCTCGGCCATAAGGCACCCCATACGCCGTTTACGCCGGAGAAACGCTACTCGGCGATTTACGACGACGTGAAGATCAAGTATCCCGAGTCGGCGTTCGCCCTGGAAGGCAAGCCCGAATGGGTCGAACAGCGGTTGGACACATGGCACGGCATCTATGGGCCGATCTACGGGTTCCGTGAGAAGTTTCCCGATCGGCGGCCCGAGAGCGTTGAACATTTCGCCGACTTCGTTCGGGCCTATACGGCCTCGATCAAGTCGATCGACGACAGCACACAACGGGTCTATCAAACGCTCAAGGAGTTGAGACAGCTCGACAACACACTGTTGATTTTCGCCGGCGACAACGGCATGTTCCTGGGCGAACACGGCATGACCGACAAGCGAACGATGCACGAGCCGAGCATCCGCGTACCGCTTTTAGCCCGATATCCGAGGCTAATTCGCCCGGGCACGCTGATCCAACAGCAGGTCTTGAACATCGACGTAGCGCCCAGCGTTTTGGACATTTGCGGAGCCGAGCCGCTGGCGGATATCCACGGCCGATCATGGAAACCCCTCTTGACGGGCCGGCCGGTTAAGTGGCGGCGTTCGTGGTACTACGAGTACAACTACGAGAAGCAGTTCCCCTACACGCCAAACGTTCGCGGCGTGCGGACCGACGGTTGGAAGTACGTCCATTATCCTCACGGCGACGGCAAGCCCGACCGTCACAAGGCCGAGCTTTACGATCTAAAGTCCGACCCGGGCGAACGCCACAATCTAATCGACGACCCGGCCCAAGCCGACCGCATCGTCGAGTTGCAGGCCGAGTTGAAACGGCTAATGCGGCAAACCGGCGGCCTGCCCGACAAGATGCCCCTGGACGAAGGTGTGAAGAGCGAGCTGCCGGAGGAATCGATCCGGTAGAAGCCGGGTGGCACTACGAAACCCGCAGCATGAGTGCCCGGCGGCGCTTCGACTTATTGTAAGCGTCGACTGCCTCGGGGGTCGTTGCAACCAGACTCTCGATGGCCCGCTGATGGAGGTACCGCTGGGCCGAATCGGTCAACGCCACGTCGCCGGACTCTCCCGTGCCGATCATTAGGATCGCCGGGCCGCCGCGGCATACCTTGTCCAGTTGCTCCGGGCCGATCAGATGCTCGTCGCCGTGAAGCCGCAGCGCGATCAGATCCTTGCGCTTCTTCACCTTGCCACTGACCAGGATGTCGACGTCTTGGTTGAAGGAATGGTTGCCGATCGTGATTTCACCCGGCTTGACGCAACTGACTTTGCGATATTGCGGCGGGACGTAAAACGCCTTCTTGAAAGGCGATCGTCCGACCAATCGCCGGGCCAACGCAACGGCACCGATCACCACGGCGTCGTCGTCCAGTGCGGAGAGCAAGACGCGACCGCCTTCGCGAGCCCCGGGTAACTGGTCGGAAGCGACGATCTCTTCGACGATCGGCATCATGAATTCGCAGCACGCCTCGATCACTCCACCGCCGAGCACGATCACATCCGGATCGATCAGGTGGCGAACGGTCAGACAGGCATGGCCGAGCACTTTGGTCGCCCGGCGCATGACGTCCGTGACCAAGGGGTCCTTCAATGCCAGGGCACGTCGCAGGGTGCCGCTGCGAATAATTCCCGAGTCGTCCTTTGTCAGCGCCGAGAGCACACTTTCGCGACCTTCGGCGATGGCCTCGCGCAGGTCGCGTTCGATGGCCGTTCGGCTGGCGAGCGCCTCGAAGCACCCCCGATTGCCGCAGCCGCACAGGGGGCCGTCGATCTGCATGACGATATGGCCGATTTCTCCGGCCGACTCTCGGGCCCCTCGCCAGAGTTTCCCTTTTTGCACGAATCCGCCGCCGATGCCGGTCCCCAGGAGGATCGCCACGACGCTATCGGCTTGGCGCGCCGACCCGAGCCATTTCTCGCCTAACGCGCCTAAGTTGCAGTCGTTCCCCACCGCGATGGGTACCCGGAACTTGCTCTGGAGATAGGCGCCGATCTCGACGCCGGAGAGACTCATGTTGGGCGTAACGATTACCCGTCCCGCGTCGGGGTCGACCACGCCGGGCACCGCGATGCCGATCGCCGTGAGGTCGTCGGCCGCGACACCACCCTTTACCAGGACGTCTTCGATGGCCGTTTCGACACTCCGCAGGACGCCTTCGGAGCCGGAATCGCGTGGCGTGCGACAGCGTTGGCGTTCCAATGCCCGGCCCGATTCTTCGACCAACGAGGCTTGGACCTTCGTCCCGCCGATGTCGACGCCGAGATACAGCCGCCGCGGTTCCACTTTCTCGCCGGTCTTGGCCATCATGATCTCCCTCGCTCGAATAACTTACCTCGGGCAATTAGAACCCAATTGCCGGGGCGTGTAAAGCGAGGAGAGGCGGTGGAGATGGGCCTACAGGTTACTCAGCGGTGCCACGCTGTTGCCGGCCGTCGAGGTCACGTCCACCGGAGCCGCCAACGGGCGGTCGAGGAAATTAAAGAGTTTCTTCGCACGAACCGGATGCTGCAGTGCTCGGACTGCCTTGGTCTCGATCTGGCGAACCCGCTCTCGGGTGACGGAGAAGATCTTGCCGACCTCTTCGAGTGTGTAGGCGTATCCGTCGGCCAGACCGTACCGCAAACGGATAATCTCTCGCTCGCGATAGTCCAACGCCTCGAGCACGTCGGCGATCCGCTCCTTGAGCATCTCGTAGTTCATGTCGTAGAGCGGATCGTCCTCGCGATAATCCTCGAGAAACTCGCCGAAGTACGTGTCTTCGTGCTCGCCGACCGGTTGGTCCAGGGATAGCGGATGTCGCGTCATTCGCAACACGCACGTCGTTTCATCGACCGACAAACCGGCAGCCTGGGCCGTCTCTTCCACCGTCGGCTCGACGCCGTTCTGCTGAATCAGATCTCGGGTCACCGTTCGGACTCGGCTCATGGTCTCGATCATGTGAACGGGGACGCGAATCGTCCGGCTTTGGTCGGCAATGGCCCGGGTAATGGCCTGCCGAATCCACCAGGTGGCGTAGGTCGAGAACTTATAGCCTCGGGCATGCTCGAACTTGTCGACCGCCCGCATAAGGCCCGTATTCCCTTCCTGGATCAAATCCAAGAAGCTCAGCCCCCGATTGCGATATCGCTTGGCGATCGAGACGACCAGCCGCAAGTTGCCGGCCGAGAGGTCCCGCTTGGCCGCCTCATAGCTCTTGAGCCGCCGATCGGTGTTTTGGATTCGTCGGCGAAGGGTGGCGGGGCTCTCCAGCGAGATCCGCATCAGATAGCAGAGTTCCTTGCGAAGTTCGGCAATTCGGCCCGAGGTGTCCTCTTGGCGTTGAAGCTCGGCGATCTGTGTGACGAGGTCGTCCATCCGATCACCGATTTCCTTCAACTTCTGAAGCAACGGCTGCAAACGCTTCGTTCGCAATCCCAACTCTTCGACCAGACGAACCGCCTTGTTGCGGCGCACGATCAGGCGTCGCCACGCCTGATGACGCTCTTTCTTCGGCCAATGCCGATTGATCGCGACCGCGAAATCCTGCCGGTTCTGTCCGAGCAAGTGCTCCAGCGTTCGCAGATTCGGAGCCAATAGCCTCATCAGACGCCGCTTCTCTTTCACGTTGATGACCGACACCTCGATCGTTCGATCCAGACGTAGCTCGCCTGCCTGAATACTCTTCAGCAAACCAATCGCCGCATGGAGAACGAAGTCGTTGGCCAAGAGGCTTTGGCGGAACCGCTCCCGAGTATGCTCGATTTCCTTGGCCGCGGAAATCTCTTCCGGACGTGTCAGCAGCGGAATCTCTCCCATCTGCATCAGGTAAATCCGTACCGGGTCCTCGATCTGGTCATCGCGACCTGTGCGCTGACTCAGCGGCACCTCGGTCGTCACGTCATCATCACTTGAAATCGTCTCCCGCAGTGCGTCCTCGGGGACCTCTCCCGTCGATGGAACTGACGTCCCCGAACGGTCTGACTTCGCAGCGGTCTTTCCCGAAGTTGAACCTGGGCGAGTCTTTCTCCTCGAAGCAGGTTTGCGGGTCGTTTTCGGCAAGGTTAACTCCTCGAAAGAGGGGGCGAGAGACGATTGGCCCGATGGCCGGCCGACGTGGCGCGACCTGCAAAGGAGCATTTGCGGTGCCAAATCGCCCGGTAAACCGGCAATAGATGACGTAACGATTGAGTGTATAACGACTTACATTGATATCAACATTGCGAAACACGACGCCAAGCCAACAGAACATGTTGCAGTTTGTTATCGCAGATCAGAGAACGTGTCGCATTTTTGAACGATCGCAGCAAGAAAGCCACGCAGAAAAAGGCCGCCAAGATGAGAAATGCCTATATATACGGTTTAATTACCTCAAACAGCGCGAACTGCATATGTACTGCGATCACAGTTAATCTACCCACTCTCCCAATTCAGTCAATAGGAAAAATGGCGATACTAGATAGTTTCCGTAAAGTAAGAGTTATGTCCGGCGTTGGGGATCGATACGATTGTGCTTCGACGGCCGTACAACCTAGAATTGAGGCATTCGCTATCTGGGGCGAGCCAACGTCGCTGGGGAGATCGCTGACATGTTACGACGACTGGTCTGCTGGGAGGTCGCAATCTTCTTCGCGATCTGGCTGTTGCTTATGGTCGCCGGCCGGCAGAAGAGTTTTCGTGATCCGGGTATGTTCTGGCATCTGACAATCGGCCAACAGATCCTCCAATCGGGGCAACTTATTCGTGAGGATACGTGTAGCTTCACGCGGCAGGGGAGTTCCTGGATATCGCAATACTGGTTGTACCAGTGCCTCATGGCGGGTATCCACCGCGTGGGGGGGTGGAGCGGTCTATTGCTGCTGACCGTTACGATTGTGGCAGCCACGTTTACCTGGATCGTGGCACGCTTGCGACGCTCGGGGTTGGATGCCGTCTGCGCCGTGCTGCTGGTGGCATTGGCCCTGGTCGGCAGCGCGGGGCAATTCCACATGCGACCCTTGATCGCAACCATCGCGTTGATGGGGCTCATGTTCGCACTGCTCTTGGATGTGGAATCCGGTCGGCGGCGGCTGCGAGCCCTGTGGTGGCTTGTGCCGCTGTTCGCACTTTGGACGAACGTCCATGGAGGCGTATTGGGGGGATACGGTAGCCTGGGGCTCGTCGTTGGCGGCTGGTCCCTGGCGTATGTGCTCGGCTGGGATTCGCCCATCCGCCGACGAAAACACCTTGCCATGCTTGGGGCACTACTGGTCGCCTGCACTTTGGCGTTGGTCGCGAATCCCTACGGATTGGAGGTGCCGAAGCTTTGGGCATCGATCCTGCGGATGCGGTTGCCCGATCTGATCGAAGAGCATGCTCCGGCCCATCTCTCGGGTGTCTCGGGCGTGATACTGTTCGTGCTAGGAGCCGCTTATCTCGTGGCCTTGGCTGGAGTCTTCCCCAGGCGGCCTCGAATCACGTGGCTGCTTCCGTTGGTCTGGTTCGCGTTGGCCTGTGCGCGGATTCGGCACGGCCCTTTGTTCGCCATCGTCGCTTTGCTCGCCGTAGCCGATTTCCTCCCCTACTCGGTTTGGGCAAGGCTGCTGGCACGTCGCGACCTGTTTCGACATTCGCCGACTGCTTCGGACGACCGTTCTGGCCGGCGGTTTTCGATGATCCTGCTGCCCGTCGTCCTGGTTGCCACCACGTTCCTGCTCCAGGCCACTTCGGTACGCCTGCCCGTGGTCGGACGCGACTGGGTCCGGCTCGACGCGAGCCACTGGCCCGTCGAAATGCTGCCCGACTTACGGAAGATCGGCCGAGATGAGGGCAGCAACGCCCGAGTTTTCAACGAAATGCGATACGGCGGGTTCTTAATCTACCACACGCCACACCTGCGGATTTTCATCGACGATCGGTGTGAGCTCTATGGTGAGCCGTTCTTGCGAGACTACGTCAACGCGGCCCTACGAGAGCCCGATCGAATCGAAGCATGGGCTGACCAATACGCATTCGAGCACGCATTGGTCAAGACGGCCGATCCACTGGACCGCTATCTCCAGTCGGCCGGCCGATGGGAAGTCGTCCGTCGCACCGAGACGGCGACGTTATACCGCCGGTCAAGATAAGCTCCCCGCATTGTCGGGCCGAGCAGGATTGAGAATGCCCCATTTTCATCCCCCCTCGTTCCAACTGCCGGTTACTTACTTGCCCGGGGCCAGCGATAGTCGCTCTTGCCGGCGGATGTTTCGATCGGGCCCGGCGGCAGCGTCTTCTGCCACTGCAAAACGTCGGCAGCCATCTGTTGGACGATCTCGGTGCGGCGGTCGGCCAGATTGTTCAACTCGCGGGGATCGGCCGGGATATCGTAGAGCTCGACCCGGCTGCGGTCGGGGTTCATCAGCAGCTTCCACTTGCCCTGGCGAATTGCCAGCATCGGGCTCTGATGGTGAACGTAGCCATGAACGCGAAACCGCCATTCCCACATCAGCGGCTTGGCGCGCTGCGTCGGCGTACCACGCAATGCGGCCGACATATCTTGCCCGTCGAGCTTCAATCCGTCGCGCAACTCCACGCCGGCCATCGAACAGATCGTCGGCAGCCAATCGACCCCGCCGAGCACACTCGTATCGTCGACCCGGCCGGAGGGCGTTTGCGAGGGCCAGCGAACGATAAACGGCATTCGCACACCGCCCTCGTAGAGGCTCCGCTTCCGCCCACGAAACGGCCCGGGCGAACCGACGCCGCTATGTGAGGCGTTGCCGATATGGATGTCCTCGGGCCCGTTGTCACTGGAGAAGACGAGCACGGTGTTCTTGGCCAGTCCAAGCTCGTCGAGCCGTTTCATGAGTCGGCCGATGTGTCGATCGGCATCGGTCACGACGCTGTAGTAGATTTTCAACGCCCCGCTGTGCCGCGGATAGGCCTTCTGCTGCTGTTCGGTCGGCTGAAGATACGCGTGGGTATCCAACAGCCAGGCCTGCACGTAGAAGGGCTCGTTGCGATTCTCTTCGATGAAACGGATCGTCTCGTCGATAATGATCTCGGTCGATTTCGGCCGGAAGTCGGGTCCCCCGAAGCTCGGATATTCGTCGGTGCTGTTGACCGCCTTGTGGTCGTCGATTCCATAATCGTCGAGTCCGGCCGCTCCGGGGCCACTCCCGAGGTGCCATTTGCCGAAATGCCCCGTGGTATAGCCGGCCCGTTGCAGCAGTCCGGTGACGGTCGGGACCTTCGGGTCGAGAAAGTTGGGCATGGCCCGTTGTTGGTTGTTTTGCGGCGAGGCCAGATGTCCGTGGATTCGATGCCGTGCGGGAAAGTGGCCGGTCATGATAGCCGTCCGGCTCGGCGAACAGACGCCCGAGGCGACGTAGAACTGGGTAAAGAGGGTCCCCTGGCGTGCAAGCCGATCGAGATTCGGCGTCTTCAACACCGGATGCCCATAGCAGCCGAGATCCCCCCATCCCCAGTCGTCGGCGAAAACAAAGACGAAGTTGGGCCGTTTCGAGTTGTCCGTTTCGTCCGCGGCGCGAGATTCGGCGGCTGGGAGTAATACGGCGAGCAACACATAGAGCCCGACGGTAGAGAGTGTGAAGCGTGGCATGGTGTTTCCTTTCATTGAGTCTTGATCGATTGCCTGACCTACCCGGCTGTTTTCTCTTGGGAACCACGGATGGACACGGATTAACGCGGATAGGACCAGGAGCAAAAGGGAGCAAAAAGGGGACATCACTGATTATCGACCGTCCTTGGTGGCTGCGAAGCGTTGTAGGAGCATGGTACCTATTTCATTGCTCGGCAATATCAGTGATGTCCCCTTTTTGCTCTTCCGAAAAGGGGACTCCGAAAAGGGGACATCACTGATTATCGACTGCCTTTCGGCCTTTCGTGGCCGCAAAGCGTTGTAGGAGCATGGTACTCATGCATTTCCCGACAATATCAGTGATGTCCCCTTTTCATCCTTTTCTTCCTTTCTTATTTGCGGCCATTCGCGTCTATTCGCGGTTCCTTATCCCTGCCGGAGAAGGGGGTCGAATATCTTGGGTCGGCGACCTCGTGGCTCTGAGGTACTCGCGGGCTGTCAGTACATTATCCCGGTTGCGGTCGAGCTGCGTGAATTCGGCTTGAGCGGTCGGGCGGCCGTCGGGCGCATACTCGCGGCGCGTTAACTGGCCGTCGCCGTTGAGGTCGCGCCGGGCAAACCACTCGGGTAGACCGGCAGGAAGTCGGGCCGAAAATCGCTTCGACGGTATGGGCGTTGTGATACCGCCGGGAGAAGGCGGCGTTGCACTCGAAGGCGTGGTGCCCCCGTTCTCGACCGGCGTCGGCGTCTCGCCCTCGTGCTCCTCCGAGTCGGACGTAGTGGCCGGATCGAGCAACTTCGGCGGCGGCTGCGATTCGGCCGTCGGCAACGGCATCAGTCGAATCGAGCGGCCCTGGCCATAATGGGTGATCAACGCACTCAATTCGTCCAAGCTGACGACCGTGTCGCGATCCGAATCCGCCCAGCACGGCGAACCGGGCATCCGGCGCCACTCGACCTCTTGCAGTTGCCCATCGCCGTCTCGATCGTACCGGCCCAACAGACGGCGGCAATAGGACTCGACTTTCGGGGGCGTCGGATTGATCCCTTCGGCCAACTTTTCGTCTCGAACGAGGATCAAATGGCCGTGATAAGCGGTCAACTCCTCGGCGACCGTTTCGGCCGAGACGCTTTCTCCCTGGTCAAACGCCTTGGCCGGTGGGGCCTCTCTCATGCGGCTCCACTCGTCGCGGTCCAACAGGCCGTCGGCGTCGGCGTCGTATCTCGCGACAAGATCCTTCGCGTAACGCAGTGCGTTCTCGTGAGACTCGTCGGCCCGCGCCGGCCAGTCCCAGGAAAGGCAAGCCGCCAGGACAACAAGAAGGAGCAGCATCGCCGGCCATCCGATGCGTGGCGATTTCCATATTCGGTGGTCGCGTCGATTTTCGTGCATGATTGAGTTCCCTGGTCCCGAACCCCTCAAGGCATCCCCCATTTTACCTCGTTGCCATAATATCTTACCCATCTTCGCTAGCAAGTGCCATCGGTCGTCTCGAACTGGCCCGACTGAGCCGTTCGGATCGGCATGGAGGAGTGAGGGCGATCCTTGTTGAAATTGGCTCGTCTAGCGGCAGGATACCCTAATCGCCATGCAACGTTCAACACGCATCTTGACGTATTTGCCACAATTGCGCTATAATCCGCCAGACCGTTGATTCGTCCTGGATGATAAGCAAGCACCGGTTCCCCCCACCTTAACAACCCCCACCTTACCACTCGACGACTCGTTGGCCAGAGGATGTTGGCCGGCGGGAGCGTACTTCGGAAGCCGCCACGGAAACGACGGACGGCTGCGCGTCGGTAGAGCCCACGATTGTCGCGACGCGGTTGTAACGCCGTCGATTCCACTCGCCCGATTGAGTCACCACATGATCATCGCTCAAACTCTACCCAAGCTAGGCCGACTCGATGCGAGTCAATTGCTGCTGGCCAGCGAGGCCCAAGCCAAGGACGGCGGGTTGGACCGAGTCGCCGCCAAGCTGGGGTTCGCAACAGGCGAAGAGGCGCTGCGGGCCGTCGCCGAGGCGGTCGGTTGCCCATTTGTCGATCTGTCCACCGAGGAAATCGACTTTTCTCTGCTCGAAGGTTTCCCCCTGAAGCTGATCCATCGCCACGACGTCTTCCCCATCCGCCGCGAGCGGGGGACATTGACCGTGGCAACCGGCAACCCATTTGATTTGCATTCGCTCGACGCGGTTAGTGCCGCGATGGGGATGAGTGTTACGCCGGTGGTCGCCTCGCCGGAAGAAATCGGCAAACTGATCAAGCGACGTTTGGGAGTGGGGGCCGAGACCATCGACGGACTGATCGCCCAACACGAGGAGCGAGGCGACGGCGTCGAGGTGCTCGAAGAGATCGACTGGGATCAGTCCGAAGCGGGCGAAGCGGCCCAGCAGCCGTCGGTTGTGCGGCTGGTCAACGAGATTCTCACCGAGGCCCTCGAGGCCCGGGCAAGCGATATCCACCTGGAAGCCCAATCCGACGGCATGAAGGTCCGCTACCGGATCGACGGCGTTTTGCAGAAGCAGCCCGTCCCGCCGGAAATCCATCGCTTTCAGGCCGCCATCATCAGCCGCCTGAAGATCATGGCTCGATTGAACATCGCCGAAAAGCGCGTGCCGCAAGACGGCCGCATCAAGGTGAAGGTCGCCGGCCGAGAGATCGATATTCGCGTCTCGATGATCCCCATGCTCCACGGCGAGGGCATCGTTATGCGGCTCTTGGACAAGGAGCAGATGCAATTCTCCCTGCGCGGCATCGGCATGGAGCAGGACACCTACGAGACGTTTCATCGCCTGATCAAGCAGCCGCACGGTATCATGCTGGTCACCGGGCCGACCGGCTCGGGTAAGACGACGACGCTCTACAGCGCGCTGGGCGAGATCAAGGACGAAGAGACCAAGATCATCACCACCGAAGATCCCATCGAATATCAATTGGATGGAATCAACCAGATCCAGGTTCACAACAAAGTAGGCTTGACATTTGCCGCCAGTCTGCGAAGCATCTTGCGACACGATCCCGACGTCGTTTTGGTCGGCGAGATCCGCGACCTCGAGACGGCCGAGAGCGCCATTCAGGCCTCGTTGACCGGCCACATGGTCTTCAGCACGCTGCACACGAACAACGCCGCGGGAGCCTTCATGCGGCTGGTCGATATGGGCGTCGAGCCGTTCCTCGTCTGCAGTACGGTCGAGGGCGTTATGGCTCAACGGCTGGTGCGAAAGCTCTGTCCCGAATGTCGCGAGGCTTACACTCCCCAAGCGGCCGACGTACCCGACGATTTCCCGCTGGCCGAGTGTCTCGGCAACGGGTCGACCGTCTATCGGGCCGTCGGATGCCGTGAATGTCGTGGGACGGGCTATTCCGGCCGCTTGGGTCTGTTCGAGTTGCTGGTTGCCGACGACGAAATCCGACGGCTGGCCACCGAGCACGCATCGACCACCGCCCTGCAAAAGGCGGCCATCGCCGCCGGCATGCGAAACCTGCGACAAGACGGCTGGCTGAAAGTCCGCCGGGGACAGACATCGATCGAAGAAGTATTGCGAGTGACCAAGGCCGACTGAGAACTTATGCCCGAATTCGCCTACACCGCCCGAACCCTCGCCGGCGTCGACGTGGCCGGTACCATAACCGCCGCCAGCAAGCGAGATACGCTCAGCGCGCTGGCCGAGCAGTCGCTCTTTGCGTTGAAGGTCGAGAGCAAGACCTCGGCGTGGGCCGGGTTGAGCCTCGGACGTTCGATCAAGCCGCAACTGCTGGCCGCCAACATGAGCCAACTGGCCGATCTGCTGAAGAACGGCGTCCCGATGCTCTCGGCACTCGAGATCCTCGCCGAGCAGGCCGTCGAACCGAAGTTGAGCGCCGTGTTGGTCGACATCCGAGATCGGGTCTCCGAGGGCTCTTCGTTGGACGGGGCCTTCGCGGCCCATCCGAAAGTCTTCGGCGACTTGACCGTGAGCATGGTCCGGGCCGGTTCGGAAGGGGCGTTTCTCGAGGAGTCGTTGAAACAGAACGCGGAGTTTATCGAGTTGCAACACGAGCTGAAGGGACGGCTGGTCGGCGCGATGATCTATCCGGCCGTCCTCGCGATCGTCGGCTTCACGATTACCACGCTGATTATCGTGTTCCTCGTTCCCAAGTTCGGCACGCTGTTCGAGCGTCTGGAGGATCAGGCCGGAGGACTGCCCATGCCGACGGTTATTCTGCTGGCGATGAGCGATGGGCTGGCGAAGTATTGGATGTTCGTTTTGGCCGCGGCCGTCGGATTGTTCGCCGGCGCGCGAGCATTGATAAGTTCGCCGCGCGTGAAGCTCTGGTCCGATCGATGGAAGCTGAAGATTCCGCTGGTCGGAAAAGTGCTTCACGGCTATGCCGTCTCCCGTTTCTGCCGCGTGCTGGGAACCCTGTTGCGCAACGGCGTCCCGATCCTCAGGGCTTTGGACATCAGCAGCGATTCGGCCGGCAATGCCGTGTTATCGCAAGCGATCCGCGATTCGGCCGAGAATATATCGGCGGGCGAACCGTTGGCCAAACCGCTGGCCCGATGCGGACTGATCCCCCGGCCGGTCATGGCGATGATCAGCATCGCCGAACAGTCGAACAACTTGGACGACGTCCTGATCGAGGTGGCCAACGGCATCGACCGTCAAAACGCCAGACAACTTGACGTAATTGTCCGTATGGTCGAGCCGATCATGCTCCTGGTGATGGGCGTGTTGATCGGATTCGTCATCCTGGCCTTGCTGTTACCCGTTTTTGAAATGGGGCAGGGAATGAGTTAGCCAATTGATCCGTGCCGCCGGTTCTCGGGTTCTTGATTTACCATCGGCGGCCGAAACCCTAACAAGGAGGAAATGGAAATGGTGTTGAAAAAGTGTCGACGCGACGCCCGCCGTGGCTTCACGCTGATGGAAATGCTCGTCGTCGTGGCGATCATCGCCCTGTTGGCGGCGTTTGTCGTACCCAGAATGCTTGGGTATCTGGGTTCGTCGGAGGTCAAGATCGCCGCGACCCAGATCAGTTCGCTGGAGGGTTCGCTGCAACAGTATAGCTTCGCGATGGGCGGGTTCCCCAATACCGAGCAGGGGTTGGGGGCGCTGGTTCGCGCGCCGCAAAGCCAAGACAGTTCCGGTGTGTCGAGCTGGGATGGCCCCTATGTCGAGAAGGGTAGACTGCCCAAGGACCCCTGGGGGAACGAATATCAATACGTCTTTCCGCCCGAGAAAGGAACCAGTGATTATCCCGACATCTGGTCCTATGGCCCCGACAAGGAAGACGGCACCGAAGACGACATTTGCAGTTGGGACAAGGAGTCCGAAGGCGAAGAGGGCTTCGACGGCGGCATGGACGGCGGTCCGATGGATGACGGTCCCGGTCTGGACGCCATGATCGACGGGCCGACCATGGATTAGTCACTGTACGATGGCCCTCCGAGGCCGTCGAGAAGGTTGGCTTTTGAGGCGGCGACGGCCTCGGAGGACCATCGTACCATGCAACCGTGGCTACGTTGTAGTCTTTCGTTGCGGCCGACCAATGGAGCGACACCATGAGACTCGCCCACGACCGATCCTTGCATCGCGGCGGATTCACGCTGATCGAGATGCTTCTCGTCGTGGCCCTGCTGGCCCTGTTGGCTGGCCTGACGCTGCCGGCAATGCACACGCCGCTTCGCAAAAGCGAACTGCGCGACGCCGCCAAGATGCTGCGAGCCGAATTGACCCGGGCTCGACTTCGGGCCATCGAGACGGGTGTGGCCCAGCGGTTCCGATTTCGCCCGGGTGGGCCGAACTTCGAAGTGGCGCCTCGCTCGACCTCCGAAGCCGGCACGCGGCTAGCGTTCCCCGGGCAGCCAACCCGGCGATTCGACGCCAATGCCGACGAGTCGATCGCCGACGCTCCCTCGACTTTCGCGCTGCAGGCCGGAGTCATCTTCCTCGACCAGAAAACGGCCGCCGAGGACTTGGCCGAGTTCGAGTTGCCCGGCTTAAGCGACATGAAACCCGGTGACATGGAAACCTGGTCCAAGCCGATTGTCTTCTATCCGAACGGACGAACGGGCAACGCCCGAATTCGGCTTCGCGGCCAGCTCGGGTTTTACGTCGACGTGACCCTGCGTGGCGCGATCGGTTCGGCCACGATCGGCAAACTGATGCGAAGTCAACCAATCGACCCGGTGGACCAACCATGAAATCGCCACATCGAACCGGGTTTTCGTTGATGGAGGTGCTCGTTGCCACCGCGCTGCTGACTCTTTCGGCGATCGTGCTCGGCGAGCTGGCGGCGATCGGCCGGCTTCATGCCGAGGGTGCCGAGAAGCTGGCCGATGCCCAATGGCTCGCTCAGGCCAAGCTCAACGAGATACTCTGCGGCGCGACACCGGCCGAGCCGATCGATCGGCAGCCGTTACCCGAGCGGCCGGGCTGGCTCTACTCGGTGCGGATCGATCCGGTCAGTCAACCGAGCAGTCAAGGAGGCCTTACCCGGGGTGAAGGCATCTCGGCACGTGTCGTTGCCGTGCAAGTGACCGTCGAGGAGAACCTCGAATCGGACCTCGACGCAAAGAGCCTCGGTCGACGCGGCAAGCAGTTCACGCTGACCCATTGGCTGAACGACCCGGCGTTGGCGAGCCGTGCCCAGACCGGCTTCGAGTCATCGTTCTGGGCAGACGAGACACCGGGCGAAGGAGCCTTCACGGAAGAAGACATTCTCGAGGAGGACGCCTTGGAAGAGTTCTTCGACGGAGGGCCGCCATGATGGACCGTAGACACGGAGTGGAAAAGGGGGACTGGCTCCGAGCCACAACCGATATCAAACCCGCGAGAGAACGCTTCCGGCTCGGTGCCTGTCCCCCTTTTCCACGAAGCCTGGGGGCGGCCCGAAAAAGGGGACAGCGCCCGAAAAAGGGGACAGGCACCGTCGGCAACGTAAATCACCACTGCCCTATCAACCGTCGACGGAGCCAGTCCCCTTTTTCGGGCTTTACGCTGATCGAAGTCCTCCTAGCGCTCGCCCTCTCGGCGATCATGCTTGCGGCCATGTGGGGACTGTTCCACGTCTATGGCCGGCTCTTCGAGACGGGGCAGGTCAAGACCGAGCAGGCCCAATTGGCACGGACGCTCTTGGAGCAACTCACCGACGATCTACACGCGGCGATCGAGGATAGCCCCAGTCGCGATCCGTCGTCCGGCAGTGCGGGCCCCGTCCGCCGCTTCGGGCTGTTGGGGACGTCCGATTCCTTGCGGATCGACATCCTCGAGGTGATCCCCCCGGAAGAGAGCCCCGACCCAGACGCCGATGTGGGCGATGCCCGACGCGATAGACCGTTGCGTCAGGTGCCCGAGCTGCGAACGGTCGTCTACTCGTTCGAGGATCCGGCCGCATGGCGACTTGCAGATGAAGAGCCAACGCAATGGAGCTTGGAGGGACCAACACTGCTCGACGCCCCCATGTCCAAGCAGCGTCCTGGGCTGACCCGGCGTGAACTCGATTTCGAGACCCCCGCGGGCAAGTTCTCTGGCGAGCGGCAGGTGTCTGTGATGGTCGATACCGACAACACCGACCGGGCCGACCTCGACGATCCGTCGCTCACATGGGTGCCCGAGGTCGTCGGCGTGCAATTCCGCTACTTCGACGGGATCGCTTGGGCCGGGCAATGGAATAGCCTCGAGCGCCGATCGCTGCCCGTGGCGGTCGAGGTGACGTTGAAGATGCGATCCGCCATGCCGCGCAAACCGCAACCGCGGGCCGAGGAGACCGACCTCGCCACGGCGTTGGAGGACGCAAACAACCTGGATATCGAGGACGAATCGGACTTGGGGCTATCCGAGAAATCGCTCCGACTGCGACCGCCCGGTCCGCCGCCGAGGGAGTTTCGCTTGGTGATCGACATGCCCTCGGCGAAACAACACGGCGAAGTCCGGCGTCAGGAGCCGCTCGAAGTAACGCGACCCGCGGCTCCCCCTTCATTGGCCGCACCCCGTCCGATTGGGCCGAGACCGATCGGCGTCCCCACCACCGGCATCCCATCCACCGCCAATCGGTCCGACCAATGGATGAGAACGGAGCAACCGTGATGCACACCACAAACAGACGCCGACAAAACGGCATGGTGCTGGTCCTCGTGCTGATCGTTGTCGCGATCCTCTCGTTGGCCGGGATGAGCTTCGTGATGACCATGTCGACCGAACACGAGGCCGTTCATCTCCATGGCGATCAGCTTCGACTGGCCGGTCTGACCGAGTCGGGCGAACAGATGCTCGGCGCTTTCTTCGAGCAATCGCAATCGGCCCGACAGGAGGCCGGCGGCTGGCGCGACAATGCGGCCATGTTCCGCGGCGTGCTGGTCTTCGAGGACAAAAAGGCCCGACGGCGTGGCCGGTTCAGCGTGGTCTCGCCGGTCGTCGAGAACGACGAGGTCATGGGCATGCGTTTCGGCGCCGACAACGAATCGGCCCGACTCAATCTGGCCGTGCTCCCCTTCTGGGATCAGTCGCACCCGGGCGCGGGGCGACATGCACTGATGAATCTGCCCGCAATGACCGAGCGTACGGCCGATGCCATTCTCGATTGGATCGACTCGGACGACATACCTCGCGAGTTCGGCGCCGAGTCGGACTACTACGCCGGGCTCGGTGTGCCCTATGGCCCGAGGAACGGCACGCCTGCGTCGCTCGAGGAGCTGTTGCTGGTTCGCGGCGTCACGCGGGAACTTCTGCTGGGGGCCGATGCGAACTTCAATCATCAACTCGAGTTGGAAGAGACCCAAGCGGCCGAGTCCCGAACGGGATCGACGCCCTCCGACGGCCGGCTCGTTTGGGCCGATATGCTGACCGTCCACAGCGCCGAACGCAACGAGAGCAACTCGGGCGAGCCGCGCGTCGACATCAACGGAGACGACCTGAGGCAGTTGCACGAGCAGTTGTCCGAAATGTTCGACGCCGATTGGGCCGAGTTCATCGTTCTCTATCGCCAGTTCGGGCCCGACGAAGCGGACCCGGGCGATGCGATGTCGTCCCGAGCCCGTCGCCTCGACGAGAAGACACCGCTTCAGGCGAAGTCCCCGTCGAACCGTGTGAAACAGCCGAAGCAGCCGAAGACGGCCAAACGCCCCTTGACGGCCAAGACGTTCGGCGGCCAACGCGGATCGGGCGTCGAGATATCGTTCGACTTGTCCTTGCCCGCGGAATTCGAGATCGATTCGGTGTTGGATCTGATCGGCGCTCGTGTACGAATCCCCGATCCCGACCCACCGGATGAGGAGGCAGCGGATGAGCCAGACGGCGAGTCGGGTGATCTGTTGATCGAGAGTCCTTTCGCCGACGACCGGTTTGCGATGCGCGAGTATCTGCCGGTGCTGTTGGACCGGACGACCACGTTGCGGACTCGCGTGATACCGGGTCGCGTCAACGTGAACTTGGCACCTCGGGCCGTTCTAGTGGGGGTTCCCGGGCTGGACAGAACCATGGTCGAGCGGATCGTGGCCATGCGGCGTGCGACCGGCGAGTTCGACGATCCCGTCCGTCGCCATCCCACCTGGCTGCTGGGGGAAGGCCTGGTTGATCGCGAGCAGATGCGGGCTATGTTACCCTATTTAACGTGCGGAGGAGATGTATTCCGGGCCCAAATCGTGGGCTACTTCGACGAAGGGGGGGCCGCCTCGCGAGTCGAATTGATCCTGGATGCTACCAGCAGCCCGCCACGCCGGGTATATTGGAAGGACCTTCGGCTGTTCGGGCACGGCTATCCGACCGAATCGCTCGGCGCGCAGTCACCCGGCTTGCGGCCCGTTGATTAGCATAGTGACACTTTCAAGACAGAGCATCTGCTGATGACGCGACTATTGGCAATAGACTTCGACGCGATCGAAGTCCGATATGTCCTGGCGAGTCCAAGGGGGCGCCGGCTGAAGGTCCATGCGGCCGGTTCGGTTTTGCTGTCGGCGGAGAGTGAAGATACTGAGCTCTCGCCGGCCGCTTGTGGCGAGATGCTTCGCTCAGCCTTGGCCGAACAGGGCTACGGCGCGTCGACGGCCCTGGTCGCCATCGACCGAGCCGGCGTCGAGCTGCTCCATCTGACATTGCCACCGGCCACCGACGCCGAGTTGCCCGAGTTGGTCGCCAACCAGACGCTTCGCGAGTCGCATTCGGTCGGCGAAGGGGCCGTGGTCGACTTCGTGCCACTGGGCGACAATCCGGCCGAGCCGAGGCAAGTCATGGCCGCCGTGCTCCCGGCGGAAAAGCTGCAGCGGATCGAATCCTTCTGCAAGGCCGCGCGACTGAAACCGAAGCGGATCGTCTTGCGATCCCATGCGGCCGCTTCGCTCTTCCTGCGCGCCGCCACCGCCGCCGAGCAGATTTGCCTGTTGATCAACCCGGTCGGGGAAGAGGTCGATCTGACCGTGCTGCTGGATCGCCGGGCGGTCTTCTCTCGCACGGCGAGGCTCCCCGAGGCGGCCGACGAACTGCAAACGGCCGAGTGGTTGCTCGGGGAGATCCGCCGCACGCTCGCCGTCGCCATGCAGAGCGAACTGGGAACCGATCGGATCGAATGCGTCTACATTTTTGGGCAGGCCGACGAGAACCAGGATCTGTTGACGAGGATCTCCGAGGCGTTGGGAATCCCGACGAAGATCTTTGACCCTTTCGCGGCAATCGGCGTTTTTCGCGCGATGGTGCCGAACTGTTCGGGACGCTTCGGTTCGCTGCTGGGCCTACTGCTGGACGAAGCGGACCGGGGCACGCACACGCTCGATTTTCTCCATCCCCGTCGACGCCCCAAGCGGCTTACCCGATGGCAGCTCGGCGCGGCGGCGGCGGCCGTTGCGGTGGTGGCCGTCCTATTGATCGGCGTGCTTCAATGGCGGGCCGTGGCCGCTCGCGACGCCGAGATTCTCGATCAGGCCAAAACTCTCCGATCGCTCAATGAACAAGTGAAGAAGAGCCGGGCCACGGCGAAACTGATCGCGACCGTTGCGGACTGGAAGGCCGGCGAAGTCCTATGGCTCGAGGAGTTGCGAGAGCTATCCGACCAATTCCCCGGGCGACGCGACGCGGCCTTGCTCGATCTCTCGATGACCTCGGTCCCCAGTCGCGGCGGTGGCACGATCACCTTCCAGGGCCTGGTCCGTGACCCGACGTTTGCCCGACTCTTGGAATCGAAGATCAAGAACGACCACCGCAAGGTAGTTCGCAACGAGTATTATCGAGTCCGAAGTAGGGCGGTCGGCTCCGGCTCGCAACGGCAAGAGTATGCCATCCAGATCGACACGTCGGTCTTTGTCGCGAAGCGTCCCAAGGGTCAGTACACGAGCCATCCGGCCGTGCAGCCGCCGAGTGAATCCTCGCCAGAGGAATCGCCATGACGAAGTATCGTCAGCACATCCTGGCCGGCGTCTTTCTCGCCATTCTCCTCTACGTGGGCGTCGATTGGGTATATCGGGACCTATTGGTCGGCCCGATCGCGGAACGTGACGCAACGCTTGTGAGGCTGGAGGATGCGATCCGCGACCGCAGGGGCACCCTCTTGAAGGCCCGAAATGCCGAGCGGGCGCTGGACGCCTCGTGGCGTGCCCGATCGCTGCCCTCGGACACGGAAGTCGCCCGATCACTCTATCAGGCTTGGCTCTGGGAACTGATCGACCATGTCGGTTTCACCGGGCCAAGCGTCATCCCCGGCACACCGCTAGGTCGCAACGGAATGGTCCGAGAATTCTCCTTCTCGGTTTCCGGGCGAGGTACGATCGGCCAGATAACGAAGTTTCTCTTCGAGTTTTACAACGCCCCGCACCTTCACCAGATGCGTTCGCTGGTGATTTCTCCGGTCCGCAATACGGAGCAACTCGATCTCTCGGTCACGATCCGCGCGCTCTCGATCCGCGGCGTTCCGCGCAGCGAGCAGTTGGCCACGGAGCCGTACAATCGCCTGGCGTCGGACTCACTGGCCGACTACGACGCCATTGTCCAGAAGAATCTTTTTGCGATCGGCAGTGCTCCCGACGCCACAGAATTCGCGTTTCTCAACGGAATCGTCTCGGTCGACGGGCGCCCGACGGTTACTTTCGATTTGCAGTCGGTCGGCGAGCGGCTCGAATTGCACGAGGGCGACCCCTTGAAGATCGGCCCCTTCGAGGGCACCGTTGCCGAGATCCACATGGACGACCTGAACGTGATCATCGAATCGGAAAACGAATACGGCGAAGTGGAACGCTGGCTGCTGACCCTCGGCGAGAAGCTTTCCGAGGCGCACGCCCTGCCACCCGGATATTGAGCCCAATTTCATGTGCATCTGATGGGACTCCCGTACCGGGCCGCCCTCGACGCACCTTGTTTCCGTCGATACAATGGGGATTCTTGTTCGGGCCCCGATGGGACCACTTGGAAAACGGCGGTGGTGAGCCAATGAATTCACGGCAGCGACGGGTAGTAGTGACGGGGGTCGGCCTAATAAGCCCTGTGGGGAGCTCGAAGGAGGCCCTTTGGGCGGCCCTTTCGTCCAAGCAAAGTGGTGTTGGACCTGTGTCGGTGCTGCCACCCGGTGCATTGCCCATCGCGTTTGCCGCCGAGGCCGATCAGTTCGACGGGAAGATAGGCAGTTTCGGGCCCTTAGATAAAGACCGCAAGAAGGCCCTCCGCAAGGGACTCAAGGTCATGTGCCGAGAGTGCCTCATGGGCGTCGCGTCGGCCCAATTGGCCCTGGACGACTCGGCAATCGATCGATCGCAAGCCGACCCCCATCGAATGGGGATCGTCTTCGGCTCCGATTATATGCTGACCATCGCCGACGAATTCTCCGAAGGGGTCCTGCAATGTCTCGACGACGAGGGGCAGTTCGATTTCTCGCGTTGGGCCACCGACGGGATGCCTCAGATGTCGCCGCTCTGGCTGCTGAAGTATCTACCCAACATGCCGGCGAGCCATCTGGCCATCTACAACGACTTTCGTGGGCCGAATAACTCGATCACCTTGCGAGAGGCAGCCGCCAATGCAGCCGTCGCCGAGGCCTATCAGACGATCGTCCGCGGCAGCGCCGACACCATGCTCGCAGGGTCGACGGGAACTCGGCTGCATCCGATGAAGATGGTCCATGCCCTGCAACAAGAGGAATTGTCCACCTGCGACGGCAATCCGGCCGAAGCCAGCCGCCCCTTTGATCGCGACCGAACCGGCATGGTCCTCGGCGAAGGCGCCGGCACGATCCTGCTGGAGGAACTCTCGACGGCCGAGGCCCGAGGGGCCACGATCTACGCCGAAGTAATCGGCGGCGCCACCAGCTCCGCTGTGGGCCCCAATATGGTTGCCCGACGGGGCCGCGCCATGGGCAATGTTCTGCGAGGCGCCCTGCAATCGGCCGGCATCGGGCCCGAGCAGGTCGGACACATCCATGCCCACGGCCTGAGCACGCGAAGTTGCGATATTGAGGAAGCTGAGGCGATTGGCGAGGTATTTGCCGATCGCGGCCAGCCGGTGCCGGTCGTCGCTGCGAAGAGCCACTTCGGCAATCTGGGTGCGGGCAGCGGCCTGGTCGAGCTAATTGGCAGCCTGCTCGCTTTGCAGCAAGGATGCCTGTTTCCCGTGCTCAACTACGAGACTCCCGACCCGAAATGCCCCGTGGCGGTGGTGACGGACGGCCAAACGGAGGCCGGCGAGAGCTTCGTCAACCTGAACGTGACGCCCCAGGGCCAAGCGGCAGCCGTGATCATCCGGCGATTCTAACGGCTGGCGGCCTCCTCGTTCCGAGTAGGGGGGTGGCTGGCGGCATAGCACAGCGGTGCCCCAGAATCGCTAGAAGCTGGGGCACGGCTGTGCTATGCCAGCAGCCACCCCGAAAGAACATTGCCACTCCACTAGGGGGGTTGCCATTCCGCCGTATGGCGACAAGGCGTTCTACCGGCTTGACACTCGGACGTTGGACCGGTATGTTTACCAGATTACCAAGCCCGCTAAGTTGTGGTGTTGCAGGGTTTTGAGCCTCCCGGCCAAGAATAGAGGTCGGCCGAGATGGTGTGTTGTTGTGTTTGCTGCCGTGGCCAGGCGCGCGTTACCGCCTGTGACTGCCGGGTGATGCCGCGCAGTGCCTGGGCTCCGCTGACAGCAAACTGACAGAGAGCGGCCCGAGCGGGGTCGTCTCCGGCTTTGTGGAAAGTGAGATCGAATGGACCCGACCGAATTGTTGCGGATTGTCGACACGATCCATCGCGACAAGAACATCGACAAGGAAATCGTCTTCGAGGGCATCGAAGCGGCCCTGATATCGGCCGCCAAGAAGCACTACGGCGAAGAGGAGGATATCGCGATAACGATCAATCGCGAAGACGGGACAATTACCGGATTGCACAACGGCGAGCCCCTCTCGCCGGAAGAGATGGCCGAGCGGATCGGCGCGCAAACGGCCAAGCAAGTGATGATCCAGAAGATCCGCGAGGCCGAGAGAGATGCGCTGTTCCAGGAATACGACGAACTGAAAGGCCAGTTGGTTACCGGCGTAATCCAGCGTTACGAGGGCGGCGCGGCGACCGTGGCCCTGAGCAATGTCGAGGCGATCCTCCCCCGTGGAGAACAGATCCCCGGCGAATCGCATCACACCAACGAGCGCGTTCGAGCGACCGTTTATGAAGCGAAGAAGGCCGGCAGCCGAGTGAAGGTCATCCTCAGCCGAACCAAGCCCCATCTCGTCCAGAGACTCTTCGAGCAGGAAATACCCGAGATCGCCGAAGGCGTGATCCAGATCAGGGCCATTGCACGCGAGCCGGGATATCGAACCAAAGTCGCCGTGAGTAGTTCCGATCAACGAATCGATTGCGTCGGGGCTTGTGTCGGCGTACGTGGCAACCGAATCAAGAACATCGTCGACGAGCTCTCCGGGGAACGAATCGACATCGTCCGCTTTAGCGACGACATGCAGATGCTCATCCCCAACGCTTTGCAGCCGGCAGAAGTCGACGAAGTTATCCTCTGCCAGATGCTAGGTCGGGCCATCGTGCTGGTACGCGAGGATCAACTGTCGTTGGCCATCGGGCGCCGTGGACAGAACGTCCGGCTCGCCAGCAAGCTCTGCATCTGGGACATCGAAATCATGACCCGGGAGGAGTTGGACGAACAGATCGAGCAAGCCGTGGTCGGCTTCTCCGAGCTGGAGGGGCTCGAAGACGAGTTGGCCGAGAAGCTCGTCGGCGAAGGGTTCCTCTCTTACGACGATCTCTCGGTGATCGAACCGGATATACTGGCCGAAATGGGCGGTATAGACGCCGATCAGGTCAACAAGATCGTGCAGCAGGCCGAGGTTCGCGCCTTGGAGGCCGAACAGGCAGCCGCCGAACAGCGCCGTGCCCGAAGAGAACAGGAACGACTGGACATTGAGGCCGCGAAGGCCGCAAAGATCGCCGAGGCAGCCGAGGCCGCCAAAGCCGCGGAAGAGGCTGCCCACGGCGGCGAGCCGACTGATGAAGACACGCCCGCGGCTGATGAGACCGACGCCGTGGACGACGCAGCCGAAGCCACGGCCACCCCCGTGGAAGACAGCACCCCGACAGAAGACAG
>SDBT01003322.1_pt1 | contig 27912 bp, 17 predicted proteins | sample 2277101 | NCBI WGS metagenome assembly SDBT01 (sample SAMN10404973, study PRJNA504765) | marine sediment metagenome | isolation source: marine sediment core GS10_PC15, 103 cmbsf | place: Arctic Ocean: Southern Knipovich Ridge | collected 2010 | reverse complement strand
GTACGAACGCCTGGCAAGCCGCTCCGGTCCAACAGAGGGCATCGTGGTTCGTCCTTCAGATGGGGAAAGACCGAAATCAATCGCCTGGCTGCAGTGCATCGGCTCACGGGACCAGAAAAATACATACTGCTCCTCGATCTGCTGCATGTACGGCACTAAAGAGGCCATTCTCGCCAAAGAGCGCCTGGGTGAGGAGGTCGAATGCCGGATATTCATGATGGAAGAGCGGGCATTCAATAAAGAATACAGCACTTACTTCGAGAAAGCGCGCGGTAAGCACGGCATCCAATACACCCGCTGCCGGATATCACAAATAAGCGAAGACCCAGCCAACCATGACCTGATCCTGCATTACAGCGACTCAAGCGGAAAGCCTGTTAAAGAAAGTTTCGACATGGTGGTGCTTGCGACCGGACTGCAGCCGCCCGAATCGGCTGCCCAACTGGCTGAAATGCTGAGCATCGAATTAAATGTTCACGGGTTCTGTAAAACGGATAAGTTCTATCCCCTGCAGACAACACGACCAGGTGTTTTCGTGTGCGGCGCGTTTTCATCCCCCAAGGAAATCGTCGAGACCATTATTGACGCCAGCGGTGCGGCTGCCGAGGTCATGCGCCTACTCAATGACCGCTTGAACACCCACCCTTACACCAGGAAGTGGCCCTTCTTGGCGGTTGACGACATGCCCCCAGAGCGCGATATCAGCGACGAACCCCCCAGGGTGGGCGTTTTTGCATGCACATGCATGGGAACCCTGGGTAACGGTCCAGACTCCAGCGAGACCATCAACATGCAGTTACTAGCAAAGCAAGCAACCCAATGGCAGCATGTCGTACACAGCGAGGTGATGGAGGCGGCATGCTTCCCAGAGGGAATAAAAGCAATCCGGGACACAATCCTTGAAAAGGGCTTGAACCGGGTCGTGATTGGCGCATGCAGCAACCGTACACACGAATCACTTTTCCAACGCGCCGTTCGCCAAGCGGGCTTGAATCCGTACCTGATGGAATTGGTCAATTTACGCGATCAATGCAGCCGGGTGCACCAATTGCAAAGCGCAATCGTCAACCGTAAAGCACAGGAATTGATGCGCATTGCGGTCGGGCGGGTTTCGGTATCACAGCCGGTATACAAAGACGAACATCGCTGCAGACCCAGCGCGCTGGTCATCGGCGGAGGCGCGGCCGGAATGACAGCAGCCCTGGCAATCGCTGACAGCGGGTACGATGTTCACCTAGTAGAGCGATCCGAGATGCTGGGAGGCAACTTGCTTACCCTGCATTACGTCGCGGAGGGATATAACCCACAACTGCTGCTGCGCGATCTGGTGAATCGTGTTCTCGCCCACCAGCGCATAAGCACTTATTCAAGTACAGAAGTTAAAAGGCACAGCGGACACGTGGGGAATTTCCAGACCGAACTACTCACCCGGAGACCGGATGGGACAAGCGAGGAAATATACATCGAACATGGTGTGACCATCATGGCGACCGGCGCGCGTGAAGCCAAGCAGCACCCCCTGCTTGAATTTCCAAAAGTGATCACCCAGCGGGAATTAGAAGAGAAGATCATACACAAACCTGAGGAAGTAACCAGCCTTAAAGATGTGGTTATGATCCAGTGCGTACGTCCCGAAGGTACAGCCGACTACTGCTCGCGAGTATGCTGCACCAACGCCATGAAAAACGCTATCCGCATCAAACTATTCAATCCAAACTGTAATGTTACAGTTCTGTACCGCGATATCGTCACATACGGTTTCCGGGAAGAACACTACACAGAAGCGCGCCGCCTGGGAGTAATTTTCGTGCGCTACACCGACGAAGAACCGCCTGAGGTCGTGTTCGATGAAGATTACGACCGCATGGAGGTGCATGTCCGCGACTTGAACCTGGACCGCTGGATGACCCTGCAAGCTGACCTGATTCCGCTCAGCATGTCTATAATACCTTCCCGAGGCACGCTCCAGTTGTCGGACATGCTGCGGGTACCGCTATCCAGCGAGGGCTTTTTCGAGGAGGCTCAGATGAAGCTGCGCCCGATGGATTTCATGCGGGAAGGCATCTTCCTGGCTGGAATGGCGCACTATCCTAAATTCCTCGAAGAGAGCATCAGCCACGCCATGGCAGCGGCGGCGCGCGCACTGGCTCTGCTTTCCACCCAGGAATCACTATACCTGGGAGGTGTGGTCGCCCAGGTCGATCCCGAGAAATGTGTGGGCTGTCTGACCTGCACGCGCACCTGCCCATTCAGCATTCCGCAGGTTATTGCAGAACCTGGTCGGCAAGGCGTTGGTGGTCTTGGCGGAGCTGCATACATCGATCCTGCTCAATGCCAGGGATGCGGCACCTGCACCAGCGAGTGTCCGGCGAACGCCATCCAATTGGTCAACTACAGCGATGACCAGATCATGCTGACAGAAATTCAAGGTCTGGGGAGCTGGCTTCCGGAGCTGCCTGAGGTGGTCATGAGCGGGCAGCAAACGTCCAGCAGGTAATCGCTATGAACGAACAAAAATCTGATCAAGACTTCGAACCTGAGATCACCGCATTTTACTGCATCTACTGCGGGTACATGGCAGCCGATACAGCGGGCGCACTGCAGATCCAATATCCGGCTAATATAAAATTCATTAAGCTGCCTTGCACCGGTAAAACAGACGTACGCTACATTTTAGAAGCGTTTGAGCAGGGAGCCGATGGTGTTTACGAAGTTGCCTGCCCAATTGGCAACTGCCATCACGTGCGCGGCAACGAGCGTGGCCGTGCCAGGGTCAAGCATGCTAAGAAAATTTTAGACGAGATCGGACTGGGTGGTGAGCGCCTGGATATGTTCTTCATGTCCGGCAGCCAGGGGCATGCATTCGCAATAGCAGCCCAAACCATGGTCGAGCGCATTCGTAAACTTGGTCCTAATCCGTTAAAACCAACCTACAAGACTCGCGAAGTTTTAGGAACTTCGGCAGTCGCGAGCGAACAAGTGGAAGACGCTACCGGATTCCGAGGCAGGCGCTGATCAATTAAACTCAATTCCCTGGAAATACCGATTCCAGGGGAGATAATCGAGCCAGCAGACGAGGGAACGCAATGACCGCAATCAAAACCGAAGGCGAGAGTGTACAGCCTGTTGGCGCTGTCATGGTCGTGGGAGGCGGTATCGCAGGCATGCAGGCTTCCCTGGATCTGGCAGACCAGGGTTTCAAGGTCTATCTGGTAGAAACAGCATCGGCAATTGGGGGAAAAATGGCACAGTTGGACAAGACTTTTCCGACCAACGACTGCGCCATGTGTACAATATCTCCCAAACTGATCGAGACCGGTCAACACCCCAACATCGAAGTTATGACCGACACTGATATCCTGGATCTTGATGGTCAGGCTGGCAACTTCAGTGTCCAGGTTAGACACAAGCCCCGCTACGTGGATTTAAGCAAATGTATTGGCTGCGGAGACTGCAGCGAAGTTTGCCCTATCATCATCCCGGATGAATACAACGAAGGACTGAACCAGCGAAGAGCGGTGTTCAAACTGTACCCACAGGCTGTGCCAAACGCCTATGCGATCGAAAAGCGCGGTATTGCCCCCTGCCGCGACGCCTGTCCCGCCGGACAGCGTGCGCAAGGTTATATTGCCTTGATCCGCGAAGGTCACTGGGATGATGCTATGCGGGTTATCAAGATGGATAATCCCTTCCCAGGTATCTGTGGACGGATTTGCAATCACCGTTGTGAAGATACCTGCAACCGGGATCTGGTGGATGAGCCGATCAATATCCGGGCTTTGAAACGCTTTGTGACCGACAAGGTGTACGCCCAGCCGCGCCAAGCGGTCGAACCCGTACCCAGTGTTTACGACCAGCAGGTTGCTATTATCGGCGCAGGACCGTGCGGATTAACCACGGCTCAGGATCTGGTGCAAGAGGGCTACGGTGTGACCATCTTCGAAGCCATGCCGGTCGCCGGAGGTATGCTGCGCCTGGGTGTGCCCGAATACCGCCTACCGACGGAAGTCATCGAGCGCGAAGTGCAGGACATCGTCGACCTGGGCGTCGACCTGCGCCTCAACCAGCGCGTGGAAGACCTGGACGATCTGTTCGACCAGGGCTATGAAGCGGTTTTGATCGCCGTCGGCGCCCACGAAGGCATCCGATTGCCGATCCCGGGCGCAAATCTGGATGGTGTCGTGGTTAACACTCATTTCCTGCGCGATGTGCGCTTAGGGAAATATTCAAACGGAGCAGAAGCGAGCAGGTCAGAGCTAGGAGAACGGGTATTGGTGCTCGGCGGCGGAAATGTGGCCATCGACTGCGCACGCAGCGCTGTTCGCCTGGGCTGCCAGGTCCAGCTGGCATGCCTTGAAAAGCGTGAAGAGATGCCCTCGCATGAATGGGAAATTGAGGCTGCCCTGGAAGAGGGCGTCGTTATACACAGCGGACAATCTTTCGAGCAGATCCTGGGTGATGGTAATGAGCACGTAAACGGCGTCGAATGTATGCAGGTGGAATCCTTCCAATTCGACGAAAGCGGTCGATTGCAGCTCGACAAGGTTCCAGATTCGACGCATGTCATCCCCTGCGACACAGTGATCTTCTCGGTCGGACAGCGGGCTGGTCTGGCATTTATACCGGACGATGCCGGCGTGGGCATCACCAACCAGCAGACCATCGCTATCAATCCCAACACATTGGCAGCCACCCGCCCGGGCGTATTTGCAGCCGGCGACAGCGTTTCGGGTACTTCGTTCGTGATAGAAGCGGTCGACAGCGGGCACAAAGCTGCCCAATCCATCATTCGTCATCTGCAAGGCGAAGCGCTGGAACCGGCTCCTAAACCAGAACTGCCGGTTGTGCACCTGAGCAAGGATGAAATTGATGAACGCATTGAACGCGGCGAAATCACTCCCCAGCCGCGGATAGCGATGCCCGAACTGCCCGTCGAGATGCGCCGCGACAACTTTATGGAGATAGAAGGCGGCTACGACGATGAAAGCGCCCAGGCTGAAGCCGCACGCTGCCTGGCATGCGGCGTCTGTTCCGAGTGCATGAGCTGCGTCTTCGCCTGCGGACGGGATGCCATCATTCACGATGAGGTCGAACGCTTCGAAACCCTGGACGTGGGCGCGCTTATCCTGGCGCCCGGATACCAGATTTACAACGCCCAGCTCTCACAGGAGTATGGACTGGGTAGATATCCGAACGTGGTCACCTCTATGCAGTACGAACGCATGCTGGCTGCCAGTGGACCAACAGATGGTCATGCAAAGCGTCCTTCGGACGGGGAGAGTCCTACCAGGATCGCATTCTTACAGTGCGTGGGCAGCCGGGACCAAAGTCACGATTACTGCTCTTCGGTATGCTGTATGTACGCTGCCAAAGAAGCCATTATGACCCTCGAACACGCCAAGATCGAAGCGCGTGATGGCAAGGGAGACAACGACGTATTCTGCCAGGTCTTTTTCATGGATACGCGCTCCTACAGCAAAGGTTACGAGGAATACTATCGCCGGGCTGAACAGAAATACGGCGTTAAGTACACCCGCTGCCGCTTGAGCGACGTCAAAGAAGACCCGCTGACCAACAAACTCAAGGTGCGCTATGCGGCGCCTTACGAAGGGCGCCCAGAAATAGTTGAAGAAGAATTCGACCTGGTCGTGCTTTCCGTGGGAATGGAGATATCCGAATCGGTTAAAGACCTCGGTCGCCGGCTTGGAATTAAACTCGACCCGTACGGCTTCTGCCACACGACGCTATTTGACCCACTGCAGACCAGCCGGGAGGGAATTTTTGTCGCCGGACCGTTCCGCGAGCCTAAAGATATCCCTGAAACGGTGATCGAGGCAACCGGGGCGGCTGCGGGCGCGGCGTGTCTCTTAGCCCCGGCTCGCTTTTCCTTGGCTCAGATAGAGGAATACCCGCCTGAGCAGGATGTTTCAGATGAAGAGGCGCGCATCGGCGTGTTCGTGTGCCACTGTGGGACAAACATAGGCGGGTATATTGACGTTCCCAGTGTGGCTGAATACGCAGGCTCGCTGCCAAGTGTTGTGCACGCCGAAGACAACCTGTACACCTGTTCTCAAGACACGATCGCCCACATAATCGAACAGGTCAAGGAATTAGATTTGAACAGGGTAGTCGTGGCTTCGTGCACACCGCTGACGCACGAACCGATGTTCCAGGACGCCCTGCGCCACGCCGGATTGAACCCGCACCTTTTCGAAATGGCTAACATCCGCAACCAGTGTTCGTGGGTGCATTCGAACGATATTGAATCTGCCACCATTAAAGCAAAATCATTGGTGCGTATGTCTACAGCGAAGGCAGCGAAGCTCGAATCACTGGAGGTCACCGAAGTGCCGGTCAATAACAGCGCGCTGATTATCGGCGGCGGTGCGGCGGGCATGACTGCTGCACTGACCTTAGCCGATCAGGGGTTCCCGGTGCATCTGGTAGAGCGCGAAGGCGAACTGGGCGGCAACCTGCGCCACCTGCGCTACTTTGAGCCTGGAAATGGGAATGAAAACTCCTGGACCCCGCAGGAATACCTGGCTGAGACGGTATACAAAGTCAAGCGTAACCCCCTCATCCAGGTGCATATAAACACAGAACTACTGGCGACCACCGGCTTCAAGGGGAATTTCACTTCTACACTCACTCAGAACGGGAACAACTCGCAGGTACAGCACGGCGCGATCATCGTCGCCACAGGTGGTGTCGAATACAAAGGCGACGAATACGGCTACGGTGCAGATGCGTGCATACTCACCCAATTAGAATTCGAAGAGCTGTTAGCAGGTAACAGCGGATCAGACAACCAGGCAATAAGGGACGTGGTTATGATCCAATGCGTCGGTCCCGCAGAGAGATACTGCAGCCGGCTGTGCTGCACTACAGCGCTTAAGAACGCCCTCAAGCTGAAGGAACTCTCGCCCGACTCACAAGTGACCATCCTGTACCGCGATATTCGCACTTATGGATTCAAAGAACGCCTTTACACAGAAGCGCGCCGGGCGGGTGTCCGGTTCATACATTTCGATTTTGATGACAAACCGCAGGTGGAAAGTTCGGGACCAGATACGCCAGTCATGGTGCGTGTGAGAGATCCATTACTGGATAGGGAATTCGAATTAACGCCCGATTTAGTTGTATTGAGCACGCCGGTCGTCTCGCCGGAGGGGATGCGTGATTTAGCCAACCGCTTGAAACTGTCGATCGATATGGATGGTTTCTTCCTGGAAGCTCACGTCAAGCTGCGACCGGTGGACTTTGCATCCGACGGCATTTTTATGGCTGGAATGGCGCACTACCCGAAATTCCTGGACGAGACCATTGCCCAGGCTATGGCGGCAGCCTCACGGGCAGCGATCATACTATCCAAAAAAACCATGCTGACCAACGCCCGCGTAGCGGTTGTCGACCCGCTCAAATGTGTCGGCTGTCTCACTTGTGTGCGCATCTGCCCTTATGATGTTCCGCTTATAAGCAATGACTTAAGCGGTATCGGAAACATCCTGGGCGCAGCGTATATCGAACCTGCTGTATGCCATGGATGCGGATCGTGCGTTTCGGAGTGCCCGGCACGGGCTATTCAGCTTATGTATTACAGAGATGACCAGACAATGATAAAAATAGACGCCTTGTTCGAGATACAAACCGAAGAGGCAGGATTTGTGCCCCTGGAGCACATCGAGGTCAGGCAATGAGCACCCAAGAATTCCAACCCGAAATCGTCGCCTTCTGCTGTCACTACTGCGCGTACGCTGCAGCGGATCTGGCAGGCTCATTACGATTGGAGTACCCTCCCTCAATCAAAGTGATTGAGCTGCCGTGTTCCGGAAAGATCGACGTATTGTATGTGCTGCGGTCTTTTGAGGACGGCGCTGACGGTGTAATAGTGGCAGGCTGACTGCCTGGCGATTGTCATTACCTGGATGGTAATGTGAACGCCCGCAGGCGAGTGGAATTCGCCAGAGATTTGCTGGAGGAGATCGGACTGGAAGGTCGCCGCCTGCAGATGATCAACGTATCGGCGGCAATGGGCGGTCAGTTTGCCTGGACAGCAGCTGAATTAACGGAAGAGATTCGACAAATGGGACCCAACCCGCTGCGAGACTCTGATGGCACAAGAAAAGAAAAATCGCCAACCGGTGAACCGCAGCCTGAATTTGAAGGAGGGCAGCATGAATAATGAACCCTATATCCTTATCGTTGACGACGATCCCGATATATTGGAGGGCATCACCACGATTCTCGAGACCCGGACCTATCGCCTGGCTGCGGCGCGCGACGGCGTACGATGTTTAGAGATGCTGGCTGAGCAGACTCCGGATCTTCTGATCCTGGACTTGCTTATGCCGCGCCTGGACGGTTGGGGCGTGATCCGTGAAATGCGCAGCGAACCTCGCTATGCGAAGATACCGATCATGGTGCTGACCACCGTGATCGAGGACGCCAGCCGCCGCCGGTATGAGCTGGAGACCGGCATGGCTATGGATGTGCAGGACTATATCCAAAAACCGACCCGACCGGCGGACTTGATCCGACGTGTCGAAAATTTGTTAAAAAGCAATGCGTAAACCAAGCAACTCTCTTCTTCTCACCGCTGAGCGATTGAGCCGGGCGGAAATTTTCCGGGGTCTTTCTGATAAAGACCTGATCGCTATGGCTGAATACTGTCAAGAAGAAAACCATCTTGAGAATCACATCTTACTGCTGGAAGGTGAACCTGCTGAGAGGCTGTATGTTATCGAACGTGGAAAAGTGGCTCTCGAAAAAAAAATCCAGATCGGTCGTCATTCCACACCCCGCAACGCCACCATTGGTTATGTCGTTCCAGGCAAGGTTGCAGGCTTCTCGACATTAACGCTCCCGTATGTTTATGCCACTTCAGCCATGTGCGTTGAACCGACACGGGTGATTGCCATTGATGGAGACCCATTGCGCGATTACCTGCAGTCACACCCACAGGCAGGTTTTATTGTCATGTCCAATTTGACTACTCTAATCGCCAGCCGATACCGCAAAGCTAACACCACACTGACATTCTTCCTCTCCATAGTTTCTCACGAATTACGCTCCCCACTTGCAGCCATAGAGAACTATCTGCAGTTAATGAATGACGGCTTTACTGGTGAGATGAATCCCAAGCAGAACCGTATGATCAAGCGCAGCTTATTACGTATACTCGATTTGCGCGCTTTGATCGGCGATGTGGTGGATTTGGCTCGCATGCGACCGGAGCAAATCCAGGCTGATTTCGAGTGGTTCAACCCTGGCGAAGTTGGATCGGAATCGATTGAGGATGCCCAGTTGGCGGCAGCCGAAAAGGATATACGGATAATCGTAGAACCACCGCCCAAGTTTGAACCCATAGTGGGCGCTCGACGGCGAATACGGCAGGTGTTCACCAACCTGCTCACCAATGCGATCAAATTTGCACCGGAAGGCAGCAAGGTGATGTTCAGAGCACGATACACACCACAGGAAGTGATCTTCGAGGTAGAAGACAGTGGCTCCGGCATTCCGCCCGATGAGATTGAAAACATTTTTGTGGACTTCTACCGGGCCAGCAACGTCGGAGAGACTACCGGCGCTGGTCTTGGTCTAGCAATCGCCAAAAAAATTGTTGATGCCCATAATGGCAGTATCAGCGTAAAAAACCTGTCTGGCGAAGACGGAGAAACCGGCGCCTGTTTCAGCGTCGTCCTTCCCCGGAACCTGACCACCCCGGAAATGCGCCGACTGGAATGGATAGAAACAGACAGCAACCGGGATTAAACCACCAGTTTATGAGAAACGCGCCGTGAAGGATAAAAGCTCAACCCAAAAGGTTCTCAACAGCAGGGTAAAGCCAGCGCCGATTGGTGCGGCTATGGTTGTTGGCGGAGGTATTGCTGGCATGCAAGCCTCGCTGGATTTAGCAGACCAGGGCTTTAAGGTTTATCTTGTCGAAGAGAAATCAGCTATTGGTGGACACATGGCGCAGTTGGACAAGACTTTCCCCACCAACGACTGCGCAATGTGCAACATCAGCCCGAAGTTGGTGGATACCGGTCGCCACCAAAACATCGATATCCTGACTGACAGCGACGTGCTCAAGGCAGACGGAGAGGCAGGAAATTTCACCGTCACACTGCGGCGCAGGCCGCGCTATATAGACACTAACAAATGCGTGGGCTGCGGAGACTGCGCTGATGTCTGTCCGGTATCGCTGCTCGACCTGTACGAAGAAGGGTTGAAAGGGCGCCGAGCTGCCTACCGCCTGTACGCCCAAGCCGTACCTGCAGCCTACGCGATCGATAAACTAGGGACGGCTCCCTGCAGGCACGCCTGTCCAGCAGAGCAGCGCGCCCAGGGTTACATTGCGCTGATCGCCGAGGGACGCTACCGGGAAGCCTTGCGGGTGATCAAAGAAGACAATCCCTTTCCGAGTGTCTGCGGTCGAACCTGCCACCACCCATGCGAGAGCAAATGCGCCCGCGGTATGGTCGACCAGCCTGTGGGTATTATGTCACTCAAACGCTTCGTGGTTGATTATGCCCTGGCTTACGGCAGGGAACCCGTCGACCAGGCAGCGCGCATCCACCCGGAGTGGGTGGCAGTTATCGGCGCTGGTCCAGCCGGTCTCACTGCGGCTCACGACCTTATGAAAATGGGCTACGGTGTGACTGTGTACGAAGCCTTACCAGTCGCAGGCGGGATGATGCGGGTCGGCATCCCCGCCCACCGGTTGCCGAAAGGCGTTCTCCAGCAGGATATTGATGATATTTTAGCGCTGGGCGTTGTGCTGAAAACCAGCACGCCGATTAAAGACCCTGCAGCTCTTCTGGAACAGGGGTACGACGCGGTTTGCCTGGCGACCGGTATCTCGTCCCGTGACCTCTCCCTGGGTCTTGAGGGCGAAGATTCGGAGGGCGTAATTTCCGCGGCCACCTTTTTACGCAAAGTCAACCTGGGCGAACCCGTTACCGTCGGCGACCGTGTGGCTGTGGTCGGAGGCGGGATCACGGCGATGGATGCCGCTGCAGTTGCCCGGCGGTTAGGCGCCCAGGACGTGTATATGATACTCGACCGCCCGCGCGGCGAGCTGCCAGCTTACCATTGGGAAGTGGCAGCGATCGAAGCAGAGGGCATCCACCTGTACGAACGCACCACTGCCACGTGCATACTCTCACGGGACGGGGTTGTAAGCGGCGTAGAGCTGGCAGAGATCGGCAAGGGCATGGCGGTCGACAAAAACGGTCGCCGGCGCCCCAAAACCAAACCGGGCACCGAATTCAGGATTGAGGTTGACACCGTCATTGGAACAGTCGGTCAATATTCAGATCTGAGCTTTCTCGACCTGCGCTTCGACGACCTGAGCGTGGATGAAAACACATTGTCGAGCGAGATTGAGGGACTGTTTGTGGTAGGAGGGCGCAAGACCGGCGCCAGCTATATTATCGAGGCCGTTGCACTTGGTCACCGGGTCGCAACTTCCATCCAGCATTACTTACAGGAGCAACCGTTAGAAGAAATCGATACCAGCAGACCGCCGGTCGTTAAATTCACCCGCCAGGAGATCGAGCAGAGAGTCATAAACGGGGAGATCACACCCCAGGAGAGGTTCGAACCCGCCATGCTGCCCATGGAGGAGCGAGTGACCAGCTTCCGGGAAGTTGTGCTCGGCTTGACAGAACGCCAGGCGCGCGCCGAGGCGCAACGCTGTCTGCAATGTGGAATCTGCGCCGAGTGCCTGGCATGCGTTTATGCCTGCGGGGTTGATGCCATAGATCACAACATGATTGAGCGGGAGGAACAAATACAAGTCGGGGCTATTCTGCTCGCTCCGGGATACCAGTCTTACAATGCGTCGCTCTCACAGGAATTCGGCTTCGGGCGCTACCCAAACGTGGTCACTGCGATGCAGTTTGAGCGCCTGCTGTCAGCCTCCGGTCCAACTATGGGGCACGTGGCTCGACCTTCAGACGGGAAAACGCCTCAGCGAATTGCCTTCCTTCAGTGCATCGGTTCTCGTGATAAAAGCCACGATTACTGCTCTTCAGTGTGCTGCATGTACGCCACCAAAGAAGCCATAATCGCAAAAGAACACCATCCGGAACTCGACATTCAAATATTCATGATGGACATGCGCGCCTTTTCAAAAGGTTACTGGAGTTATTACATGCGCGCCCGCGACCAGTATGGAGTCCAATATACTCGCTGCCGGGTGAGTAATTTATATGAAGATCACGAGAGCAATGATTTAATCCTGGATTATGTAGACGAAGGTGGGAAAGGTCAAACAAAGCCCTTCGACATGGTGGTGCTCTCTACCGGTATGGAGATTTCAAAACCGGTGCGTGACCTCAGCCAGCGTTTGGGAGTCGATCTGGATGCCTACGGGTTCTGCCAGACAGCGCAGTCCAACCCGCTGGAAACCAGCCGTCCCGGGATCTACGCAATGGGTCCGTTCCGTGAGCCAAAAGACATCCCCGAATCGGTAGTGGAGGCAAGCGCTGCAGCCGCATCAGCATCAAGCATCATGGCAGCAGCCCGTTTCACACTCACAACCAGCGTTGAATTTCCTCCCGAACGCGACGTGACGAACGAAGAAGCGCGCATCGGCGTGTTTGTCTGCCACTGCGGTTCGAACATTGCCGGTTTCCTCGACGTGAGCGCAGTCAGCGAACACGCCAGGGTGCTGCCCCACGTGGTGCACGCAGAAACCAACCTGTACAGCTGCTCCCAGGACAGCATCCGCCACATTAGCGAAGTGATCAGGGAGCAAGGGCTTAACCGGGTTGTGGTCGCCAGCTGCTCTCCGCTCACCCACCAGCCGCTGTTCCAGGACAGCCTGCGCGCAGCCGGATTGAACCCTTATCTATTCAAGATGGCGAACATACGCAATCACTGTTCGTGGGTGCACTCGCACGACAACGAAGCCGCAACCAGGAAGGCAAAAGAGCTGGTTCAAATGGCGGTCGCCCGGGCAGCGCTGCTCAGCCCCCAGAAAACGGTTGAAGTACCCGTCCAGCAGACCGCACTGGTCGTAGGAGGTGGTGCGGCAGGAATGACCGCCGCCCTCACATTGGCAGGCGCCGGGTTCCCGGTTCACCTGGTGGAAAAGCAGGCTGAGTTAGGCGGCAACCTGAGACATATGTTCATTCCTGCAATCGGGCGGGACCCCCAGATAATTTTAAACCGTCTCGTGGATGAGGTGCAAGCTGAGAAAAACATCACCCTGCATCTGCAAAGCGAAATCGCGACCTCAAAAGGCTTCAAGGGAAATTTTACTACCCTGATCGCATCTCAGGATGGAGAGCGGCAGGAACTCTCTCATGGTGCGACGATACTCGCAACCGGCGCCCAAGAATACCGCGGCCCGGAGTACGGCTACGGTGGCGACCCGCGCATCATCACCCAACAGGAATTTGAGAAGCTATTAGCAGGCAATCAGGTAATCAACAATCGGGCTACAAGGGACCAACCGCCCGATCACCTAATTGACCAATTACCTGATTCCATTGTTATGATCCAATGTATCGGTCCAGCAGAGCAGTTCTGCAGCCGGATTTGCTGCACGGTCGCACTAAAGAACGCGCTGGCATACAAGGGCCTCAATCCGGAAGCTGAAATAGTCATCCTTTACAAAGACATCCGCACGTACGGTTTCAAAGAGCGCTCTTACACAGAAGCCCGCCGGCGCGGTGTGATCTTCGTACGTTACGAAGACGAGCACCGCCCACAGGTGAACTCAGAAGATGATGGCACCCTGACCGTTCAGGTTTGGGACCCAGTCTTGAACATGCAGCTTTTACTGAACCCGGATTTGCTGGTTTTAAGTATGCCGGTTGTGCCAAATCCCGATGTCAAAAGTTTATCCTCCCGGTTCAAGGTGCCCGTGGACGAAAACGGGTTCTTCCTGGAAGCACACGTCAAACTGCGACCGGTGGATTTCACTACTGAAGGCGTTTTTATGGCAGGAATGGCACACTACCCGAAGTTACTGGACGAAACCATGATCCAGGCTCAGGCTGCCGCTTCGCGGGCTGCAAGGGTGCTCAGCCAGAAAAACCTGACCGCCGGCGGTCGGGTTGCCGTGGTGGACGAAACCCTGTGCACCGGATGTTTGACCTGCGTTCGCATCTGCCCATTCCATGTTCCCCTTATCAAGCCCAATCTGACCGGCGTAGGGGAAATCCTGGGAGCAGCGACTATCGAGCCCGCTACCTGCCAGGGATGCGGGATTTGTGCAGCCGAATGCCCGGCGCGCGCCATCCAGTTAGTATATTACACCGACGCCCAGATGGATGCCGAAGTGGACGCATTGGCGCAGGCGGGAATTGGGTTTGTACCGATTGAAGAAGTGCTTGCGAGTTAGCTGATCAAGCCAGCGGGCAACTATAAAAACAGTTGATCAGGAAATAGGAAGTGAAGCAGGATTTAGATGGCAGAGGAACTACAAACAGGTACAATTGGCATTCATATAATCGCCTACTGCTGCGAACACTGCGCTTACGCAGCAGCCGACCTTGCGGGCGGGCTGCGTATGCAGTACCCACCTCAGGTCAAGATCGTGCAGCTGCCCTGCTCAGGCAAATTGGATGAATTGATGGTCCTGCATGTCCTGGAAGACGGCATAGATGGTGTTATGGTGGCAGGTTGACTGCCGGGTGACTGCCATTACCTGGAAGGTAATGCCAACGCCAAGCGCAGGGTAGAACGGATTATTGATTTGCTGGACCAAATCGGTTTAGAACCCGAAAGGGTGCGCATGTACAATATGTCATCGGCAATGGCTGGAGGATTTGTAGAAGCAGTTAAAGAAATGACTGATAAAATTACCGAATTAGGACCTAATCCATTAAGAAGTGTTGGATGATTGTGCAATTATTTGAATTTTAATAAATCAAATTCTGAATAAAAACTATTCTGAATAAAAACTGTTCTGAATAAAAACTGTTCTTAATAAATCCTACAGAAAACTAGAAGCGGAGGCAGGCTTATGATTATCGCCGAACAAAAATCATTAGATGAAATAAAAACACTGATTGGAAATTCCGAGAAAGTGCTGGTGCTAGGGTGCGGCACATGTGTGACGGTTTGCTTTGCTGGCGGGGAGCGCGAGGCCGCTATCATGGCATCCTCGCTGCGTATGGCGACCAAATTGGAAGGGAAAAGCAATGCGATCACGGACATCACAGTGCAGCGCCAGTGCGAATGGGAATACCTGGATCAAGTCGCCGAACAGATTGGAGAAGCCGACGTGGTGCTTTCCCTGGGCTGCGGTATCGGTGTCCAGGCGATCGCTGAACATTTCCCCAATACCTGGGTGGTGCCTGGTCTGAACACTTCCTTCCTGGGGCTGCCCAGCGAACAAGGAGTATGGGAAGAGCGCTGCGCGGCCTGCGGCGACTGCATCCTGGGCTTGACCGGTGGAATTTGTCCGATTGCACGCTGCTCGAAGACGCTGCTCAACGGACCCTGCGGGGGTTCGGAGGACGGGCACTGCGAGATCGATCCCGAAATTCCCTGCGTTTGGCAATTGATCTACGACCGTCTCAGCAGCTTGGACAAACTGGATGTTTTGCTCGACCTTCAGCCGCCCAAAAACTGGCAAACATCGCGCGATGGCGGTCCGCGCAAGATTGTGCGCGAAGATTTACGCTTATTAGAAGAGGAGGAATAAGCCATGGTCACAGAAATAAAAAGCGAGAGCAAAGAACGAACCAACGGTTACTTATCAGGATCGAACCTGGAAAAAATTCTACGGGGAGGACATTTTGCTGTCACCGGCGAACTGGGTCCGCCTCAAAGCGCAGATGGTGAAGTGATCCGGGAGAAAGCTATCCTGTTAAAGGGCTACTGCGATGCGGTAAATATTACCGACAACCAGACTGCCATTGTGCGCATGTCCAGCATCGGCGCCGGAACGATCGTAGTTCAGGAGGGATTAGAGCCTGTCATCCAGATGACCTGCCGCGACCGCAACCGCCTGGCGATACAAAGCGACCTGTTGGGCGCTTATGCTCTTGGTATGCGCAACCTGCTCTGTCTGACCGGAGATCACCAGAGCTTCGGCAATCACCCCGAATCGAAGAACGTATTTGACATGGATTCTGTGCAGCTTGTGCAGGCAGTCGCTAACATGCGCGACGAATGCATCTTCCAATGCGGCGATGCCTTCAAGGGAATCGAGCCGCGCTTTTTCATCGGTGCGGCGGCGGCACCTTTCGCAGACCCAATTGATTTCCGTCCCTACCGCCTGGCTAAGAAAGTCAACGCGGGCGCTGATTTCATCCAGACTCAATTAGTGTACGATGTGGACGCTTTCGCCCAGTATATGGAGAAGGTGCGCGAACTCGGATTACACGAGAAAACCTACATCCTGGCTGGCGTAGGACCGCTTAAAAGTCCCGGCATGGCGCGCTATATGAAGAACAACGTCCCGGGCATCCTGGTACCTGACGAGATTATTACGGAAATGAACGCCGCCAGCGCACCCTGGGCTGGTAAGAAAAAAGAAGAATTGACGAAAGAGGATAAGAAAGCCCGTTCAGCAGCCTGGAAGGAAGCAGGTATTAAAATCTGCATCGACTTGATCCAGAAATTACGCGCTATCGAAGGCGTTGCCGGGGTGCATATTATGGCGATCGAGTGGGAGCGAGCAGTTAAACCTATCGTCGAGGGCGCCGGTCTTTACCCGCGCCCGCAGGTCGAAGAGACAGTACCAGAGGCATAAGGGCTTACATTTCATGCCCACAGGAGATGGTTCATGACCGATGAAACAAAATCTGCCGACAGAATAACAAGCATCAATCCTGAGCTAGCGCGGCGCATCCAGGACGAACTTGGGCAAAACGTTTACCTTTGCTACCAATGCGTCAAATGCTCCAGCGGATGCCCGGTAGCCGAGTTCTTCGACTGGCAGCCAAACCAGATCATGCGCGCTTTGCAGTTGGGTCAGGAGGATATCGCCCTGCAGTCGGAGACGCCGTGGCTGTGCGCCTCATGCCAGACATGCACCACCCGATGCCCTCAAGATCTGGATATCGCCGGGATCATGGAATGGTTGACCCGTGAGGCGCTTGAGCGCGGCATCAAACCTCCCGTTCCAGAAGTGAAGATTTTCAACGATGCATTCATGCGCGAAGTTCGCATATGGGGACGAGCATACGAACCAGGTATGATGGTAGAGATGAAACTTCGCGATCCCGGGTCAATGTTTGACGATATCGACCTGTACACCCGCATGTTAAAAAAGATGAAGGTGTCATTTATACCCAGTTTTGGACACCCACCCCGTAATGTGAAGCCTGTTGCAGGCGCAAGCAAGTTGGTCGCTTATTACCCGGGCTGCTCGCTGGAATCAACATCGACCGAATTCAACGAGTCGGCCAAATCCGTATGTGCAGCGCTGGATCTAAAACTTTTTGAGCCTAAAGGCTGGGTATGCTGCGGCGCCACTGCGGCTCACCGTTCCGACCCAGAGGCTGGATTACGTCTTCCTATGGAGAATTTAGCGCTGATCGAGCGCAGCGGTTTCAGCGAAGTGACCATGCCCTGTGCCGCCTGCTTCAACCGCCATAAAGCAGCCCAGCATGAGATACGCCATGACGAGAGCCGCTGGCAAGCCATGGATGAAGTATTGGATTACCACTACCAGGACTCAGTCAAGGTCAATACCCTGATCGAAACGATACACCAGCATGTAGGTGAGGAAAAGATCGCCGAGAAGGTGCGGAAACCGCTTGAAAATCTGAAAGTTGTCTGCTATTACGGATGCCTGCTGACGCGCCCTCCCCAGGTAACTGAGGCTGAAAACCCCGAAAACCCCACCGATATGGACGAACTGGTGGCTGCTCTGGGCGCAGAGGTGCTTGATTGGTCTTACAAGACCTGCTGCTGCGGGGCGGCGCACTCGCTCACGCGCCCGGATATCGTAGTGAAATTGAGCGGCAACCTGGTAACGCATGCACGCCAGGCAGGCGCTGATGTGATCGTTGTGGCTTGCCCGCTATGCCACGTAAACCTCGACGCTCGTCAATTCCAGATGGATGTGGAAGAGCCGATGCCAATTATGTACTTCACCCAACTGATGTCCTTAGCGCTGGGGCTGCCCGAAAAGGAAGCGGTATTGCATAAAAACATGGTCGACCCACGACCGCTCTTAAGAGAAAAGGGGATTATTTAGCAACCTCCCGCAGGTTGCGTATGGTCAGTGCGGGTATGTCGATAAAACCCTTTTGTGATCCTTGTGCGAATGTATTAATTAACCCGCGGGAGGTTTGACACCGAATCAATCTCCCGCATTAACCTCCCGCGGGTTGCGTATGGTCAGTGCGGGTATGTCGATAAAAACCCTTTTATGATCCTTATGCGAATGTATTAATTTACCCGCGGGAGGTTTGACACCGAATTAACCTCCCGCAGGTTGCGTATGATCAGTGCGGGTATGTCGATAAAAACCCTTTTGTGATCCTTGTGCGAATGGATTAATTAACCTGCAGGAGGTTTGACCTGAATCAACCTCCCGCAGGTTATTGATAAGATTAATCCCCTAATCTCTTCTCATCCCCAGATTTCTCGGTAAGCCTGGATGATATGAAACCTGCGGGAGGATTAGGGCTGGTAAATTCTGGTTTCTGGTTTGAAGGCTGCCCAAGAGAACCAGAAGTGATTGATAGCAACGACTGGCTCAAGCTGGGTGCCTTCCAGCTCGCCGCTCAGCGCCTGACCAAGCACGTTCCATTCACTGCCGGTCTGGTCGTCAAGGATATTTGAGCCATCGTAGCTAAAGGTCAAGGTCTGCCCATCAACCTCACGGGAGAAAGCATTGGCAGTGCCCACATCCCGGCCTCCGGCGACTGTACCCACATCCAGCGCAGAAGCTGTTCCGGTCTGCCAGAAAACAACAATATCCTGCCCAGCGACTGTGTCGTTAGCGACGTGTATCTCTTCCAGGGTGAGGTACGGGTATGCTACTGCTTCTGCACCCATGTCAACCGTGAGCACACGCGCTACAGCCGGCAGCTCGCCAGGTGTACTTGGACCTCGATACAAAAACGGGGAGTTGTTGATGTTGTCATAACCCGTGTATGGGTTGCGCCCATACGAGCGGTTAAAGCCCGTTTCACGTGAAAGCACTGTGCCATCCGGGAAACTGGATTTAAACTCCTGCCACGAGATAATTGAAGCTGGCAGGAAAGCAAGCTGTGTGCCCGTCAGGTCCCCGGCGATCGCTTCACCAGATGCCTGCTGCCACCATGTTTCAGTCTGGCGGTCGTACATGATCAGGTTGCTGAACCGCAAGCGCCCGGTGGTGCCAAAGTCGAGCACCTCCCCATCCACCGTACGCTCAAAGGCGATACCGGTGTTACACAAGGGGCAGAATGTAACCACAACAGGAACATCACCCACGATATCATTGACAATCTCATGGTACATCAGAATTTGGATGGGATAAGCGCGCGCATCGTCGCCTACTTTGAAGAAGATCAGCGGCTCAAGCGGTTCTAACCATTCATCGGCTTCCTCTATACTGATGAACTGCGGGTCGTCGACAGCGGGAATCCCGTTTTTCGGAGGACCACCAGAGAGAATCTCAGAATAGGGCACCGTGTGTACCCTGAAATCAGTACTGAACTCGTTCTGTGTGCACGAGGGAGGCTTTTCATCCGGATCCAGCAATGCCTCTCCGGAAGGTGGCTCTGATTGGACCGGCTCTGTGGACTCGACTGACTCCGTTTCAACCGTGGCAGAGACATCACCGGTCTCAACTTTTTCTTGAACCGGGGTCCCCTCTTCTAAAGGGTCAGTCTGGGGAGTATTTTGAACCTCTGTCTCCACGGGAGACGATTCCTCCTGCGGTGCAGCCTGGAGCGCGGTGGCACAAGCGGCAAGCACTAACGTAGAGATAGAGATAACTTTGATAATCGATCGTATTTTTTTTGTTCATAAAAACATCTCCTAGAGTATTAATCTAATGTACTTTAACTATTAGACGTGATAGAGAATAAAGAAATTACGTGAAAAGTGGGTGAGTATATAAGTGAGAATTTACGTTAGCATTTCGTAAGACTTGCCGAGGTAGAAAAAAAAGACTGGTGCCAAGCGGCGACTGCTTCCGCTTGTGCACCAGTCATGGAAATTCCCGCATTCAAATCAAGCGGGAAGTAAGAGTGGGATTCTAATCCTCACGGAAATCAATCGCGATCACCCTCTGATCGATTTCCTTTTGCAAGGCAGCAATTTCGTCCTTAACGACCGGGATGATCTGATCAAATAGAATTACCCTTCTATCCGCCTGGTCACGGCGTTTAAACTCCACACCTCCAGCTTTCAATGAGCGCTGGCTGACCGTCAGGCGGATGGGCAAACCGATCAGGTCGGCGTCGTTGAACTTCACCCCAGGGCTTTCCTGGCGGTCGTCGAACAGCACCTCCACACCGGCAGCCTGCAGATCTAAATACAACCGTTCAGCGGCTTCAGAAGGCTCTTCGTCACCCTTTCCGGTTAATAGGACCAGATGAACTTGAAACGGCGCAACACTGACCGGCAACACCAACCCGTCATCATCGTGGTATTCTTCAGCGACACAGGCAAGGGTACGACCGCTGCCGATGCCGTAGGAACCCATAACGACCGGCTTTGACACCCCGTCCGCATCCAGGAATTCGGCACCCATCGCTTCACTGTAGCGGGTACCCAACTTGAAGATGTTGCCCACTTCGATACCGCGCTGCGCCGTCATCTTTGCCCCGCACTCCGGGCAGGCGTCGCCATCCTGGGCAGCCGCGATGTCGACCACGATATCAGCCTGGTAATCGCGCCCATAATTGACATTACGGAGGTGAAAGCCTTCCTGGTTGGCGCCTGCCACCAGGTTGGGTGAATCCGGGATAATATCATCGACCACTACCAGGACGTCCTCAAGTCCCAGCGGGGATGCATATCCAGGTACAGCGCCCACAGCGATAATCTCGTCTTCCAAAGCCGGACGCAGCGCCTGGGCTTTAATTGCATTGATGAGTTTGTTCTCGTTCAGTTCCATATCGCCCCGCAGCACAACAAAGACGAATTGCTCGCGAGTATCTTCCCCCTCTGGTATTGTGGCAATCAGGAAAACAGCCTTCGCGGTCTGCGACTCGGGGATGTTCAGGAATTCCGCCAGGTTTGCTATGGTCTTCATTTCCGGAGTGGCTACCTGCTCTACAGGCAGGGGTTCTTCATGAGGTAAGAGGGGTTTCCGGAAAACTGCCACCTGCCGGTTGGCTGAATAGCCACAGCCTTCACACAGCATCAGGGTATCCTCGCCAACTGGCGCCAGGTACATAAACTCGTGCGCCAGCTTTCCGCCCATCATGCCGACGTCCGACTTGACTGCTATTACCGGCAGCCCGCAGCGATGAAAGATGTTGAAATAAGCCTGGTAATGGTCGCGGTACTGGACATCCAGCCCATCGAAATCGGCGTCCAGGCTGTAGCTGTCCTTCATTGTGAACTCGCGCACTCGGATCAACCCGGCTCGCGGCCGTGGGTCATCCCGCCACTTGGTCTGGACATGGTAGATCATAAGGGGGAGTTGGCGGTAAGAGTGCACTTCTCCCCGCACCAGATCAGCGACCACCTCTTCATGGGTCATCGCCAGCACCATATCTCGCCCTGAGCGGTCTTGAAAGCGTCCCATCTCCGCGTCGATCTCATACCAGCGACCGGTTTCTTTCCATATCTCGGCGGGATGCACAACGGGCATGGACACTTCCTGCCCCCCGATAGCATCCATCTCCTGACGGATGATATTTTCGATCTTGGTCAACGACCGCCTTGCCAGGGGCAGGTAGCTAAAAATGCCTGCCGCAAGCTGGCGGATGAATCCCGCTCGTAAAAGAAGTTGGTGGCTGGGAATCTCGGCTTCCGCCGGTGTTTCCCGCAGCGTGCGGCTGAAAAGTTTACTCATTCGCATGGTACTCCTCCTGGTATTCGAGCAAACATCTAATGTTAAAAAAGGGTCTGACAGTATGTTATGTTTCCGACTTTAAAAATCGCCACCCTCTGGCAGGTTTTCAGTCCAGAGGGCGTAAAAAGGTTAATCTAAAAATCACCAATTAATCGCGCTCGTCATGAATAAATGCCCAGAAATGCACGTACGGTTCTGAGTTGGAGAATGTGTCTGGTATAAATAAATTTGCGTTCATCGCTAAAAGTTTACCATTATTGATTTACGTGTCAAGGAAATGACGGATTGAAGTAAGTTACATAAGTGGTATGCGCACAACTTGTGTAGTGTAATAAGCATGACAGCGGCATCAGAACCTCAAAACTGGTACATTTCTGGTATTATATACAACCCTTAAACAAATCAACAAGACCTGCTTGATGATTTCCCGGAGTAATAGACTATGCGCAGCTTATTTAAACCGAAACCAGACAAATTCATCAGCCTCCTAATCGACCAGGCTGCGGTGACCCTGAAGGGTTTTGACCTGTTGAAGGAGTACATGGACACCTTCAGTCACGAAACTGCCGAGAAACTAGGCGAAACCGAGAAGGAAGCCGATGAAATCCGGCGCATCCTAATCGATGAGTTGAACCGCACTTTCGTAACGCCCATCGACCGAGAGGACATTTTCGCCCTCTCACGAGCGATTGACGACATGCTGGATTACGCCAATTCAACCGCGGATGAGATGGACATCCTTAGCGTGCGCCCTACCGAGCACATGCTTCGCATTGTTTCGCTCCTGCGAGATGCTGCTTACGAGATTCATCTTGCTATGCAGCGGCTACAGAGGAATCCTAATGTAGCCATAGACCACGCCCAACGGGCGAAAGCCCTCGAAAACCGGGTCGAAACCGTTTACAGGGAGGCATTGGCCGCACTTTTTAAAGGTCCTGAAGACGTTAAGCACGTAGTCAAGATGCTGAAAAAGCGAGAGGTTTACCGCCATCTGAGCAATGCCGCCGACAGGGGAGATGAGGCCGCCAATATTATTTCCGACGTCGTTGTAAAAACAACCTGAGGGTTCAATGCAGACATTTTCAGAGCCCACGCTCATCCTGCTGATCCTACTGGCTGTAATCTTTGATTTCCTGAACGGTGTACACGATTCAAGCAACATCGTGGCGACGATGATCGCGTCGCGCGCTTTCTCACCGCGGGTAGCGCTCGGCGTAACGGCGATAGCCCACTTCGTAGCGCCTTTTCTCTTCGGTGTCGCCGTTGCCACGACCATTGGTGAGGATATTATTGATGCAAGCGCCATCAACAACGGCGTGATCATCGCGGCGCTACTAAGTGCCATTTTTTGGAACCTGTTCACATGGTTCGTGGGCATCCCCAGCAGTTCCTCACATGCCTTGGTCGGCGGTCTGATTGGTGCAGTTGCGGTCGGAGCCGGCTTACAGGCTATCTATCTGGATGGGATGTTGAAAGTGCTGATTGCGCTGTTCATCTCACCCATCATTGGCTTTATCGGTGGATTCCTGTTCACCAAATTGATTTTGTTTCTCGCCAGGGGAGCATCGCTGCGCATCAACTGGTTCTTTAAACGCTCCCAGATCATCACCGCCGTCACACTGGCATTCAGCCACGGAACCAATGACGCTCAAAAGACCATGGGGATCATTACACTGGGACTGGTGACAAGCGGGTTCCTGGATACTTTCTACGTGCCCTTGTGGGTGGTCACGATCAGCGCCGGGGCGATTGCGCTGGGTACGGCAATGGGCGGCTGGCGGTTGATCAAAACGCTCGGCGGCAAGTTCTACAAGATTCGTCCAGTGGATGCCTTCAGCGCCCAGACCACTTCGACAGTCGTGATCCTGGGCGCCTCGTTATTAGGAGAACCGGTCAGCACGACCCAGGTTGTCAGCTCATCGATTATGGGTGTCGGTTCGGCGGAGCGTCTGAGCAAGGTACGCTGGGGGGTGGGTAGAGATATGACTATGGCTTGGTTGGTGACCATTCCAGTTACAGCGCTGCTCGCGGCGGTTATATATTGGATCCTGGTTCAAATTGCGATCGCATAAAATCAATCCATCCCTTTTTGCTTGATCGAGACAGAGTCCCCAGTGCCCAGGGAGTCCGGAATTTTCTAGCAGAAAGTCATCCCAGTTTGTGATTCCTTCCAGTACGATACAGTAATTCTCAATTTTCGACACCTGGTGGAGGTTTGGCATCGAAGCAACCTACTGCATCAACCTCCCGCGGGTTGCGTGTGATTGTGTGATGGTGTCTATAACAACCTTTGTGTGATCATTGCGTGAATGTATTGATGAACCCGCAGGAGGTTAAACCCCAAAGTAACCTCCCGCACCAACCTCCCGCGGGTTGCGTGTAATTGTGTGATGGTGTCTACAACAATCTTTGTGTGATCATTGCGTGAATGTATTGATGAACCCGCGGGAGGTTTAGCCCCGATGCAACCTCCCGCATCAACCTCCCGCGGGTTGCGTGTGATTGTGTGATGGTGTCTACAACAACCTTTGTGTGATCATTGCGTGAATGTATTGATGAACCCGCGGGAGGTTAAAACCCCGAAGCAACCTCCCGCATCAAACTCCCGCGGGGTGCGTGTGATTGTGTGATGATGTCTACAACAATCTTTGTGTGATCATTGCGTGAATGTATTGATGAACCCGCGGGAGGTTAAAACCTGAATCAGCCTCCCGACAAAACTAATCATTCAGTTCCTGTAAATAATTTAATAATTTTTTATATTTTGTTATCCTGAGATCTGGTTCCACCTCCGTTGCAGCAGGACCAAACAAGCAAGTGTGTACACCCGCTGCGTACCCTGACTGGATATCGAGGTCCCGATCGCCCACCGCCAGGGTTTCCCTCAGTTTGAGAGCGCAGCGTCGGATCACCTCTTCAAACATGGCTGGGTCAGGTTTGAGCGGGTACCCGCCCTCGGTCGTAATCAGATCAGTGAAATAGGTTTCCATATCATAAACCCTCAGCAGTCTCCTGACCGAAGCAGCATTCCGGTGGGTGACGATCACATTCGTACCGCCCCTTGAACAAATGTATTCACAGACCTGGCGCACACCCGGAAATGGTTTTTGGTCGTCCAGCGGATAACTGGCATAGTAACCAAGATAGCGCTGCTGCATCTCTTCGGGATCCAAGTCATATTGCTTTGCCAACTCATCTCCATATAGAGTTAGTGACAATCGAGCGTGACGAACGATCAATTCCTGCGGGATTTGGACGCCGTAATCACCCAACGCTCTACTGAATGCGTGGATAAGGGCGGGATAAGTGTCGAACAATGTGCCATCAAAATCCCAGATGATGTTCCGTATCATGGACATACCTACCATATTAACATATTGAGACTGCTCTCACTCCTCACGAAAAATCTCCGGATTTACAAAAAGCAAAATCTTGACATTCAATAAGGTCGGTTTTCATCCCGATTTTACCCTGTTCGCAGGAATGATTGAGCGAGGTTATTACATAAAATGAAGTCCAACTTAAGTTCTAAGAAGTCTGTTGTTTCTGTATAGCGAACCACACAAAAAAAAGCCATTGCTCTGGCGCCAGATTAACTGTTATGTTCAGGAGTTATAATGTCGCCTATGGCTGCACTCATGATCACTGTGACGTGTTGCCCCATCAAATCAAACGTACCAATTAGATAGCCAAGGAGGAACAAAATAATGGAAAGCGATAAAGTGGTAAGAGAGCAGCTTCTATCTCTATTAAGGGGTGGTAATGCCCATTTGAATTTCGACCAGGCGCTGGCTGATTTTCCAATCCAGAATATTAACTCTAAACCGCCCAACGTATCATATACCCCCTGGTATCTGCTGGAGCACCTGCGCATCGCCCAATGGGACATTCTCGAATTCATTCGCGACCCCAAACACGTTTCACCCACCTGGCCGGAGGGTTATTGGCCGCCGGAAAACGAAGAGGCTGATCAGGCTAAATGGGAGAAAACTATCAGTGGCTTCCAGGCTGACATGGAGACGCTGCAGGATATGGTCGTCGACCAGCAAGTCGACCTGTATGCACCGATACCGCATGCTCCAGATTACACCATTTTACGTGAAATTCTGCTTGTCGCTGACCACAACGCCTACCACATCGGGGAATTCGCCATCCTCAGGCAGGTGATGGACAATTGGCAGTCAAATTAATTGAAATTCCTAACCTGCTTGGCTTTCGTAAGTAAGTATCTCACTCACATTGGGAATTGAATCACTCAATCAATCACCCAGGTCAGCCTGGTCTGTCAGATGATGTCAAAACCTCACATCGTCTTCAGATATTGGTGAACTGAACTGACCACCACAGCGCCATCGCCCACCGCGGATGCAACCCGCCTTACTGCGCCCTGGCGAACATCACCAACGACGAAGATCCCCGGCATACTGGTCTCAAGCAGATACGGGTCGCGCTTCAAATGCCAATTTCGGGATGTTTTTCTGTCCTGTATCAGGTCCGATGCGGTGACGATGAAGCCGGAGCGGTTTCGTTCCACCACCCCATTTAGAAACTCGGTGTGCGCAGCGGCTCCGATAAAGATGGTAATTGCTGGGGTCTGCACGAAACACTCCTCGCCGCTCAGCTCGTCCTTTATCCGGATAGCTTCAAGGCGATCAGTCCCCTTTACACCCACCAGTTCTGTGTTCGTTTTCACCTCAATGTTGGGGGAACTGTTAATCTGGTCAATCAAATATTGCGACATCTCCTTTTTTAAGTTGCTGCAGCGCGCCAGAATGGTCACTTTGCTGGCGTAGCGTGAAAAGAACAAAGCGCCCTGTCCGGCGGAGTTGGCACCGCCGACGACGTGAACATGTTCACCTTTATAATGGACCGCTTCCACCAAAGCAGCGCCGTAATAAACCCCCGCTCCGGTGACCGCCTGGATTCCCGGTATATCGAGTTCGCGAACCTTCACGCCGGTGGCGATGATTAACGCTTTGCAGCTCAATTCAGTCTCATCACCGAGCGTAACGATGTGGTATGGATCCTCAGCACGCACCTTGATCACTTCTTGAGCGGTTAAAATTTCTACTCCCAAACGTTTTGCCTGAACTGTAGCGCGTTCCGCAAGATCCGCACCGCTCAATCCACTCGGGAAACCGAGATAATTTTCAATCCGCGAACTTGTGCCCGCCTGACCGCCAGTGGCTTCCCTTTCGATTATCAGCGTCCGCAAACCTTCCGAAGCGCCTTGCACACCGGCCCCCAAACCGGCAGGACCAGCCCCAATGATGATCATGTCATATGAAAGCCGGCTGGCTTGTGTTTGCAGACCGACCTTCTCCGCCAGGATACGCTTTTCCGGCTCTACCAGTACGTCCCCATCCGGGAAGAACACAACCGGTAAGCGACCATTGACTTCAGTTTCACCTTCTACCATGGCTCTCGCTTCCGGATCATGTTCAATATCCAGCCACTTGAATGGAATCCGGTTGCGAGAAAGGAAATCCTTTACATCGTGGCATTTCGGCGACCGCAAAGTGCCCGCCACGCGGATTCCATCGTCTTGAAGTGGGATCGGTGTCGTTGGGGTTAAATCATCATCCATCTCTATACCCTTTGATTTAATACGCTTTTTCACATTCATATATAGATCGCCCACAGGTCCCTCGCAACAATTCGTATAAATATTGTCCATTATACCCGAATTGGACCGAGTTTATCAGCATTTTAATTACTCTAACATGTTCCTTAATTACTTTGAACACAAATTAAGTTTGTTTGCGCACATCATATGCGAGAATTTTCACCCTACATAGTAATCATATTACTCTTTTTCACCCTGGTCATATACGCGGTGCAACGATCTTACAAAATTCAGGCAGGTAAAATTTCTATCCAGTCCAGGAGACAAAACTCGTTCGACTCACCTGACCGTAAACAGGCAGATATGTCCGGACGATTCTCAAACGAGTGCGGCGTTTCTTGATACCTGCGAT
>SDBT01003321.1_pt1 | contig 27918 bp, 59 predicted proteins | sample 2277101 | NCBI WGS metagenome assembly SDBT01 (sample SAMN10404973, study PRJNA504765) | marine sediment metagenome | isolation source: marine sediment core GS10_PC15, 103 cmbsf | place: Arctic Ocean: Southern Knipovich Ridge | collected 2010 | reverse complement strand
GCCAGGCTCTTGGCACCGTGGGCGACATCGTCCTCTGCGACTGGAGCCAGTACCTGATCGGCGGCAAGGCCGGTGGCGGCATCCAGACGGCAAGCTCGATGCACATGTACTTCGAGTACGATAAGACGGTATTCCGATTCGTGCTACGCTACGACGGGCAGCCCTGGTGGCAGACTACCTTGACCCCGAAACATGGCGGAGCTGGTGCAACGATGTCTCCGTTTGTGGCTCTGGCTACAAGGGCATAACCAGCCGGGCGATAATGCCCAGGAGGAATAAGATATGGCCAATACTCAAGATTTGACTAAGAGCATCAACATTGCCCCCGTCATTGCCCCGATTGATTCCAACGATGGAAATCTGACTGGCGATTACATCCACGCCAAGCTGTACGACGGCGTTGCCATTGTATGTATGCAAGGCGTGGAGGGTGCGGCAACCACAGTGGTTATCGAGCAATGCTCAGCGGACGCAGATGCTAACGCAGACGCTAAAGCCTTTACTGCTGCGAAGGACATTACCTGCGTAGCCGGGACTACTCAGACGGCGATTATCGAAGGTCCAGAGTTCGACTCTACCACGACCCCGCCGTTTGAGTGGATAAAGGTTACGATTACCGATGCTGGTGCTGCGTCTCTGGTCGCTGTGCTGGGCCTTGGATTCAGAGGTCGATATGCCGAGGCGACCATGCCGAGCATGCTTACATAGACGGGCGATAATGCCCAGGAGGAATAACGTATGGCCAATTTACAAGCATTACAGAAAAGCGTGGCAGTGGTGAATATCATCAGTGCTGTGGATATTAACGGCGGTGTTGTTACCGGCGATTACATCCACATGAAGAACTATGACTCGATCTTGTATGTTATCAACGCCGGAGCGTTGGCTGCTAATCTAGTCATAACTGTTACTCAGTGTACGGCTGACGCAGATGCAGGCACAGACGATAAGGCAATTGTCGGCAACACAGCCACCACTACGTTTACTAATGGCACGGACGAGGACACGGTACGGGTTATCCAGATTGACGCTGCCGAGATGGACTCTGAAGGTGGCTTTACCTGGTTGCAGTTGCTTACTAACAACGCGGCTAGCCCGACTCTTGCGTCGGTAACTGCCTATTGTTATCGGGCTAGATGGGCCGAGGCAACCATGCCGAGTGCGATTACTTAGTAGCTGAATAATGGCTACACCGCAGCAGCACACAAGGCACGTAGTCCTCAAGCCGTGCATCCACCCGATTGACTTGACGGGTGGTCCGTTCACGGGCGACTACGTACACATGAAGTTCTACGACGCGGTACTGGTGTGCTGCTGCGTAGCGGCCTTGACTATAGCTGAGGTGATAACCGTACAGCAGTGTACGGATGATGCTGATGCCAACGGAGATGCCAAAGCGATAGGCACGGGTAAGACAATTACGGCAGTAGCGAATAGCATTGAGACTGTGAATGTAACAGCACCGGAGCTGGATGTAGAAGGTGGTTTTGAATGGCTGAAGATTACAAGCAACAACGGCGGACCCACCTATGGCTGTGTATTCATAGCGGCATATCGTTTCAGGTATGCGGAGGTGCCAATGATTGACCCGATGACTTAGGAGGCTTGTCATGCAAACGGGTATGCGAAACAAGATGGTGATGATGTCGAGGAATAAGGCATTAGCTTCGGCTAGGCGCAGAAAAAGGCTACGCAAGAAACGGGCCGCTGTGCTGAGTCGGACCTAACTAAACGAAAGGAGGTTCGGAGCTATGCCAGGAGCTGCAAGCGTAACCAGAACCAAGTGTCGATGGGAACACGGAGTACAAATCTTTTACAATGGCGTTACCAATGAGACGGTACGCGCTATGGCCCCTTACTGGTATAAGGATGATTTCACCGGCCTTGTGGGCCAAGTACTTACTACGGACATCTCGATAACCTGGACCCCGATTGATGTCTCGGCAGCAGGTAACACCACGCCGATTATACTTCCGGGCACTGCCGCTAACGCTGCTACGGGTGTTGTTCATCTTCTGATGGATACCGGTCAGAACGAGGCCCAGGATTCGGGCATCTACTGGGCGGACCAGACACCAATCAACCTATACAACGATGTGCAGATAGAGTTTAGGCTGGCGCTTCACGATGCTATAGGCGCGAATACTACAGCAATGTGGGGCGTTGAAGGCGCACACAACGCAGACGGCGATACCGTTGCTGAGTCTGCTTGGTTCAGGGTAACGGGCGATCAGGTATTACTTACAGAATCTGACGATGGAGCTAATGATACCACGACCACTTCTGCTATTACTTTAGTGGCGGATGAGTATCATATCTTCCGTATCGACTTCGGGGATATGTCCGATGTCAAGTTCTTCATGGACGGCACGCGAGTAAACGCAGCGGTAGCACATGATATGACTACCCTGACCGACATCACGGGTCTGGTGCAGCCCATAATCAAACTCGACCACGGAGCTGTAGCACAAGCTGGTAGTGCCTATCTTGATTATGTAGCTATTTGGGGTACTCGTACCAGCTACAGGGACGACTAATAAACGGAGGATAATCGCATGAGAAACGTCAAACTAACGCAGGCGTGGTCTGGCTACGTCAAGGGTGATTGGGCTGCGGTAATGGATAACGTTGCTGAGAACCTTATCCGCCAGGGCATTGCTATCGACCCGACAAGGCCCAAGCCTGAGCCAGTACCTGAAGTAATGCCCAAGGCTACTAAAAAGAAAGCTGCCAAAAAGAAGGCCAAGCGGAGGAAATGACATGAAGGTTGAACTTCTGAAGGATTGGGCTGGTAGAAAAGCCGGCGAGTTCATGGAGCTGACCGACACTAAAGCGAAACGAGTAATCGCTACCGGCCTGGTCAAGAAAGCCAAAGTAGCTAAGAAGAAAACTACTGAACTAAAGGAGCGAAAAGATGAACGGACTGAAGAAACTACTGAACTCTAAGAGAGCGTGGGCAGCGATCGTAACGCTTGTGGTCTGTGTTTTAGTTGAAGCGTTCAACGTGCCGGAAGCAACCGCGCAGGTCATTACCGAGAAGGTGGTCTTGCTAGGCATATCTCTAATCGGTGGTATTACCGTAAGTGATTTGGGTATGGCCTTGAAGGGTAAGAAAACCGAATGAGTTGGCTGGCGGAGCTTATCGGTCGGATACTGAAGCATATCCTGCCCGTGCTGTTCAAAGAGATGCGGAAGCCGACTGAGGTAAAGCCGGTGGGAGGCAATCGTGAAGTACGCGATAGCATTGATGCTGACATTACTGCTTCTATCGGGCTGCCTGTGGAGCAAGACCCCACTGATAAAGCACCCTGACGCCCCGATGCTCGTTCAAGAGGTAAGGGGTACTAAGGTGCTGGTAGCCGTGTACGATAGCGAGGAGAACGGTATGGTTCAATACGGCTGGGTCCGTGTCCCCAAAGGCTGGACGCTGCATAAGTACGATTGGGAACGCTTCATAGAGGATAGATAAGGAGCTGTGATGCTCCCCTGTCCACACAATTTAGCAGCTTGGCAATGCACCTTCTATGTGTTCTGTGCGGGGCAACGGCTCTGCCAGGATAAGCGAAGGCTGAAGCTGAGCAAGGAACAGGATGAAAAATACTGTGGGTTTGATACTGCAAACTGTGATGGCTACGAGATAGATAAGCGGTTCACGAAGCGTTAGGAGCTGATTATGCTTATGCGAATATACGACGGTGGCGGGGCGAACAACAGTTTGCTAGATGCAGTATCGGGTGCAGCCTGGATTGCACTGGGCACCGCCCCAGAGGTCATACCTACTCTCGACCATGAGAATATACAAATCTGGCTAATGCACAAACTCGCAGCCTCGACGTGTACACTGGCCCTTATCGAGCATACCGAGATTGTAGGTACGCTGGCAACGGTGAACCGCGTGATAGAAGGCGGCTGGTCTGCAACGGACCAGACGGTAACTACCGATCAGGTAGTCTGGGGCCTGGCTACGGGCACTGAGGAGCCTGCTAAGGGGCTGGCCTGCATAAGCGTAACCCCCAATGTGTATCTGAGCGTAGTAGTGTCGGCTAGCTCTGAGGTTGACGAATCGTGGTATATGACTTACGCACTCGGCCATGCACCGTTGGCGAACTTCTACGACTAGGAGCTGGATATGCCTAATACGATTAGCACATTATACGACGGCGGTGGTGGCGTTGATGACCGCTTACAGGCGGGAGCGACCTCAGCGGCCCTGATAGCCCTGGGGCCGGGAGCCTTTCCTACCCCTATCTATACAGACCGCTATGAAAATATCGTGCTGTGGCCTGCTAACACAAACGCAGAGCAGACCCTTACCCTGGCAGTCTGGGAGCATACGGCGGCAATACCCACCCTGGCAACTATCAATAGAATGATCGGAGTAACTTGGGGCGATAACAGCGATCAGACTATAACGACGGATAGGGTTATCTGGGGCCTGGTTACGGCAACCGAGTATGCTGCCAAGGGACTAGCCAACATCAGTGTAACCCCGAATATATATGTAAGTATAACCGTAGGGGCAAGCGAAGGCGGTGTCTGGTATCTCAGGTACAGTCTGGGGCACGCTCCGCTGGCCAACTTCTACGATTAGAGAAAGACCTGGATGGAAATAGAGATTGACAGACCTCTGATAGACGCTCGGAATATCCGAGCTGCTGCTACACAGGATGTAGCTGGTGATGACGTAGCCGACCCGGCTTTGATTCATAATGATCGACCGACTCTTTTAGTTACATTGGTTGGTGTAGGTGTAGACCATCGGCAGGGCGATACCGTACAGGCTATTCAAGATGGGGACCACGTAGGTCAGCAGCTAAGGATAAAAGTTGTAGACGAGGGGACAAACAGTTCACTGATAATCGTAGACGATAACGTAACCGCTAGGACTATTTTGCGTGGTGATTGGAGAAGTTCGCTTACTGAGTCGGCAACGACCTATCAAACATATATCGACCTTGAGTGGGACGGTACGTACTGGCATGAAATTGAAAGATACGACGGTGTGAATTGGCGTGCGACAGGAGTCGCTTCGCATGCTGAAGGTCTTGGCACACTAGCAAGCGGAACAAGAAGCCATGCCGAGAATGATACTTCCATTGCTTCAGGTTATGGTACTCATGCGGAAGGGGGAGCTACTATTGCCGACGGTACTTTTTCACATTCTCGCGGGCAATGCTCATTCGCTGATTTATGGGGTGAATCTGCTCAAGCTGGTGGGCAGTTTGCTGAAGAAGGCGATGCTCAATTCAGTAGAGTTCTTTTCCGATCCATTGCTGCAGGCACGACTGACGATACGCTAACCGAGTTATACATCGACGGCGTGGACGACTTACTGACTATTCTCGATGAGTATACTTACGCCTGCACAATTACAGTTTGCGGTCGGCAGGATACGGGTGCTGATAATTTCATGGGAGTCTATCACGCCTTGGTTCAACGCACTGGCGGAGCGCCTGCTTTAGTGGGTGCTGTCGATTCGTATGAAAATAACCCCGGTGGCTTCGGCGGGGCCGACCCTCCGGTAGTCATCTTAGCTGGGGCAACTAACCTGGAAGTCTGGGTAGAAGGTTTGGCGGGTCACAATATCCGATGGGTAGCCACTGTAGAAATGACACGGGTAGGGTTTGAAAATTAGGAGGTCGATATGAGTTTGATAAATATTCCAATTAGGCCGGAAACGATAACCGATAAGGCTGATAAAATCCGTTCTCGCCTGGCTGGTGTTATTGCGATTGCTGATATTCGTCTACAGGATATTCGTGATCTTGTAAGTAAGTATGGCCGGGCTGCCATTGCAGCGGAGCTTGGCGACGACGCTGCTGCTTTGCTTGTGGTCTATACCAAGCTCAAAGAAGCTATCGAGGCGGCTAAGGAAAAACAGGTAGAGGACTTGCCGAATGAGTAAGAAGTTTACAAGCACGGACACACACGAAATTGATGCTCCTATTGCTTTTATAAACGATGTAATTCTTAGGAAGGCATCGGGAGTAGGAATCAAAGTTGATGAGGCAGCTCCAGCTTTCGGCTGGAGGGATTTACTAGGGGACCAATTCTCTAAAAACACAGGGGGAACTAAGCCTACCCTGATAGCATACAACGGGGATGTAGACGCCTGGCAGTTCTCCGACGGAGATGAGGCGTTTTTGACTTATCACATCCCTCATGATTATGTTGCGGGAACAGATATACACCTTCATGTTCATTGGAGCCAGAATAATGCAGGGGCAACAGGTGGAACTGTTGATTTCAAATACTTTGCAATTTATGCCAAGGGGCATAACCAAGCCAGCGGCTCGACTTTCACATCTACGCCAATCACAGACTCTTTTTCAAGCATAAACATCAACGATGGGGGCAGTGGCCTTAGTCGATACCAACAGCACTTCACAGAAGTCGTAATATCTGCTGCGGCTGCAACAGCAGCGTTGTTTGACAGAGATGATTTTGAGCCGGACGGAGTTATAGAACTAACTTTAGAGATGGATGCTAACAATCTAACCGGAACGCCATCAGACCCGTTTCTACACTATGTCGATATTCATTACCAGTCAACAAATATGGCAACTAAGGATAAGGTTCCAGATTTCTATACATAACAAGGATTCATGTAAAGTATTAAGACGGAAAGGTTGTAATTTTATAGGTGAGTGACCAATGGCTGATGAGATAAGAGCAACATACGATACCGGCGAAACGCTGTACGTCTTGGTATTCCGTCAGGATGGTCAAGTATGGGACCAGACCCTTGCTGTTGGCGCTGGCGCGTGGACTCCTTTCAACACGCCTTTTCTTGATAACTACGACGTAGAGCTTACAGAGATTGACGACGTTACGGATAATTCAGGGCAGTACCGAGGCGACTTCCCTCCGAATATTGAAACGGGTTCTTATTCTGTAGTCTGCTATCTACAACTCGAAGGCGTGCCTGAGATAACCGATGAGCATATAGGCGCAACCGCTACAATGCACTGGAACACTGTGGCTAATTTAGAGTATACCGATACCACAACGGGCGGAACTGTTGCCGAGATTCTAACGGATACCGGAACAACTTTACCAATAGAACATTCGGCCATACCGGGAGCCACCCGGAACCTAATCATCAATGACGCTACGCCTTTCAGCGGGGCCGACATTGCTGCTATTTTGACCGATACAGACACGACCTTACCAGCGGACCACGCAGCCACTAGAGCCTATATTCTATCAGATGTTATCGGTGCAGATTCTGATACTCTCGAAACACTCTCCGATCAGCTTGACTTCCTGGGTGCAGGCGCTGGCGGTACGGAGGAAATCTACACGGTAACTGATTCCACTACGGGCCTGCCTATAGACGGCGTCCATGTATGGGTAACTACCGATATCGGCGGTGCGAATATCATCTGGGCGGGCTATACCAACGCTGCCGGAATAGTGAAGTACTACCACGACCTGGCTACGGGCACTACCGTATATCTCTGGCGTGAACTTGCAGGCTATAGATTCACGAATCCAGATTCGGAGAATACAAGCTAATGGCTTGGACAGGTACAGGAACACCGATAACAGGGGCGAGCCACGACCTTACTACGCTGGCAGCGGCTAAGGAGTATCTGCGTGCCGGCGACGACGACGATACGCTCATAGGCAATCTGATAGACCGGACCTCTGCGGAGATCGAGACTATCTGCAGCCGCTTCTTCAATACAGACAGCTACGCCGACTGGTTCGACGGCACTGGCAGTACGAAGATGTACATGGAGAACTGGCCGGTAACGGCGGTAACGAGAGTGGCTACCGGGCGGCTGAACGTCCTGGGTGTATGGTGCAACTCAACCAGCATCACCTTTGCAACAGCACGGGTAACGGCAACGGCCCTAATCTTGACTCAGGTAGATAGCAGCGGCAGCTCTACCAACACCCTTGCGTTTAGCACCTATACGACGGTTACGCTTCTGGCGGCAGCGATAGACGCAGTAGGCGGCGGCTGGGGCAGCTTGGGAATGAGCTACGGGACTTACCTTACAGCGGACCTGGCTCAGACCCCGGCACTCTACTGTCTCAATCAGTACGCCTATTTGCCGCACCCGTACCAGGCATTGAACGATTACAAATACGATGAGGATTCAGGCAGGCTGCGATACTCCGGCGGGTTTATAAGAGGAGCGCAGAATATATACATTGAATATACCGGCGGCTACTCGACTATCCCCAGCGATGTGGAGCAAGCCTGCCTGATGCTTATAGCCTATTACTATTTCGGGACCCGGCGCGACCCCGGCCTGCAGTCGGAAAAGCTAGGCGACTATGCGTATACAGTAAAAGGTAGCGGGGGCTTCTACGACGAGCTTAACGTGATGCTCGACAAATACAAAAGGATAGCAGTATGAGTAACGGGGAATGTGCAGTAGGAGCAGCGAATAAGGCGAAGATTGAGGGCCTTGAGGACGGAATGGCAGCGTTCAGAAAGGAGTTCGGCGACTTGCGAAAGACTATCGAAATGGCGCTGAGACGACCCGGCTGGATGACTACCGTAATTATTACGGTACTATCCTCGACCTGCGTGGGTTTGATTGTAGCGCTTGTCGGGGTGCTGAAGAACAGCGGAGGCGTTGGATGAGCCTAGACAGCCTATGCGACAAGACGGTTACGGTAGAACGCGCGGAAATGAGCGTGTCCGATGCCGGTGCTTACGAGGAGACGTTTGGAATATGGCGGACCTGGAAGGTGCGTATACAGCCCTTGACTGCCGCTGAGATGATAAAGCTGGGCCGGGAGGCTACTGACATCGGCATAAAAATCTACGGCGTGCCTATCGCTCTGCAGGAGTCTGACGAGATAGTCTACGGCACCCGCCGGTTCAAGATACTGGGCATACGAAATATAGACGAATTGGACAGGCTTCTGACTGTGGACTGCGTGGAGGTAATCTGATGGCTCGAACACAGACAGGGCTGATCTGGCACGGGCCTAGAGTCAAGGTCAAGGTAACTGCCGGGATGCAGAAGAACCTTACCATCGCCGCCCTGTTCGTAGTACGCAAGGTGAAGGAGAGCCTGACGATTGCCGGACCGACTAAGACGCGACCGGAGACGCCCGCAAGCATAGCCGGTGAGCCGCCGCATAGGCGGACGGGTACGCTGGCCAGGAGCATAACGTACGAAGTCCTGCCGGGAACAGCACGGGTAGGTACTAACGTGAAGTACGGTAAGTTCCTAGAGGTTGGCACCAGCAAGATGATGGCACGGCCTTATCTCAGACCAGCGGTGAATAAGAACCAGCGAGAGATAAAGAGGATACTTAGCAGGAAGATAAAATGAGCGACCTTTTCGAGGCAATCCGAACCTTCTGGCTGATGGACGCCGTTCTTATAGCGGCAGTCCCCGGCGGTCTGTACCTCAGCCAGGCGCCACCGAAGGACACGATGAACAGGCCGATAGCCAGGCCGTATGCGGTACTGGTAGACCTCGGCGGCAGCTTCGAGTTTACTTCCGGCGAGCCGTACATAGACAGCAGCGGCGTGCAGTTCAGTATCTATAGCACTACGCAGGCTGATGGCGAGACTGCACGGGCGGCTTTACGAGGGCGCTTCGATGCTCAGAAGATACCAATGCCCGGCGGAGTATCCTGCATGATGATACTGCCGGAGGCTGAGGAACTTACTAGGGAAGATGACAACCTCTGGCATACCAGAGTTGATTACATGATAAAAGTACATAGGACTTTATAGTAAACAGTTTCTTTATAAGGAGTAATTATTATGGCAACTTCATTGGCAGCAAATATACAGCTGATAGTAAAAACTACTTACACGACTGACGACGGGCACTTGGATACACCGGCTGCGGTAATCACGAAGGCGATTAGTGACACCCTGGCTGACGGGGACGGCTCTGGCCTAGCCGAGAGCGTATGGTCAATCAGCATGACGGCTACCGATGGTGCCGGGACTACCTATGATTTCTTCGGAGTTGTGGCAGATGTGTATGGCAATACCCTGAGCATGAAATCTATCAAGGGCATGCTAATCCACAATACGTCTACAGCGACGGGCGAGTATATCGACGTGTTTGGCAACGTCCAGCACCTTGAATATATAACCGGGGCTACGGACGAGATAAGAGTATTCCCCGAAGGTATCCTGTTTATGTGGTCCCCTGGTGCTGCGGCTGACTGCCCTTCGCCGGGAGCAGGCGCGGCGGACGAGATACTGATTACAGCGGCAGCCGGCAAGAGCCCTGTAATTGAGATTATTGTCATCGGCGTAAATAACTAAACCCTTACCGAAAGGAGGTATAAGCTATGGCTTATTTTACAGGCAAAAGCGGCTATCTGGATGCCGACGGCACTACGGTAAATGTAACCAGCTGGACGGCTGACACTACTGCCGATCTAGCGGAGACTTCGCATAGCGGCTCTGCTGGTCTAAAGACATTCGTCGTTGGACTTCAAGGATGCACGGGTACGGTCGAACTAAATTGGGATGCTGCGAGCAATCCGCAGGTAAACCCCCCGAACCTGGTGAGCGGACAGACGATAAGTAACTTCGTCCTCTACCTTGAAGCCGCTCAGGGGAACCTTGATATAGACAACGCGATAATCAACAGCGTCAGCTATTCGACACCCGTAGACGGCAATGTAACCCTATCGGTATCCTGGACGGCTACCGGAGCGTTCACGATACCCGTAGGCGTATGGTAAATCTAATTAGGAGGCCAAGTGATGACGAACCTACCGGACATGGCAGGCGCGGCAGCAGAGATAGAGCTAAACGGCTCTACCTACCGTATGCGCCCATTGAGCCTAGACGACTTCGCAGAGTTCGAGCAATGGGTAGATGATGTGCCCATACGTCAGGCAGCCCGCAACCTTGAAGGGTTAAGCACTGAGCTGCAACTAAAGGTACTGCAGCAGGCACAGGAAGCTGCATCAGCGGCACGGGACACGGACCCCGTAAAACGCCAGCAGCGCATAAGCTCGCAGATGATGAGCATGACCGGCATTTGTTTCTTGATATGGCTCAGTCTACGCCGAGAGCAGCCTGAGCTTACCAGGAAAGAAGTCGCTCAGATGCTCAGCTTTGACAATCTGCCCTACGTCCAGCAGCGGCTTGATTCGCTAAATGGATTCAGCAGCCCTTCTCGCAAGAGGGCCAGTCAGAAAGCTCCGCGAAAGCGAACCAAGAGCAAGTAGATTGGCCCGCATTGTATAAGGCGCTTATGGAAGTCCATCATTGGACGCCTGAGCAGATAGGGCGGCTGACGTTTCCGCAGCTCCGCGCATTGACTGGCGAGGCCAAGCCCAAAGGCATAAGCCACGCGGAAGCCTGCAGACGGATAGCGGAGTATCGCAAGCGAAAGGGTGCCAAGTGAAACTGGCAGAAGCCTACGTAGACATAACCACAAGAACAAGTAAGTTTATGGCGGGCCTGTCAAGGCTGCGTACGAAACTCACAGCGGGTCTGCGCCGCATGAGCGTCAGCGTAACCCGCTGGGCAAAGCGAATCGGGATAGCCCTGGCCGGTGCTTTTACAGCAGCGATCTGGGCGGCTACTAAGTTTGAGACGCAGATGGCAAATGTCTCCACCATGCTCACTGAAACGACAATGCCCGCAATGGTGGGCTTTGAGAAGGGGATAAAGGAACTGGCTGTAGTCTACGGCCAATCCACGGAGACATTAACGCAGGGCCTTTATGATATTCTCTCAGCCAGTATAGCCGCTGGGCAGGCAATGAACGTACTGGAAACTTCATCCCGTGCTGCTATCGCAGGTATGACGGAAACCGCCGAGGCCGTTGATGTAATTACTACCTTGATAAACTCATATCAACTTAGCGCCCGTGACGCTGACCGGGTATCCGACGCACTCTTTGCCACGGTCAAAGCAGGCAAGCTCAGGTTCGCAGACCTGTCCCGGTTCTTGGGCATGGTCGCTGCGCCGGCTGCGGCAAGTGGAGCGTCTATGGAGGAATTGCTAGCAGGCATAGCTACCCTGACCAGGGCTGGTGTGCGGCCCAGAATTGCCATGACAAATCTGCGGCAGGCATTCATGGCCTTTGCCAAGTCAACACCCGATGCTAAGAAAGCCGCTGAGGAAATCGGCCTGGTGCTTGAGACGGAAACACTCAGAACATTGGGGCTGACCGGGGTACTGAAGAAGTTGGAGGGCGCGACGGTAGAGCAAATGGCGGCGATCTTTTCATCGGTCGAGGCGTACAATGCCATGATAATCCTGAAGGGTGATATAATTGGATTTACCAGGGATTTGACCGGACAGATGAACGCTCTGGGTTCGACTACTGAGGCTTATAATAAAATGGCGGTTACAATGGGCTTCTGGTTCAAGCGGCTAAGGCAGCAAGTTGTTGTCTTGGCGGCAGACATAGGTAGAATGTTCCTGCCCGCTCTCAAAGCCATATCGAAACATATCCTAGATAATAAAGATAAGATAAAAGATTTCGTAGTCAATGCTCTGAGCTGGCTCTGGAATAATACCATAAGAGTTATATCCCGCGTGGTTTTTGAGTTTAAGAACTTTAGCTCCGGCGTAAAGCTAGCGACGGATTTAGGTACATATTATTGGGGGCAGTTTACAGAGACGCTAAAACATTTCTTTACTGTCCAGCTACCTGAATTATTGAAGCACGGCGCGCTATCATTGCATGATTGGTTTGAGCGTGATGTAGGAGAGTGGATTGGTAAGACTAATACACAGATAATACTGTTCCATAAGAAGGCGACAGCACAACTTACTCAAGCGCAGTATGAAGCAGCGTTGGAGCAGCTAGAAGCAGAGTGGGACCTTAGGGACGAGTTTGCAAAACGTATACTAAAGCTCACGGAGCGGAGAGTAAGCGCGGAAGCTAAAGCCGAAAAGGCCGCGCTGGATAAGCGCCTAGCTGATAGGCAGGCAACCTATAAAGAGTATTTTGATGAGAACTGGAAGGCATGGCTTCATACCGTAGATACGGCAAGCGATGCTGAGGACCGTATAACCAGTGATGCTGAGGACGGAGCTGCAACACGAACGGCGATAGCTAAACAGGAGGCTAGGGATAAATCCGAGTCGGCCTTTCTTGGTCTGGAGGAAGCATGGAAGCGGGCACAGTTAGCGGCGTTGAATATCAAGGCTCCTACCATTGGAGCCAAGGCCCCAGAGGTAGTGCAGCAGAAACAGCTTATGACATTAGATCAGATAAAAAAACAAGCGACGATGACTGTAGAATGGCTGAAAAAGCTCTTTGAAAAACAGGAAGGCTCGGCAGTCAACGTACTTGCGAAATGAGGATAAGCTATGCCTATATCGTATGAGGAACAGGTCGGCTCAGGCAATGTAACCTTTGCCGAAGGCGATACAATAGGCGAGCGCATATTCAAAGTAGACTGGTCGGATGCCTTCGAGTTCGCTAAAGAACTTTATGGCCGCTTTACTATATTCCCCTTAGGCGGCTATCAACAGCCTGCCAGGTTCCCGTACCTTGACTATCTATATTGCAATAACGTCAGAGTTGTGGGTTTAGGAAAGCCTGGAGAAAGTACTAACGAGGACGGCACCTATATCACCTATGCCTATGCCAAGGTAACGGCTACCTACGGCCCGATGACCGGAGTAGACCCTGAAGACCCGGAGGTCATCGAGGAGGAGAACGTATCGGTATCAGCCGAGATGCTGACCCTTGAAGATGATTCCTACGAGTTCGCTGCCGCTGTGGCAGCAGTCCCGTCAACTGCAATGCCGGGTAGGATAGAGACTACATCAGGATTCAGCGTAACCCGCTATCACGTAGCCAGCCTGCCGGATGCGACTATCGAAGGGCTTACCGGCAAGGTGAACAACGCTACCTGGCGGGGCAAGACGGCGGGCTATGTCCTATTCGCTGGTGCTGATGGCAGAAGGTCGATCACCGTTGATGGTGCTGATGATTGGGAGATTACCTATAACTTCCTGGTCAAAAGTCATAGCTGGAATCATGTCTATCGTAGCGATCATGGGCATTATGAAGCAGTACGTACCAAGATCGGGCACGACCCTATCTACGAACCCGGAGCCTTCGGCAATCTAGGGGTATAACTTGCCAAAGCAATTCAAGCATAAGCGCGGTGGCATCGACCCGCTCAGAGCTCCTGAGTGGAACCGCATAACAAAGATGGTCGAGCGCTTGAACAAGCTCTCGGTAGCCGCACCGCTGCGGATGCTGAACGGCCCAGGCGGTATGACTATCAGCATAGCCCCTAGCGCCAATGATTTCTTCCTGGCTAAGATAGTGAATGACGGGCCGGGTGCGCCGGGCAACTACGCCGATCAGCGGTACTGGGTAAAAGAGCAGAAGATAACCAATACCGGCGAGGCGGATACTACCGACCTAACCTTTGCAGATGAGACTAGGGGAAATAAGCTTTGGGTTACAGCCACAAACCTTGCAGAAGTAGTAAGTGGGTTTCATGACTTCCCCGATGCTGCTGGGCATATCGTGATGGTATTCCGGCTCTGGGACCAGACCCCGGTAGCCCGGTACGTATTCACCAGCCTGCCTATCGTGGTGGACTAATGGCAGAGTTCACAGAGCTTCCAATTGCGGCAGGCGGACTTATAAACAGGTTGCCTTATCAAGAAATGCTTGCTGCGCTTACTAAAAGATTATCTATTGTTCCATTTTATGAAGGTAGGACAGCAGCTTTCGCTATCCACAATACCAGTGGGGATGCAACTTCGGCTACGGTAGAGATTGATACAGCAGCGAACGAAATATATTTGATAGTCGTGGGGGGAGTGAATGCCGATAACACAACTCTCGACTTGACCAATGCTGCCCAGGATACGATTACAGAATTGGTTGATGTAATAGATGCGTTGGGCAAAGGATGGGTAGCTGTTGAAAAAGCGGGAAAACAATCAGCAGATGCTCTCAATGCTTCTCAAACATTGGGTACTTGGGGGCCGGTAGATGCACTTGGTGTTTCTCATACAGTTTGGTTCACTAATTTCCTCATTGTAGGAACGCCAAATGGCATGCCGCCATATCGATTGATTGGTTTGGTTAATGACTATAGACTTGGAATACATAACTTTGGCTTTGAACCGCAAAATCATTTCGCCAGAGAAAGCACATTAGTCGATTTGGTAGGGATAAGGCCCTCTATTTATACAAGAGCGACTTTGCATGATGATGCTTTTGGATATAACAATGTTGGTTGGGACCCGCCAGGCGCTCCTGATCTGACTCCGCCCAGCTTGCTTCATAAAAAACTCTGGAACAATATGAAGGCTTGTTATGATCTTCTTATTTGGGCTATTGATGGACCACATATAGGAAACGCAGGCGGGGGCTTTACGGGAACTAGGTATTCCAATGAAGATGATTGGGATGGCGCCTTTTGGGGCGTAGCAAGAACGGCTGCATTTGCTGGTATTGTTGAGACTGGGGCCGCAGCAGCCCTTGGTAGATACGGTTCAGTGGAAGAAGACCTTGATGGAAACGAGATCAAAGTACATGTTACTGACCCAAAAAGGAGCATCCCTGATTATACAGATGTTGTCGATGCGCCAACATCTTTTGATGATATGTATGTTTGTATTGAATGGGACGGATGGACTCCTGGGTTTGACGAAGACCAAACTACTCCTTTTCCAATAGACCTTTATGCTAATGACGTGAAAATAAGAACTAATCCCTACAATATGAATGTAACGGAAGAAGACATTACCGGCAATGCAGCTACTACTGCCACCGCCGATAAGAGCTTGGGCGATATAGACAAGTTTGATGGCTATTCTCTTGCTGGGATTGTTTGTACCATTACAGCATCGACAGGCGGCAATATTGGAGACTTTACTATAGTTAGCAATACTAAAGACAAACTTATTTTTACCACCGACCCTGGAAATGGGACCGCTGTAAGCTATACTCTCACAGCAGTCAGAAAAGTTATTGTATTAGAATGCGATTTATTTGCAGCAGCTGGTATTGCTTTTGATGGGTCAGATACTTTTGAGATTCGTTATACAGGAGCCGTTACGGATGATGCCGGAGCCGATTGGGGCGCTCCTCCAGACGGCAACGAATACACTTGGTTTTCAGGCCCCGCAATAAACTGGACATTAACTATATATTACAAATTCTCCTGGAATTAGGAATTGAATCATTCACCAATAGCGCCAGCGAAATCAAGAGGCTGGGCGATACCGTAGCCAAGGCGATCAAATAAAACGACCCGTCAACAGTCGAACGCTTCTTGGGCCTCCTGAAGCCTCGGCGGGCGGGTCGTTATATAGCCGCAGCTATCGGCCAATACAGCTATATCGGCTGGCGAGGATGGCTCAGGGCGGCGTTTCGAGCCACCAAGCAAGGATTTACTCGACCAGGGGACAGGATGGCTTAGGGAGCCAGCAGCAGGCTCTAGCATCATTATCTCCCTAAGCCTATACTCAGTAAACACTTACGGCGGCAGCCAAAGAAATAATGAGATTTATCTCATTACTTCCTTTACTTCCAGGTAAACATAGTCGATACTATACTCCGTAGACAAAGCAATGGACGGCTCAAATCTTAGGAGAATGAAAATGGACAAGATTGAAAAACGCGAAGCTATCGACAATCTGAGGGTGGCTGTCAAGGCCAGTCTGCTGATCGTGCCGGTGCCGGAATACCGTGCCTGGGCGCAGCTGTATCTGAAAACTACTGAGCCGAGAGTTGCTGGCCTGGACTCACTGATCGACTGGGCTAACGATAGTATCGCTCACCTGGCTGGCTGGGAGCCGTGGACCGGACCGGGTCGGGTACGGGACTGCTGGTTCATCATCAGGGATATTTGCGAAGCCCACCAGCTTTACAGCAAGGGCGGCTATCACAACGCTACTATGACCGCCCTGTCAGCAGCTAATAAATGCCTGGAGGTAGGGAGACGGAGTAACGAGCTGATGCTCGGCTTCGTACAGAACCTGGAGATGAGCTTGTACGGCGAAGCCGTAAGCTAAAAGGAGAATACCATGCCGGAACCTAAACACACACCGTTGCCGTGGAAGGATGATGCAGGTGGGCATATAAACACAGACGAACTAAAACCAAAGGCTGTAGCATCTACAAACTCACACAGCAACACAAGATTTCCCCATGATGCCGCTTTTATCGTCCTCGCCTGCAATAGCCACTATGAGCTACTGGAAGCGTTGCGGGGGCTACTCGCGACTCCCCACACAAACCCTTATGAGATGGTCGGACACAGTGATGATGGGCATGCGCTGAACGCAGAGGGTTCGGCTAGGAAGCGAGCACGAACCGCTATTATCAAGGCCACTAAATAAGGAGAATGATTATGAAAGTCAAAGTAGTACGCGACGATAAGTATTATGAGTATTTCTGCCCGGAGCATGACTCCCCTCTGGGTATGTTCCACGAAACATTACTGCAACCGGGAGCGGCCTTCTGGTTTTACTGCATACAATGCGAACAAACTAAGTATGTCGTATCCTCTGCGCTAAAGCGTAGGACGCTTGCCTGTGAGTTCAAGGACGATGTTGGCTATATAGAAATCTGCTAGGAGAATACAGGTTACCCTCCAGCGGTCAGAGTTGCCCCGGAAGGGGACGGGGATTCATTCTCCCCCCGACTGGCTGCTGGAGCTAAGGAGGCCAAAGAATGATTGACATAAACGAACTAACTGATTCTGATGTAGGCCGCTGGGTGAAGTACCAAGCACCGCATGGTGCAGTGGAGATGGGCAGGATCAAGTCGTGGAATGATAAGTTCGTGTTTGTGTGCTATGACCCAACAGGAAAGTATTTGGATAACTGGCAGAACTATACAGCTGCGGCTACTAAGCCGAGCAGCCTAGAGTTTATCGTACCATAAGGAGGCAATGAATGAAAACAAATAATAAAGCTATAGAGAAATCACGCGTTCGGTGTGGTCCGTTCGCCAGTAATGCCAGCTATGGCAATAACGGCGTTTTCCAAATCCCGCGTAGAGGCCATATCTTTACAGTACAGGCAAGCGATGGCGAGGGCTGGGACCACATATCGGTGTCGCTGCCAGCGCGCTGTCCGACTTGGCAGGAAATGTCCTGGATAAAGGATTTGTTCTGGGACGATAACGAGACGGTAATTCAGTATCATCCAGCCAAAGAGGACTACGTAAATAACCATCCTTTCTGTTTATATCTATGGAAGTGGCATGTGCATGAGTTCCCTAAGCCCCCTACTCATCTAGTGGGCATAAAAACCAAGGAGGCCAAGCATGGAACTATTCCCGAACATGGGCAATGAGCTTCGGCTATTCTGCTGCATCGCTTTATTCGTCGCGGCGGCAGTAGGAGTCTGGGCGTATCCGAAGTCGCGGCTCTGGTGGTGTATCGTCGGAATGACAGGAGGTATGGCGCTGAACTGGCTATCGTATCTCCTACTAGGAACGGACCTATACTGGTAAAGGAGGTGATGAGATGAAATTGTGGATGACAAGAGATAGTGGTAAAGTTGGGATTGGGACAAATCCTATTGAGCGGGTGCGCTTTTGGATTGCCAAACCACGCGGCAACAAAACCGCAGGGTATATAACGGACGACGGGGCCATACTGCACCCAACGCTTAGTGAATGGAAATCTCTTTTGCCCAATGAGCCCCTACCCCGCAAGGGTACCAAACGTCTAGTCGATGTGTCGATTTCAATCAAAACCGTAAAAGGAGGCTGGCAATGAGAGGAACGTATGATTTTGGTTTGTGTGCGGTATGTGATGAGCCTTTACTCCAAGAGGGCGGCTATGCTGGCTCTGGTATGTGTGGGCCTTGTTGTACGGGCGAAGCAGATACTATTGGCGAGATAACAGAATCCGACTAGGAAGGAGCAAGAGTATGATATATGCACAATGGGCATTGCTAGTCTTACTTGCTATACGTTTTCTCCGCACCTTAAGGACTGATTTTGAAGGTAGGACAGCGAAGGAGCCAGAAGGTTTTCGTGGGGCAATAATAACGATAATAGCCGTGACTGCTATTTTCTTATTGTATTGGTGTGCAGGAACGTTTTCTCTAATTTTCTAAAGGAGGCTGACGATGGCTACGAGAATCCAAGAGGTAAAAGAGTGTGATCGGGCGATGTGTCGAAGGCGTAAGGACGTTGCAGAGTATGCATTGGTATTGTCCAGAGGTGGCATTGCCGAAAATGGCGCTGCAGGCGAACTATGTCCAGCTCACGCAAAAATGGCCAAGCGTTTCATAGACGACCTGTTCAATAACAAGAAGGAGTATGACGATGCCCCAGAGCCAACAGACCCAACAAACCGAACCGAGTGAGACTATGCCAGTAGAGGCAACGCGGAAGATCAAAGAGTCTGAACAAGTCCTAGCCAATTATCTGGATTATAAAATCCAATCTTCAGAAGTTTACGCTACCGCGGGAGAGGACTTAAAGCAGATCAAGGCTAAGTATAAAGAACTAGATACCCTGCGCAAAAGCCTTACGAAACCACTGGACGAAAGTAAGAAGCGGATAATGGACTTTTTCCGTAAGCCATTGAGTTATGTGAAAAAGGCCGAGGAGCTAGTAAGCGCCGCTATGATAGCCTGGGCCAAAGAGCAGGAGCGTGTCCGTCAAGCGGAAGAAGAAAGGCTTAGGGAGTTACAGCGCAAGGAAGCTGCCAGGCTTGCCAGGCTTGCTGCTGCTGCGGAGAAGCGAGGCGATACGAAGAAGGCTGCCGAGTTCGATAACAGATCGGAGGAGGTATCGTTCGCTGCCCCTGTTATCCCGCCAAAGACTACGAAGGTAGCGGGCTTGGCAATGACTGTCGTTTGGAAATATCGTATCCTCGACGTGAGTAAGATACCACGTTAGTATATGCTGCCTAACGAAGTCATGCTGGGGCAGACGGCTCGGACGGCTAAGGGGCTTATCAAGGTCGAAGGTGTAGAGTTCTATTCTGAGGATACCGTAAGAGGCACTAGAATATAAGGAGGCTGACGATGGAGACTAAAGTTCCCAAAGTGGTTCAGCAGATAGCCGAGGTGATGCGGCAGCTGCCGGGCTTGGAGAAGAATAAGAAAGCGCCGGAGAAGGCCGGTGGCTACGACTACCGGGGCATCGACGACCTACTCGATACCCTGCATCCGCTACTGGTAGAGGCCAAGCTGAATATTACCCCACGGGTATTGCCAGACAAAAGCGAGGTGCAGTTCCACGCTGACCGCAAGACACCCTACATGGCTATGGTCTATGTCGAGTATGAGTTCCAATCTACCGAGGACGGCAGCACTAAAGTAATCGGACCCGTACTCGGCACCGGCACTGATAACCTAGACAAGATGGCGGGCAAGGCTATGACGAGCGCTTTCAAGAACGCCATGTACCAGACCTTCTGCGTCCCCGTAGGCGAAGCAAGCATAGATACTGAAGCCACTACAGACGACATGGCAGAAGCGAACACGAACAATGAAGCGTTCCGCCGTGGAGAGATGGGGCCAGGCTTTTCTGAGCCGCCGCCTGAGAAAACTACCGAGGAAAGCAAGGACGATCGGCACCGCCACGAGCTGCACAGTATAGCTAACCAGTTAGCCGATGGTGATGTAGATGTGTATTCAGGCTATATCAAGGACTGGACTAGCTATACGGGTAAGGATAGGGACGGTAAAGATATTGAGCGTTACTGCACAAAGGCCAGCGATACCTATAAAGACGGTGCTTTTATACTCAAAGGCAAGCGGCTGAATATAGCCTTGGGTAAAGCGAATGAATCTCTGGACGCTATGAAAGGAGCAAGCCATGACTAACTGTAATAAATGCGAACATACTTACGAGCCGAAGGAGAAACCGAAGGCTAAGACTGCGGGCGAGAAGTGGGCACAAGGCGAGTGTCCACTGATTGACCATGGCATGCCCAGATGTGCAGGAAACAGCCTTGAGAACTGCGAGTGGTGTCGTGTGCATCTTGCCAAAGCCTACGACCTTGGCCGGGCCTCCGCCAAGCCTGAGCCTGCTGAGCCCGCCGAGGAGAGCGAGTTTCGGAAGGCGTATAGAGGGGCATTGCTTAAAACCTACCCCACTTCATATCACAATGCCATGGAGGCAGAATGGAGCCAGCTTACCGAAGGCAACTCTCGCCTTCTAAAGGCCTGTCGATATTCCTTCAACACGGCCCTGGGGCTGGTTGAGAGGGATATCACCAGCAAGCCGCAAATAACTTGGCTTCAGGCTTACAATCGAATCTCCGCACTCAAGGCCCCAGAGAAAGGCTGACTATGTCTAACAAGTTCGGCGAGGCAGTTCGAGAGAGGCGGCTGGAAAAAAGCTATGACCTGACGACGTTCGCGATGTGGGCTGGGCTTAGCAAAGCCTACCTGTCTATGATCGAGCGTGGCCTGAAGCCACCGCCTATCGACGAGAAGGTAAGGCAGATAGCCGACCTGCTGGGGATACACCGGGACGACCTGATGTACCTGGCCCACAGGCTGCCGCCAGACGTGCAGGAGATAGCCAAGCGGGAGTCGGAAAAGGTAGCAAAGCTGGTGAGAAAGAATATAAAATAAATCATTGACACGGAGGCCCGACCTTGTTATACTCCCCCTTATGGATAGGCATGGCGGTACAAGTGTTTCCGATTATATCAGCCCCGTTAGGTCCAAGTCTAGCTACCGCCAGACCTGTCCAGCCTGACGGGGTTGACTTATTTTGGAGGCCAGAAAGAGGTGGTATATGTCTAGCCAGCTAAGTCCTGCCTTCCCACTTTATACCGATGATTGGCTCGGTTCTACAGCCATTGCCCTGATGAGTCCGGCTGAAGAAGGGGCTTATATCCGGCTCTTAGCCTACGAATGGAACTCTGGGGACTGTAGCCTACCAGACGACAACAAAGAGCTTGCCGTACTAAGTAGGCTGGGTAAGGCATGGGGCAACGGCTCAGGGGCTAAGATACGGAAGAACTTTGTTGTAAGGGACGGCAGATTATACAACTTACGGATGATAGAGATATGGGAAGAACAGAAAGAATACCGCGAAAGAAGAACAGAAGCAGGCAAAAAAGGAGCCGAAGCAAGATGGCATACGCAATAGATATGGTATGCGTTGGCAATGCGGTCGCAATGCGATGGCTATGGCACATGGACTTATGCGGTCGCATCCGTTTCGCAATGCGATTAGCTATGCGATTCGATGGCCTTCTTCTTCTCTTTCTTCTTCCCCTTCTCTTTCAAAAGAAAGAAGCAGCACAGAAGAACATTGGAGCTTCGTATATGTCGGTACTATTAAGGCGCTTGGTACGCTATCGCTTACAGCTACCTAGAAGTAGCTAGGAAGGAACCAAAATGATACCCAGAAGATTCTTAGACCACTGGAAGGGCAACCCCGCTAAATTACATATTGAGTATTGCAATAGTGGAAATCCATTACTGGAACTGGAAATGGTAGATACAGATAAGCCAAGCTCCATTTGCTTTGTTATCAAGAACCTGCGGCAAGGCAGGCAGATAGTAAAAGCGCTAACCGCTGCTCTAGATGAATGGAAAGATAATGGATAGAGGTAAGGCTAGATATTTAATAACGGACTTCATGCACGGACTCTGGCCTAAGTGGAACTTCACCTGGATACAGCAGGAAGAATGGACCAGCCTACTGCAAGAATACACAGACGATGATGCCAGGGCAGCTATCCGGCTGGTATTCAAAGAAGGTCGTAGCAGCGCTCAGCCGTTCCCTAACGAGTTTATGAAGTACGTACGCGAGATTACAGAAGCCAAGCCCGTTACCCCCAGCCAGTCGAATCTATATCCTGAGCTACGCGCAACCCTATGGCTGATCTGCGTAGAGCGTGGGCTACGGTTTGCCAGCCCCGGCTTCCTGGTCTACTGCGTAGAAGGCACGACGAAAGCCCAGGCAGAGCGTGAGGCTGTGCTAACGGCCAACAGTGCTGCCGGCGGTAAGTGGGTAGTATTCGAGGGTCCGATATACGAGGCACGGAAACGAGCGAAGCAGATAAAAGAGGAGAGCCGGGCTGAGGCAATTACGAGCAACAAAGCAGCAGTGGGATCAGAGCTAAGGCCGCTGGAAGATATTATGCCAGACGCTTATCAGCCTGAGCAGGAAAGCGATAAAGCCGTGGCTGTAGAACATGACCCTAACAAGCTGATGAACGAAGATAGCAAGGACAGCATACCGTACTGAAAAAGGAGCCCTCCCATGACTAAAAACGAGCCTAGCTGTGAGAAGTGTATCAACGACAAACGAACACGAGTTACAGTAGACTGTCCGCACCTTTTAGACATCTTGCATTTTCATCCGAGCAGCGGGATGGCCCAAATGGTAGCCGAGCTCTGCAAGCACTACGCTTTCATCCGAGAGCCTGAGATGAAATCACTAGAGCTTCCCGACACCGGCAAGCCTTGGGTTATAGTGAAGCATGGCGAGTCTGTGTATATGGCTAACAGTCGCCATGGGCCTTATCGTTTCTCTTTAGATGAGGACGGCCACCCAACGCTGACAAAGATTGAGCCTGAGCCGTCGGCGGTGGATGAGGCGTGGAGAGAGTGGTGGCACAAAGAACGGCTAGAAAATGACGACACGATTCGCTGTGTTCTGGACAAGGATTGGGCTAAGGCAGGCTTCACCGCTGCCCGCCCCCACTGGCGTAAGGAGGCGTTGGAGGATGCGAAGGAAGAAGTTAGGCAGCTTGCTTTCCGCCACGATGGCTTTGATGGGCGGTGGTACAACGAGGTTACTAGAGTAATTGACAAGCTAATCGACGCACTCAAGGAGATGTAGGCCAATGTATGTAGAAACTTGGTGTAAAAATTGGTGTCCGTTTTGTCAAGCTGTGAATTGGGTTTGCTTAGGAGATTTGTCAGACATAACGCAACCAGACATTGATGCAATTCAGTGCCATAAGTGTGAGAAAAAGTGGACGCTTCACGACGCAGCCTCAGAAATGAACATGGATGAGTGTTGGTGTGAAAAGGGGCAGGAGCAACCCAATGCCTAACCTAACCGACGAACAGCGACGGGGACTGGCGGAGTTCTGCGGATTGTTTGTTTATGTTGATTGTATTGACGAGCCATTTAGCAGCAACGCCCCCTCACCAACCAAGCCCTTGTATTATGTTGACAAAGACGAGCGGAGAATTTGTGCCGTTGCGTGGTGGCAACCCTCCACCAACCCGGCTCAGGCAGATATGGTGCTGAGAGCGTTGGTGAAAGGTTCCAAAGAAGGCCCCGTGTACTGTCGAATTGAGATGTTGCTTAGTGATGTTGAAGGGTCTACTCCGCACTGTTTGATACGGTGTGGTATTGACGGAGAAGGTGATTGGTGGCCCGACGCAGTCTGCTCTGCGGCCCTCGAAGTGATGGGGCAAAAGAAAGGTGGTGCATGATGAGTGAAACGAAAACAATGCTTCAATGCGACGAGCTTGACCACAAGGCCATTGTCCTAGCGATGGCTCAACGCGAACGAGCTGGGCCTATTCCAGATGGCGACGGAAATGCTGCAGGACGGACGATAGCCGAAATATGCCGGGGCTGGCAAGACTATCACAGTTGGTATTCAGACGACAAGGGAACAGATGCACAACAGCAAGAGATTGAATGGGCCGAACAAGAGGGATTTGGGTTGACGCCGCTAAAAAATGAAATTGAGCGAAGAATCAAAACAATCAAGGGCATTGAGATAATTGGCTCTGGGGCAGGAGCCGACGCTGCCGACATCTCTTTTTACCTTGATAGTCAGAAATTCTCATTAGTGCTAACCGCAAAGGACATTGACAATGCCTAACCTCACCGACTCACAGCGTAGGGGACTTGCGGAGTTTGCAGGACTGAAAATATATGGCGAACATAAGAATTGGTCTGGGTGGTGGGTACATGAAAAAGATTTGTCGGGCAAGTATCCGTCTGACAGAGGTATTTTCTATAACAAATGGCACCCCGACACCGACGCGGCTCAGGCAGATATGGTGCTGAGGGCGTTGGTGAAAGACGGAGATTTATTTTCGATAATGGTGTCAAAAGAAGGAGCAGATGCGGGGTCAATGAAGGCAGGCCCAGTTAGTTCAGGAGAGTGGTGGCCGGGAGCAGTTTGCTCTGCGGCCCTCGAAGTGATGGGGCAAAAGAAAGGTGGTGGATGATGAGTAACGAAAACGAACAACTAAATCTGTATGCGTATTATTATAGCTTTGAGCCAACAGGTGTTATTGAAATCGACAGAATCCTACAGGCTGTTGCGAGTGCAGGCAAAGCATATCACAATACAGACCAATGGATAGAGCCAGCTTACGACGGCAAATCGCCGATAAATTGGATTCAAAACGCTGCTAACGATGCAGCGAAGGCGTTGGGCAAGGAGGACGAGCGATGAAGGAACCAAGAAGAATAGCCAAGAGGTTGATGCAAATGCTCGTAGACCAAGGGGCGTTTGATTGCGATGGACAATATATGCCTTTGGAAAATGTGGAACGAGCGATGACTAGGATTATCAAGGCCGAGTGCGACAAGCGGAATGGAGGTGGGTGATAATGCATCTTACACAAAGAGAAGAAGAAACCAATTATTGTCGAGGCGAGACATTTCAAGGAATGGTAGAAGCTGAGCGGGAGCGACAAGACGCAAAATGGGGCAATCAAGGCAGACATACTCGTTTGTTCTGGCTCGGTATTCTAATGGAAGAAGTCGGAGAATTGAGCAAGGCTATCATAGAGTGTAACGGGCCTGCCAATGAACGGGAGTTGGTACAAGTTGCTGCTGTGTGCCAAGCTATATTTGAATATAAACTTGGAAAGCGTGGAGGTGTCGAGTGAACATCAACGAGAAACGAGAAGCGTGTGCGAGGATGATGGGGTATAAACTAGTACACCCACCACGAGGGCCACGGGGAGAAGTTGTCGCAGACCGCTACTACACTGGGGATAATTGGATAGTGGCAAGTAACTACTGCCCTTGGGAGAGCCTGAAGCAAGCGGATGAGTTGAAAACCGCATTGAGGCATAAAGACATTGCTATAACAACTTGGTGTCCTGTTATGCTGGGGGGCATAGTTACCGTTGAATTATGGAAGATGGGCGGGCATTACAAAGCTGGCGGCTTGACCGAAGGCTCAGCCCTCGTCGATGCCGTGGCGAGGATGGAGGTGGATTGTGGGCATTGAAGACTTGATAACACAGTTTGTAGACGACTTGTCGTTTGATGTGCTATTGTCTTGGGCCGACATGCTGGGCGTTGAGCACGATGAGAAGCAATGGTTAGATGACGAGTGGCCCAATAGGGACAGTGAATTGCGTGTTGAAGTAGCCGAAGCAATGGAATCTATAGGCAAAAAGGAGGCCAAAGATGTATCCACGAACTGATTACGAGATGTCTGAGGGGCAACTAGAGAAGTTGCTGAATGCCTGTCAGCCTGTGGCTGTAATGAAGATAGGGAATTACTCTCCGTCGTCACCCCAAGAAAATGCTAACAGGGCATGGCAACAGCTAGGCAAGGAGATGGGGTTTGAGCACATGACCGTGAAGCCCTCTCGCGCAAGGGGGCAAAGATTCTTTACCGCAATCCCCAGTGAAACAAGCAAGCAGCGACAAGAGCGGGAAGAAAAGGAAGCTCAGGTAAAACGAGCAAAACGAATAGAGACACTGAGGGATGAGATAGACACAAGGCGGACTGAACTTCAGGAGCTAGGATAATATGAAGCCATTGAGACTTATACTAAGCTGGGTGCTTCAACATATTCCATTGTGGGGCCTAGCCCCTCATGTAATGCATTTTTATCTAGGCTGTAGGCCATACAACAAACAAGACAAGGACAAAGACTGGAAACTGACGGGATAAAGGAGCAACCATGACCCCCGATGAACAAAAGCTGACAGAAAGGATTGCAAGAGAGGTGATGGGGCGGACACATAAGCCCGCTGACGACTACGACCCTCCGTGCTGGGTAAATGAAAAAGGTAGGCGGATGCGGTGGTGCGATTCGGATGTTGATGGCTTCGACCCCCTCCACGACCACAACCACATGGCTCTCGCCAGGGAGAAGATGAGGGAGAGGGGGTATATGAGGTTCACTAACGAGGTTTGGGTGAAAAACAAATCTGGCAAGATGTCCATCGAAGCATTTATTTTTTCTTTTTGTAGGCCGCCGTATTACGCTCCATACAATGGTCGGAACGCCAACGAACTCCACGCCGAGGCCCTTGCCATGCTCCAGGCGGTTGAGGGGGAAAGGAAGGACGGTGAATGATGCCAGAATCCGAAGGAATATTGAACATTTTGGAGGATGTTGTAAATCAGGCGTGTTTGGTGTGGGTGGATAAAGACAATAACCCCTGTGGCTTTAGTAGTATCCGCCGGGATGCAGGAGAAATACACAGCCACCTAAATAGCATGGCTCTTTCGGTTAATGCGGATGCGATGCGTCTACTGGCTAAACACGGACGCTTGGTAATTACAAAAGAATATGGGCGATGCGTGATTGGTAAATGGCCCAAGAAGGAGTCCCCCGATGGCTAAGAAAGTAACAAGCAATACGCGGGCAATTCCACACCTAACAAACACGGAGTTGTGGAGGTTCTGGTGTACTGTAGCAACAAACCATAAGAATGGATGCTGGGAATGGCAGGGGCAAGAGGTCAGGGATGGTGGCACGGTGCAGGAGGTCAGGGATGGTGGCACGGTGCAGACTTACGGAAAACTGGACCCTAAAATCTTGAAAAGCAAGCGGGCTTTACTTGTAGACCGCAGCGGCGAAAAACTTCGTGTATTTGTCGGGCCAAAAGGCAAAGAGTGCTCGTAAATGACCCGCACCCGGATAATCGGCCCCGGCGGTGAGTTTGTGAAGCTGACAGAGGCCGAGCAGCGGTGGGTGGATAGCAAGACCAAGGCCGAGCAGAAACAAGCTGAGAAGAAGGCAAAGGCGAAAGCAGCAAAGCCCCGCAAGCCTAAGCGAGTGCGGGCAGTCAGAGCGGTAAGGATAACCGATTATAC
>SDBT01003320.1_pt1 | contig 27927 bp, 51 predicted proteins | sample 2277101 | NCBI WGS metagenome assembly SDBT01 (sample SAMN10404973, study PRJNA504765) | marine sediment metagenome | isolation source: marine sediment core GS10_PC15, 103 cmbsf | place: Arctic Ocean: Southern Knipovich Ridge | collected 2010 | reverse complement strand
GCCGTTGGCCTTATATATCCCAATAATATGATATGGGGATTCAATTGAATGCACGGCTCGCCATCCTTGAGCAGTTATAGCCGCTTCGACCGCGTTCCGGGACCGGATGGGCGTCCAGCCACGGCCAGCACAGGCGTAACAAGTGCGGGAAACCCATTCAGTCTTTCCGTCAATGACGTCTAAATCACGAGCTATCCCGTAATCACAGTCATTGCCGCCGCTATGGTTTGGCTCGCCCGGACACGGCTCTCGGAGCGATCCGCCGAGGCCCCGGCACATTGAACACATTCCAGTGTGAACAGAGTCTACTTCCATCTGACCCGTCCCAGCGCAGTGCCCGCACACCATCTTCTCCGCCACCGCCAGCCAGAGTTCGTCTGTCTGAAAGGCTTTCAAGACTTCTTCGCTAGGCATCATTCCTCCATCCCCGCCAGGGCGTCCCGGAGTGCTAGCCAGGCTCTGTCGATTGGGGCATTCCCTTCCTCCAGCATTGATACGTGGATTATCTTGGCCACCTGAATCTTCAACTCCTCCGCCGCATCCAGCACCGGCTTCAGGTCTTCCTGGGCCAGCTTGTAGCCTCTGACCATTCCATCCGTACTTGCAGGGAGTGTGTTATATGGGCTAAACGGTGCACTCTTGGCCAATTCTGCCGTTGCCTCAAGTTCCCGCAGTCTAGGCGTCATCATTCCTCCAATTAAATGGTGAGTAATCCCAATCAGCATCGGCAATCTTTTGACAATCAACGCAACGCCATATCCTGAATCCGCCCTGGATATAGTGATGAAGTAAGTTATATCGATGCAGGAAGCGATTCCACCAGTTCATCCCGAACACCGCCACCACCGGTTCTTTGTTTCGTTATCGTATGCTTTGTAATGGTCAGCATGGGAGCACCATAGCCAGTGCCAGAATCTTACGAACATTTCAAAACCTCTTCTATTTGGCTCCAGTCGGACGGACGCCACAGGTACACGGTTGCTCCCGTGCTGACCAGCACTTCCGCCCATTTCCTTTGATGGTCCGATAGGTTGCCCGCCGCACTCTTGAGTTCGGCAAAAATCAACTTCCCATGTCCGGCGATCACCAAGTCTGGGAACCCAGGCCCGATGCGCCGAGAGAACGTCACACGGCCTGATTCTGGGTCTTTCCGGCCCATGTCCACCTGGTGATAGCAAAGATAACCAAGAGCATGGGCATACTCGACCACCGTGCGCTGGAATTCTTTTTCACTTACCAGCGGCATCAGCCGCCTCGTTCCATAAGTTCTTTCTTCAGATACATGGCCAAGTCCAACGCTTCCTCGTAGGCATTCTGCAACGCCGACTTGCCGTTGTGACACGGCTCATCCACAGTGAGTGGTTTCCCATACTTGAGTGAGCCGAGAGATTGACGGGCATCCAGGTCTGCTTTGACCAAGTCGTTGATTGATGCTTCCATTAGCCGCCAGCCTGGCCACCGGGCGGGGTGGCTTTCTTGGCAAGCATCTTACGGGCCACGACCAAGGCATCTTCGGGGACTCCTTTGGCTTCAGCCTCGGTGACTGCCCCTGGCAGGCAGTCCAAACAGGTTACTCCGGAAATCCATTGGTGCATTGTTCCGTTTGAGACCATCATTGCGATACCAAGGTCTCTCTTGCAGATTCGACAACCCAACGGTATGTCATATCCTTTCATGCTCGCCTCTCTCTGTCAGCCTTCTCTGCTTCCGTCCAGTTACGGAACCAAGTTTGCACTGAGCTACACGAGCATCGGGCCACCGTGTAACCGTCTACGTCGCACCAATACAACCAAAGCCCTCTTGGCTTATGGTTTGCCATCCGCGTTACCTCCCGTGGCGCTTATCGTCTATCTTCTGGTACTCGACCTTGGCTAATAACTTCTGAACGTCCTGACACGTCGGTGAGTGCTGCCCCTTGGCGTAGATGCACCAGCAATACCTGCCGTTCCGAAGCCGGTTTATCATCGCCACAAGGTCTTGGGTCACAACGCCATCACCTCTTGCGCCAACCGGTTGGCTGCCATTTCGCAATACCGTTCTTCAATCTCTATGCCAATGGCCTTTCGCCCTAGGTCTTTAGCCGCTCGGAGTGTGGTGCCACTGCCCATGAAGGGGTCAAGAACAATCTGCCCGGCTGTACTGAACCACTCCATGAGCTGCCGCCAAAGTTCAATTGGCTTCTGATCATGGTGCCCGATACGCTGTGGGTCTGATGGCATTATCGTGTTGCATCGCACGATATCGGATTGATTGAACTTCCACCGAGAGATCCCTTTACGCTCTGTCCCTTTCATCCACCAAAGTATGGGCTCCCAATGCCAACTCCAACCGAATCGCCATGCGCTTGGGCAGAAAGGCTTCTCCCACACAGCCGCCCGAAATTCGGTGAACTCTGGAATTAGTGTTTGTCCAATGACTGCTAAACGACAGGTATTGAAAGTCCAAATTAAAGGTGCTTGCGCAACCATCACTGGGGCCACCAATGACCAGATCTCTTTTAGTTTCTCAGACTCTATATCATAAGGTGGGTCCGTCAGCACCAAGTCCACCGGCTCCAGCGTCGGCAGTATCTCGCGGCAATCGCCGTGGTAAATCACGATGCCGTCTTTCTCGTAGTAGGGTTTCACAGACTCCGTCTCTCGCGGTTCCAAGAGTCTTTGCCCTCAGCCATGTTCTGTTGCTCCTTGCGTGCCTTGGAACCCTCTGCGCGAGTGCGCTCTACTATGCTGTTCCGAAAGGGCCTAGTTTCTCCGCACATTTGGCAGGTTCCCAGGGATTCCGGACCTCCAGAGGGTTCAATCAACCAGTGATGACGGCAGCCGGTCATGGGTTCTCTCCGTGGCAACAACCGCACGGTTTCTTGTGCTCCCGTGGGGTTGGGTCGGACTGTTTCCGCTTGGTCGTAGCCGTTGTAATGCGCGGACCTGGGCGATGGCCGCAAGTTCGGCACCGATGTTTAGCGGTCATGGTTGGACCTCCACGGGGCGGAGGATGGCCTGGTCTATGGCCTCAATGAAGGCGTCCTCATTGGCTGATTCTCCAGCAGCTATAACTCCACCTTCTGTCGGTGAAACAGCCCCAGCAGGCCAGCCGCCGTAATACACATACATGTGAAATGGAGGGACACCATCAATCGTTGAATCGTGCCCATTAAGTTTGATGGACCACAAGTCGTCCACTTCATGCTCCCAGCAACCAGGTAATTGGTTTAGTGGTGCCACGCCGAGCTTAATGGCCAACTCCGCAATCTTATTGAAACATTCTGGGACAATGATTTCTTGTTCCATGCTCTAAGCTCCTATCTTCTTCTTCCCGCTGACCCACCTAGGAATAGGTCTCGGTGTAATCTCGCCTTGTTTGTTCTAACCACTCTTTTGCTTCCGCCTGGACGTCTCGGTCCCACTCATCTCCCGCTTGCCTAACTTTGGCGAACTGACACCATGGACAGGGTTCAAGTAGAGGGATGCACCCAGGCATCCGGCATATTCGGTCAGGGTTCAACGTGCAATGTTTCTCGTGAAGTTTCATGGACTGCGGGGTTAGCTTATATTTGCGGCAGAATTCGCAGTAGTAGACCAATTTACGAACGCTATGCATTTATCTTCCTCTTCCCGCTGACTAGCTTCAGGCCATGCTTGGATCAACAAAGGCTGGCTTAGTGTGAAGCGGAATGGATATGCTGACTTGCCAAGTAGCCTCTTTGTGGATGGGACAAGTGTGGCTTTGACCCAGCTGTTTCCCATCGTCACAGACTGGGCAATGTTTCATGTAGTTGTAGCCAAGACCCAACATTTCTCTAACTCCTAAAGCTGAATGGTTTCTTGCCTGATTCTAGCCACCCGTCTTCCGTGGCCTGCCTGGGGTGGGCGTGGACCCAACGGTGGCAGTATCGACACAGCCCAATTAAGTTCTCCGGGTCCACGATGCTGCCGCCTTGGCTCCTTGGTATCCGCTCGTGCGGGTCCATACTCGGAGCCTGGAGACATCGTTCGCACAGCGGGTGTTCCGCCATGTACTTCTCCACCATCGGAACTCGCTCCCGGTAGAGCCTCTGCATACGATTACTACGGTGTTTCATTTTAGACATCGGTCCGCTTCAAGATTCTCAATATCGTCCGTTTGGTCACTCCGTAAGCTCTGGCCACCTCGGTTACCGCTCTACTCCTAGACATTGTCTGGGCTGCTATCTCCACTGCGTTGGCTCTCTCAGCGTCATACCGGTGTTCGCTCTCTCTCCGTGCTAAGGGTCCATCGTGGACACATTGCGGAAGCGGGCAACTCAGGCAACTCTTGGACTCTTTACAGCCGGTGTCCCGGTAGTAGTCGAAGAAGTTTTCATTTGGCGTACTCAACGTCACGTTTAGGTCCGCCGCTCGAACTTGAGACTGGGCGCTCCGGGTATCTGGGCTGACTCAAAGATGTCCTTGGCTTTGCCGCCACGTTTGTTGACCACGGACTTCAACTTGGTGGTGTTGAACTTGGCTGGGGTGATGCTTATCCTCTCGTACTCAATTTCCCAGCAGTGATCCATCTCGGTCTCATTCAAGAGTTCTTTCAGCGGGATGAACCTGGTCTGGTCGTAGGAGTTGGTAATTTTCACCTCACAGAGAAAGGTGTCGCTTGGGATGGCGGTCCCGCCGCTGGCTTCGATCCGGCTGAGTATCTCCATCTCCAGCCGACCGGTTTTCTCTTTGGCCTCTTCGGCTTCTTGTAGCGCCGCAGCATAGATGCCCAGGATTTGTTCATCAGTCAGCGGCGGCATTTCGAAGGTCTGGCCGTCAAGTATCTCTCCGGTTTCTTTGTTCACTCTAGTTGTCATGGGGTGTCTCCTTAGGCCACGTACAATTTGCGGGTAATACTGCGTATTGACGGTGTGATATCCCTATCTTTGATGTTGCTTTATGCCCCTTCCCACACCTGGGGCAAGAATAGTCAGTAATGACCATTGGCATGTGGTTAACCATCTGTTTCCTCCTTGGGTAGTTGGTCTCGGTCTTCAGGGTCTAGTTGGTGGCCGTCCCCAGTTCCGCCACAGGACTCGGTGAACCATTGTTCGAACGTGGCTATTTCTTTGCCGCAATTCTTGCAGGGCGGTCTGGGCTTAGGACGGGGTTCAGTTGCTACCATCTGGGGTCTCCTCTGATGCGAGTTCTGGTATCCAGAGCCTCGTTAAAGTGAAGGTGACAGTCCCTTGGGCCTTGATGACGACTCTATCCCGTATCTCATGTTCTTCTAGGCCATCAATCTCATCATCGAATAGGTGAACCATTACCACGGGGGTGATATCCACTTTGTATTTACGTGCTAGGTGTGTCATCTACTCCGTCTCTTCTGGGTCCACCACTAATCCTGGCTGGCCCTCGATGCACCAAGCGTTCTCTTCGGCCACACGGTGCCCGTAGCCGGTGTTGCCATGCTGCATCTGGGTTGAATGTTCATAACAGAAGTGTTCAGGTCGGATGAGTTGCTTCTTGACCTGGTGGTAGAGCCCGTCCCGTATCTCTCGGATGTATGTGTAATTAACTGGCTGGCCTTCGTCCCATCCCTCCGCCCTCAATCGGACGTACAGGTCCACCGCCAGCTTCTCTAGGTGTCCTTGGACTACTCCCTCGACTACGATGCCCGCATTCGGGCTCTCAGCGCGTTGCTGGCCGTCTCTGGGGTCACCTGGCGGGGGTCCATCTGAGTTGCCCAACTTATCCCAGCCGGACTGGTCTTCATGGTTGGATGGAGCGAAGTCTTCGTTCATCGACCGTTCGGCATCGTCTTGGTACACGGTGGGGGAGTTGCGTGTTGCGGCACTGTCGTCTTTGTCCCATCCCCAGAAATAATCAGTGGGATACTTCCCTTCCTTCCCGTCCTTCAAACTCTCACGCCTGATAGTCCAGTGCAACCTGTCGCCAATGTGTAAGATATCTGCGTCGTCATCATCGACGTACAGTGTGAGTTCGTACTTGGAACTGGGTAATTTCCAATCCAGCTTGAGCATGGTCTTTTGGCCGCGTTTCTCTTTGCCCAAGATACTTGCGTCGAACCTGTGTATCGTTGTTTCAGTTTTTGGGGCGGTCATTTCTTCTCCATTAGTGGGCAAGGATTGAGAGTACATCCGTCAGCACGGACCACCACGCCGTAGGTTGGGACGCTGATGCCCGGTGGTTCTGGGCTAACAACGCTACCCGCTGCCGTATAAGACAGCAACACGATTAATAGGAGCATTACTACAAACATAACGAGCAACATCAACCCCCTTAGCATGTCTCTGTCTCCTTACTCCGTATTTCATGTCGCCTTTTTGCCGTCCTCTGCATCGTGCATGTGTTGCACTGTCGTGTTCCTTCCTTACGGATGTAGAGGTTCTTACCTGTGAACAGATGTCCATGCTCACAATGAGTTTTCTTGGCGTTTTGGGCAGTAGGGCTTGTACCCCTGAGTCCATTTACTCTTTGGGTGACTGCTTCTAAATGGGCTGGATTGACACACCACCGATTCCGACAAACATGGTCAATGGTTAACTTATTAAGAATAGGACCGACGAAGGTTTCGTAAGCCATACGATGCTGGTAACTCTTTTTACCGTTCCGGTGTAAATACCCATACCCTTGGGTATGCAGTTTATTTGGAGCATGAATACATGGGGTATGAAGAGCAAGGTGTGACGTAGTTGTCATTTCTTCCCCTGTTGGCTTCTCAGATAATCATGGATACCGCAGATCCAGCGTCCGTTGCGCTTGTAGGCTGCTCGTCGTCCGCAGCGGTAGCCCCACTCGCAGTAGGGGCCTACATCCACGGGTAAAAGTCGAATAGGTAGAATGTTGTTCCGCATCGGCAGGTTGCCCCTTCGGTGAGGTTGCCCCAGGTAACTTGGTCTCTTGGATGACCATGTAAACCGTGCCACAAACGCTTTAACATGTCGCTACCTTCCTCTTGTCGCGCTGTTTCTGGGACCGAACCTTCTGGCATGGGCGGCAGAGGCGCATGGTGTACCGGCGTTTGACCTTGCCGACCCAGACCCAATGATTGGTTAAGTAGGCGTCCTCTAGAGAGTGGCCACGGATACACTCTGTCTTGACGTTGATGTCTTTGGGCCAGGTCATGGGATGGTCTCTAAGTCTTCCTCGATGTCATTGAGAAGACTCCGGGCCCTGTCCATGAATTCCACAGGGTCTTCAACTCCTACATCAAGGAGAGTGCGAGCAAATATGATGGCTCGGTCAAAGTCGTATGTCTCGGCAATGAGGTCCATTGTTTGCTCTATCCAGTTACCCATTAAGGGGATGGGGCATTTACCCATCACCGTGCGGGCTTGCTCGTATTGCTCTTGAGTCCACGCCATCATTCCCCCTTGCGCACGCATTTCTTGCAGGCTTGGCCTGGGTGGAGCAGTCTGCCGTCGTCACAGGTTGGGCAGTAGTCGTTCATCCCTTGCCGCCTTTGATCCAAGCCTTCACTTTTTCGCGAGAACCCCAACTTTCAGGTGGCAGTTCGTCGCGGACATACTGACGGATATCCTCTAGAGCCCGAAGGCTGTTTGAATCTGCACGCCCCTTGGCGTCTTCAATATCATCACTGAGGACAGCTTCTAAAAAGCCGCCCGTTTTAATGTGGTGATGTTGATAGCGGTCAAGACCTCCCTGGATATTCTCTGGAATCATCATTTCCCCTTCTTCTTGGCCTTCTTCTTGGCCTTCTTCTCGGGCGGTGGCTGGTTGGTTGGAGCACAATTGATACATCCGCATTTTCCGCCACGGGCTCGGCGCATGGATGTGACGGTCATAGAATCAAGTCCTTTGACTCAGTGTTCTTGAGCCGGTAAACGTAGGCTTCCAGAGCGCGCCAGACCTCTGGTTCCAGGACAACGGTGTTTTGAATATCGATGCCATTCTCAGTGGTGAGTACCAAGGCGTAACCGTCGAAGTCCACATATGCTCCATCGCCGATATATTCCTTTGGCATTACTTCGTCTCCACTAAGGCGGCAGCGCGGTCCATCGTGCCAAGGGGGTGGTAGGAGCCAAAGGGAGAGCGTTCCCACTCTTGGATGCCATACTGTTCTGTGGCCCACGCTAGTAGCGCCATCCGGTAACTTTCTTTTTGTTCACTCGGGCGTGGTATTGATTTTCTGGTTATTTCACCACCCTGCCCACATTGCCTTAGAGACCACTGGGCATATTGAGCCACCGATCCATTCGTTGCTGACAAGTATTCCAAGTACACTTTTGGTTTGTCTTGGAGTGCGGCAAAGTTGTAAGGATTGTAAATCTTGCGTTCCCGAAGTTGGTTTTTAGTCAGTTTGGTCATTTCGTCTCCACGTAGTGAGCTAGGTGAACGTGCTCGATTAGCATCTTGAAGGAACTGAAGGTACGTGGGCACCTGGCGCAGATGAACGTCAAAATATTACCTCCTGCAGAACCGAGATTCGAGAGATTTCATGATTTCCTCAATCTCGTATGACATTTAGGGCACTGATCGGGGCCAAGAGGGTGTTTGCTTGTTGGCTGCCACACCTTCCCGCAGGGTTTGCCGTCTTGGTGGACGTGCGGACAGCGCATCTTGATCACCGGCTGGATGAATTGGTCTGCTTTGGTATCTGGAAGTTCGTATGTAGGCATGATACATATGATACAGGGTTACTTGGGTATGTCAACGGCCTTGGCGATGGCGGTTCTAACCTCGTCCATTACTAAATCAACCTTGGCACGCTCACTAGCGTCCATCTTGGGGTGTATATCTAATGTGACCCACAAGACTTCAAGGGTGATAAGTTTTTTGCAAAGAGATTCAAGGGCTGCCAGGAGGTCCGGCGCGGCGGCAATCAACCGGGCGTTAGCCTCAACTTCACAAACATCTTCAGAACCTAACCAATACCGGACTTGAGCAATCTCATGGTCATTGCCATATACGATTGGAGCACCAATCTTGCGCTCCCTTTTTTGCGTCCAGGGTCCAGGTGTATGCTCCATGGGTTAGCTCCTGATTACTTTCAGTATGGTGGCAGGCATGAGGAAGGCGACGGTAGCGAGTAGTCCGACTTCAAGCCACCCCTCGTGCCAGCGGTTGAAGTCCAGGGTGATTGTGCCGCCCTGGGACATGGCTACCACGGCCACCAGAAGCAGGGTTAGGACCGTGGCGTAGGCCCAACAGAGGACCAAGAGTCTAGGAATCATCTTCGGTTGTCCCAGCTACCGGTGTGGTAGGGAGCCTTGGCGGCGTTGTAGCGATTGATGAAGTCGTCCAGGTCTCGGGACGTATTCAAGATGGCTAGGAATCGTTTGACGGTCATGGTTGCTTCTCCTTAATGGTTCTCCGACTCTGGGCAGTCTAGTTGAGCAAATCGGCCACACCCACCACATCTTGAAGCCTGAGTAGACCCGGCCTCACGACGCTCCGTACAGGTGTTACAATCACAGTCCGGCGGCACGTCGCCTGACTCGGGATATCCAGAGACGTGCCACGGATGTTTTATTGCCCAGGCTGTGTATTCTGCCATTCCCATGTTGGTCCTCCTAGTGTTCTTGGCGGTCCTCAGAGCCCGATTACTGGCGTCGCAAGGGGCTCTAGGGATTGTCTTCATCTTCCGCTGGAGGCGTTTTGGCTAATCATCATAGTCAATACTAAGGTCACAATTGGCACACGATGATGGTATAGGTCGGCCGCCCTTAGCGTACATTTCTTCCACATCGTTCTCAGGGTAAACTTCGTCTGTGGTAAACAACTTCCCACATCCATAAGCCTTGGAGCATACCATTTCAATCTCGACCATATTGACTATGAGTGTCCAACCTATGCCGCCCAAATAGCTTTCCTGACCTTGCGGAGTATCCCTGACATCGCCATTACTAGGGTCCATTGGTCCTCCATTATCGTTGGTCCTCGCACTTTGTAGATCTTGGCGCTTAGGTTGCCAGGTGAGCCGGAGGAGCGGCTCACAGTGGGCATCTAAGCCGTGGTCCAGATAAGGTTGCGGTCGAGGTCCATGACGGTCCAGGAATCATAGAAGTCTGTTTTGATAAGCACAGCCTCATCGCGAGGCTTTTTCCACAGTTGTCCCGCGATCAACGTGTGTTCTGGATCCTTCAAAGCCTCATTAAGCGCATCCCAATCTGGGAAAAATCCGAAATCACTTGGATCACCTGGGTGGGGGCCGAAGTAGACGAATGGCGGGCAGGAGTTGTTGATTTCGTGTTCTATATTAGAAAGCACTTCATCAATGGCTTCAATCTCCTCTGTAGGCTCACCGAAGCCCCACGTAGCCATGATTTCGAAGGCTTCCTTGACGTATTCGCTTTCGGGTTCTAAGCCTTGCAGTGTCCGTGTGAACGTGGGCAGTAAATCCTCTGGCCTGCACGTGCCTGTGCTGATTGAGCCTAGCTGGAATTGTTTGGTCGTGGTCATGTGGTTTACTCCATCGGGTTGATTGACTGTATAGCGTTATGATACACACATGGGATAGGTATGTCAACATATCAAACCTACAAAAACCTACTTGTTTTCTTTCGGGTTGGGATGTGGTAGTATTGCAGCCTGAGCCGTCTGGTTGGCTGCTAGAGAGCTTGAATCCTTGGAAGGGAACGCTCTAACCAGACTAGCAGCCAACCAGGTGGCTTTTTGTTGTTGGAGGGATCATGGATATAAGTAGTTCCTAGGTTGACGCCTGGTCTCTTGCTCTAGAGCCGTGTGATAGACGGGGTTTTATCTGGGGCCGATTAGCAAAAGAGCTATAAGAGGCCAGCCGTGAGCCTAGCAGCAAACACCCTAGAGTTGTTGGACGGATGCGGTACTAGGGCTCCGGCAAGTCCATCGCTAGGCTCAACGTCCATGGATGGACTGATGACAGACAAGCATCGAAAGGTTAATTGTCAGAAGCCGGGGTGTCATATGAGACACCAAGACGACTGGCGTTATATAGACATGATGCTGGGCCTTGGCAAAGACAGACAGGGCTCAACCTATACGGATCAACCAAGTCTTCCAGTGGTAAAGCCTGCCGACTAGGGAGAGACGGAAGAATGGACGTTCTCTTGGTCGCCAGCACATACGTGGTGGAGAGACCTTATACTCGGTAGTGACGGGATCAGAAAGGTACTCGTCAGGCTAAACTAATCGAGTGTAAAGCTCCGGCGAACCAGCGCCGTTAATACGTGAGGGGTTGTGGGGACCAGGACTGGCGTACTATCTCTCTGCCTACGTGTCCCAACTCTGAAGCCAAAGTATTAGACAGGGCTAACCTACCGAATAACCAAGTTCTTATACCAACTCTGAAGCATGGTAGACTACCAGCATGTTGACCCCTCAGCAATTAGGCTTCGCACAAGCCCGTATCGATGGCATGAAACAATCCGAAGCCTACCGAGCTAATTACAACTGCGCCAATATGTCCCCCCATGCCATCGCAGTCGAAGCTTCTAAGTTGATTAAACACCCTGAAGTCTCCCTGATGGTAAGTTCAGCTATCCAAGCGACAGTCTCAGATTTGATAGGAATAGGTAGATATACGACTGAGAAGTTGGTTGCGGAAGCTGAGTACAATCTACTGCAATCCCGGTTGCTTGATCAGATGGCCCCAGCCAATAAGGCCCTGGAGATTATCGGCAGGGTCACAGGAGTGCTGGACGCTCCCACTGGCCCCACCGAGGTCAGGATAACCAAGGTCACTGTGGTCTTGAACACCGGCAAGGATACGGTGATTGACGCCAAGTACGAGGTCTTAGACGACGAAACCTTACCATCAGCCACCGCCTCCGATGAACATGATTCGTAATCTCAGTGGTCAGCCAAAGTATTCACGCCTGGGTTTGGTTCGCACTACGTAAGTTACGTCAACTGGAGGCTCGGATGTTGCTGCTGATCCTGTTGGTTCTGGTTGGGGTGGCGGTGTTGGTTCTCGTGGACGTGGTTCGCCGAGCCACCCGGTGACCCCCAGCATGGCTTAGCCGGATGGCGGGGAGAGTATATTGGTCACCAGAGATATTTTTTACCAGATACAACGGGGTAGGAGGCAACTATGTGTACAGTCAGCGTGACATGATGACTGACGACGAGAGGCTGGCTTTGTTGGACAATGTTGAATTTGGTGCGTGGGATAAACTGACTCAGCCGTGGAGGTACCTTCGTGATACTGTGGACCCTTTGGACGTCATCGAGCGTTGCCAGCGCATCCGGGCGGGGCTGAGAGAGCCTATTTTCAAGGTGACCAACGTGGGCGGGTACGAACAGATTGAATTGTTGCACAATGAAGGTTGAGGACCGTCTGCCGGATATGTCAGAGAAGGAAGCATCAATTGTTCAGGTGTGTCTTCGGCTGCGGGTATTGGTATTGCCGGGAGCACCGGCTCCAAGGAATCCATCCACATAGGTGTCCATGATAGAATCGTGATGTCTTAGTTGGCCCCGTGCCCACCAGAGGCCCCGCGCCCTTTAAAGAGGAAGCGGGGCTTTTTCTATTCAAATGACGACTACAAAGGTTAAACCATTCAGGGAGTTTCATGCCGACGACCCTTCCATACCCGAAGGGGAGATGCGGCTGAACTTCCATGTGGGTCAGACGAGAGCGTGGCTGAGTAAAAAACGCATCGTTTGTCTGCAGTGCGGAACTCAGTACGGGAAGACCTGTCTCGGCCCCCATTGGTTGTCTCGGGAGATGGATGAGAATGGACCTGGCGATTACATGGCGGTCACCTCATCCTACCCTCTGTCCACCGTGAAACTCGTTCCAGAACTCCGGGAAGTGTTCGAACGCATCATGAACTGGGGGGTTTGGAAGGAAAAGGATCAGATGCTTGAGTCCCACGAGAAGATACGCGGCGCTCCTGCGTCTCGCATAATCGTGGGCACGGCACAGAAGCCAAGCTCTCTAGAATCAGGGACCATCAAAGCAGCTTGGTTAGACGAGGTCGGACAGCACGAATTCCTCCGGGAATCGTGGGAAGCCGTAAACCGCCGCCTTACTATCGCCCGTGGCCGCATCTTCTGCACCACCACTCTGTATGAATTTGGTTGGTACAAGTACGAGATTTATGACCGGTGGAAGGCGGGAGACCCTGATATAGACATCATCGAGGGAGACAGCACTGACAATCCCGCTTTTTCGGTGGAGGAGTACGAAAGAGCCAAGTCCTTGCTCCCTAAGTTCAAGTTCGATATGTTCTACCGGGGCAAATTCGAGAAACCTTCTGGTCTCATCTACGACTCATTCAATGAAGATATCTGCTTAATCGATAGGTTCAACCTGAGTGACGAAGCACACAAGGACTGGCCCAGGTACGTGGGGCATGACTTCGGACCCAACAACACCGCCGCCGTCTGGTACGCCCAAGACCCCGGCACCCACTATCTCTACGTCTACCGTACCTACCTGGAGGGTGGCCTGAGTAATTACGACCACGCCCAGAAGTGGAAGAAGATGTCCGAAGGCGAGATGGTTCTTAACCGTGTCGGCGGCGCAAGGACCGAGACAGGGTTCCGAGAGGCTTGTTCCGCGGCAGGTTGGCCAATCACCGAACCGAAGGAGTTCGGAGTGGAGGCTGGTATCAACATAGTTTACGGACTACACCAGCAGAACCGGCTCTTCGTGTTCAAAGATTGCGACCGGTATCTGGCCGAAAAGATGAGTTATACCCGCGAATTAGACGGTGATTACGAGGTCACCGAGAAGATATTCAACAAGTCTAGATATCACATTATGGACGCTGAAAGATACATGCTTTCTCACCTCGGTCCAGAGAGGATGCCGGGCTACAACGACAAAGCTGTGGTGGTCTACCACAACGGCCAAGAAGCCACCTCACAGAAACTGAAACGGAAACTCTCCGACAACCCAGAGCGGAAGTTCTGGCGCGACCTGGAGGTGTGATGCCCACCCAACAAGAGATACTGGATATGGTGGAAAGGAAGGAAACTGCCACCCAACTGCTTCGAAAACGGTGGAACAGAGACTACGACAAGCACTGGATCTTGGAACCGTACCAAGAAGAGGACGGCAGAGGCCGAGGCTTCAGGCAATACACCTCTAATGACTCCCGGGTGAACGCCAAGAAGGCCATCGGGATGATATCAGCCGCCCAGATGAAGATAATCGTTCCTCAGAACATCGGAGACGGAACGGGTGGCCGGAAGGAACGCGACAACGACAACGCCAAAGAGCAGTTCATCCGGGGGAACTTCCGGGCCAACGACCAGCGTTTGATAAGACTGGGCGAGCGGGGCGGCGGTCCCCTGCTCCAACAGTTGGCTTTCTACCTTAATGTAAGAGGCACCACGGTGGGCCGTTGCCTACTTCGGAGACGAGGAGCCAGGACCATCGCGGACGCCACCCCCTGGGACCCAAGAGACTGCTTCTGGGAGTACGGCCCAGACGGACTGGATTGGATCGTCCACCGTTTCTCGATGATGGGCTCCCAGGCAGAACGCGACTGGAAGTTCGACCGCAAGGATAAAGAATTGGAGGTCCTGACGGTCTACGATTACTACGACGGAGAAAGGAACATCGTTTCCATCCCCGAGGGCAAGGACACCCCGGTCAAGGATGAGGTCCACGGTTTATTGGACGGAGACGGCGAGCCCCAAACCCCGGCTTGGGTGATGGCGAATACATTACAACCTGCCATCTCTCCTTCCACGTCCGCAGGAAATACCCTCACTATCGACCAACTCTCCAGTTCTCTCTTGGATTTCGGGGAGAGTATCTTCGCAGATGGCAGGCATCAATTCGAGACTTGGAACTTCATCACCGGGATACGCCTCGAACTCGCTGGCCGCAGCCGTAAACCCATGTTCGGCATCGAAAGCGAGTCCGGAGTGAAACTGGTTCAGGGAGACCCATTCAAGGAAGGAGCGGAGATACCGCTGAAGACCGGCGAGAAACTGGTTGTCTACGACTTCTTGAAGACGGCGGGGGACACGGACGCACTCTCAGGTGTTGTCGCCACCGAACAACAGAAGGCTGGCTTCCCTTCCGTTTCCTTTGGAAGTCTGCCTGACCCCGTCTCGGGGTTTGCCATCACCCAATTGAAGGGCGGGACTGCTGATAAGGTCATGGGCTCGGCTCAAGCAGGCGGGGCGGCGCTGATGCAGATATCCGATATCTGGTGCGACCACTTCAACACCCGCGCCTTTGATAGCATGGAACTCTCAGGGGAAGGACGGAACCGGAAGTGGTTCGCGGGGTTCATCAGCCCACAAGATATCGAAGACCTGCCCCAAGCCCAGATCACTCTGATACCTGAGTTGCCGGAGAACGTCGCCGAGAAGGTGCAAACAGCCATCGCGCTCAGGACTCCAGGTGTGGATGGGAACCCACTGGAATCCGACCGGCTCATCCGAGAGGACTGGCTGAACCGGGACGACGCAGACATGGACGCCGATGCTATCATGCAGCAGATGGCAGTCCAGAACCCCCTGGTACAAGCCATGAGGATGGTGGACTCCCTGGCTAAGAGCGGCGACATCGATGGAGCCATGGCTTGGCGGGATCAATTCTGGATCATAGGGAAGCAGATGGAAGACGCGTTGCTCCAGGCAGGTGTTGACACGAGTGACCCCACAGCGGGGATTAGCACGGAACCCGGCAACGCAGGTTTCAGCCCAGAGGTGCTACCCAGGGAGAGCCAAGGACGGGGCAGCCCCACTCCCGGAGTGGACACACCCTTCCAGGCTGGCCCGAACCAACTACCAAACACACCGAGACCCGGAGCCCAAAACGGACAGGTTCCTTTATAAGGAGTAATCATGCCTTTTGTATTATTGGCTAGTGGAGCCCCGTTCTTCGCTGACGAAGAGGACATGGCGGCTATTCGGTCAGGAAAGATACCTTTGGACAGACTATGGCAGGGACCGCTGCCGCAACAGTTCACCGGTCCGGGTGGCAATGACGTTAAACCATTAACCGCTGCGGACTTTCCAAGGGCGGCCCCTGGTGTTGACCCCTCTGGGTTGGACGTGGGCGCAGAACTGGGAGGTGGTCCTACACCTCAACCAACGAATATTCAAGGGATACCCACTTCTGGTGGTGGAGGGCTTCTTCAACAGACCCAACCAGGTGTCCCTCCTGGAGAGATTGCGACTACTGGAGAGGCAGGGCAGGTGGACCCCCAACTCCAAGCCTTGCAATTGATAACAACCCAGTTCAACGCAGGCCGGTTCGCCAACATGGATGAGGTCGTGACTGAGATTGGGCGTGTGTTGGGCATAGACCGCAATCAAGCTCTCAACTTCTTGGAAGTTATCCGCCCAGACTTCACCCGGTCTGTCGAGGACACGACCCCTAGTGACCGGCCACCACAACAGATAACTCCCACACCGCAGGTCACGCCGACTCCTCGCCCCGGTCCTGAAGCTATCGGTGGTGGAGGTGATATTGGGCCACAGACCCGAGCAAATCTGTTCGCCGAGCAGGGAGGGGATGAACTCAGACGTAGACTGATTGCTGACCAGTTCGGAGCTAACCTGAGTCCGCTCGCCGGTAGGGCCGCAAGCAGCGCCCTGAACCGGTTCACTGGTCTTGACCCACTTCTTGAGTTCGCCAGCCCGGAACAAACTCTGGGTCAAAGATTTGCGGGCTTTGCTGGCGGAGGACGCCCAACGGGCGCTGATATTGGGAGCCAATTGGATCTATTGGGTGGGGCTGGAGGGGCAGGCCCTTCAGGAGCTTTTTTGGACTTTGTCCCTGATTTCGAGACTGCTGCCCGGTTGGGTGCCCAAGAGACATTGGCAGGGGTGAACCCACGTCTGGCGCGAAGGGCAGAGAGCCGGTTCCTAAGTGACTTTGCCACTGAGCGGGCTCAAAGACCAGAACAGTTCCAGACCGTTGATGCTGCTTCCTTGGCTGCCCAACTACAAGCAACAAGGGACAGATTTCAGGGGTTCTTTAGATGACCACCCGCAATAGGTTCTCCGCCTTCGATGACCCGTTCTTTGACCAAAGTAGAGGTTTGAATGCTGAGACGCCTACAAACTTGGGTCAACCATCACAGCGTCTTGGTTCTCCCTTTGGCGGTGGTTTCACCTTCGAACAACCCACGCCCCTGAACCAACCCAGAGGACTGAGTTTCGAACAGCCTACTCAATTAGCAGGCCAGACACCCAACGTCTTTCAAGACTTCTTGGAAGAGGAACCAAACCTTGCCTTTCAATCTGCTCTACAGAGAGAGAACCTGACTCCCAACCAGTTGCAGTTCTTCCAGAACGACCGGAAGAGATTCTTTGACCGGTTCGAAGGACTCTTGGGTCAGCAGATACAGAGCGGCCAAGTCCCCAACCTGCGTTTTGCCGACTTCATCGGTGATGTAGACTTCAACCGGGAGTTTCAACTAACTCCCCAGAACCGCCGCCCCGGCGGGGTAGTAAACCCAAGGACAACCTTCCTTAGATAATGCCCGAACATACTATAGAAGAAAGGCTCAAGAAACTACGGGAAGGCGGCACGGCGGTTGCTGAGCCACCCACTACTCCGGTTGAAGCGCCTGTAACGGAAGGGACGACGCTGGAGCAGCGCCTTGACGCCATGCGCCAGGCTCCCGTTATTCCAATTGAGACGCCATCTGTAGAGACGACACTGGAGGAGCGTCTTAAAGCTTTACCGCAAGAGCCTTCCGCAAAACAGCCGTCTGGTGGATTATTGAGCCGATTAACCTCTCCCATTATCAACGTGCCAGGGGTTAGTGGCCCCATCAATCGTGTCACTGGGGCAATCCTACCGTTCATTCAGCGGAATATTACGGAACCAGCCGGTGCAGCGGCCACTGTTATTGAAGCACCGTCTGTTCTAGGGTTGGCTGGCGTCCCTGGATTTCAGGAGGAATTCGCATTCAATCCTGAACAACTCCCTGGACAGCCTGAGTTTCGAGAACGTTTCAGAGAAAATATTCCGTTGGGTTCTCGTATTCTGGCTGAGGCTGGTGCCGACCCCCTGAACCTGATTCCTGGGGTTGGTTTGACCCGTTTGCCTACTCGTGCTAGCCAAATCGGGCGGGTTACAGGGTCCATTAATATTACGGAACGTGGAGCGGTAGCGGCTAGGCGTGCCCGCATCGGGCCTGGGCCATTGGAGATCCCGCCAGAAGTTTTCCAAGCCCAGCGCGTTCAAGCGGAAGCACTGGAACAAGGACTGGGCGAAGCCTTCCCGAACACCACGGGTGTCCTTAGACCCATGGCGGAAGATGTTGAGTCGATTGTAACTCGCCTTACTGGCATGATTGAAGAAGCCCGACCCAGACAGAAACAAATCATCCGCCTGGGAGAGGAAGCACGAACCGAGGAAAGACGGCTCCGGGTTGGCGCTGCTAGCGCGGTGGAACGTACCCTTCGTGCCCAGGGAGTTTCAGCAAGAGAGGCCAACCGTCGTTCAACTGCATTACTGAAAGACCCACTGCCAGTCCCCGCTTTTGAGCCGTTACAGATAGCGGATAACGAAGTCGCTCCATTGTTTGAACATATTTCAAACATGAACCTCCAGTATTTCGGAGAGACCAATATACGAGTAGCTTTGGAAAAGGTCTTGGCTGGTATACGCCCGTCTCCGTCCGAGACCGCAGGCTTGCAGGCTATCTTTGGACGTTCGTTCGCTAATGCGATAAGGGCCAAACGTTCTTTCGCCATCAGAGCGGGAGAACAAGTCTTAGACGTACTGAACGCCCCACGCCAGATAATGACCGCCTACGACGTGTCTGCGCCTCTGAGGCAGGGTATCGTTCTGGCTCCTGGTCATCCAGGCAGGTTTGCTGAGAGTTTCGTAACCATGTTCAAGGCCCTGGCCAGCGAGGGCGCAGCCGAGACCGTGGAAGTCGGGATAAGGAACGACCCTGACTTTATTAGATTCGCCGCACGTCATCGTCCAGGAGACCCCAAGAATCTGTTCATCGCTGACTTAACCAGAGGCGCAAGAGGAATGTCCGGGCAGGAAGAACAGTGGATGTCGGCGTTAGCGAATAAGATTCCTGGCATAAGACAGTCCCAACGGGCCTACGTCACATTCTTGAACAAGTTCCGGTGGGACGTGATGAAAGATATCGTCGCCAAGTGGGAAAGGAAGGCGACCCAGATTGAACGTGAGTTAGTTGAACAAGGCTTGCCGCAGGCTGAGATCAACCGCAGGATGGAAGGCATCCGGGTGACCAATAACGACCTGGATGAACTGGCTTTATTCCTTAATAGGGCGACTGGCCGGGGGAGTCTGGGTAAGTTGAATAAATTCGCCCCTGCCATCAACACAATTGCTTTTGCTCCCAAGTTGCTTGCCTCACGAATCCAACTGCCGATGAGCCTAGTGGGGACTTCAGCAAAGGTACGCGGCCAAGCCGCCAAAGACCTTGTTTGGTTCACCGGTACTGGAACAGCCGTGTTGTCTGCACTCTCTTTGCTGCCGGGGGTGACCGTTGAACTTGACCCACGTAGCCCTGACTTCGGGAAGATAAAGTCTGGAAATACAACCATCGATTTCTGGGGTGGGTTCCAGCCAATAGCAAGGTACGGCGCACAACTGGCGTCTGGACAGCGGAAGACCATCTCGGGGAAGAAGATTGGCGAGATCAGCAGTGTGCCGAGGTTCGACTTGGGGACGTGGCAAGACCCAGTGTTCCTGCGGTTCGTCCGGTCCAAACTTAGCCCTGCGGCCAGCTTCGGAGCCGATATCACCATCGGTGGTGGTGAGGACTTCCTTGGTCGTCCAATCTTTGGTGACCCAGAAGACACTCGTAACGAACGTCTATCGGACGCCGGGAGGAATGCCCTGCAACGGATCGCCCCACTCTTCTGGCAGGACTTGCTGGATGCCTACCGCGTTGAGGGAACCACGGGGTTATTCAAGGCTCTACCCGGTGGTTTCGGCGCTGGTATAACCACCTTCGAGCGCAACCCATGACCACCATCCCAAGTAAGGAAGAAGCTCTGCGCTGTCCTTTATGCAGCCGGAAGCTACCTGTATCACGGTTGGAAGGTGAAGTATGGGTGTATTGCCGCCACTGCAAACAAACCCTTCGACTAGACAGCAAGGTGTTTGTGGTAGACTAAGCAACAAATATCATATAGTAGTGCGCCCGACGCCTCTGTGCGCCAGCCGCCGAAGTCTTTGACCTGACTTACGGCGGCTTTTTCTATCTGAGGGGATATGACAACTGAGAACACGATAACCGAAGTAGAAGATGTATCGCAGAGCGCGGCTTGGGAAGCGCCTCCGGTTGAGACCGTCCCTGAACCAACAGAAACCCCTTCTGAGACTACTCCGGAGACTCCCGAAGTAACCATCCCCTTCAGTATCCCCGACTCTCTCAAAACACCAGAGCCAGAGACCCCCGGAGGATTGACCCCCGCTCAGATAGAAACCCTTCAGAGCGAGAACGAGGTATTGAAGCGTGGGCAAGCTGAGACCCTTCGTGTTCAGGCACAGAACCAGAACGCCACCTCTATCGAGGAACTGACCCGGCAATACATCAACCTCTACAACATGGATGACACCAACGCCCGGTTCGCGGCCACTCAGGTCATCAATGAAAGACAGCAGGGTGACTCCAAACTAGCCCAGGCTGAAGTCAAAGGCCAGATCGAGGTGGGGCGTAGGAACGCTGCTCAGTTCTACGGCAAGCAATACAAAGTTGACCCGTCCGCTCTGATCAGCCTGGATTCGCCCGAAGCCATGGAACGGGAAGCCAAGTGGATCGTAGCTTGGAATACCAACGATAAACGGATGACTGCGGTGGAACGCTCCAAGGTTCCTGACCAACAGTTTGCCGGTGGCGGTCAAGGGGATGCGGTCACCTCGGAAAACATCGACGCCTTGTGGGTCGAACACGAACGTGCCCACCCCAACAGTAACAACCCATTTGAGGCCCGCTACCGGATATTCCTGAGCCAACAGAGTAACTAGGAGAGAATGATGCGCAAACTGCGTGAGGCACACAAGATCAATTCAATCATTGAGCAGGTAAAACTGGTCTTAACAATGACCGCCCTCATGTTGACGGGTGGCATTATTGGGGCTATCACGACTACCAACAACATCACAAATCTTCAAGAGAAGGTGATCGGCCCTGCCCGAATGACCTTGAAGGACGATGCCCTAGGCATCAAGAACTCATTCCATATCGAACGCGCCAACGCTGGTATGGATGACACCTTCAACTCCCCGAAGATGCCGGGCGTCACCGCCTTCGGCCTGACTGAGGGAGTGGACATGGTGACGGAAACCATGATCGATACCAACGTGCCTATCTCGGCCACCGAGGTAGGGGTTACCGTGGATCTGACCAAGAAGATGCTCCGCACCGTTCGGCGCGATAAGTTCCTTCGGGACGCTGGCACGGCCATGGGTAGCGCCATCAACGTCAAGCAGGAGCAGGACTTTGCCACCATGATTGACGGCTTCAGCAACTTTGTTGGCTTGGACGGGGCTGCGGCCACCATCGGCCAACTCAGTGCGGCCCTGGCCCAATTGGGAGCAAATAGCGAACCAGTGAACGAAGCCATGATGCGGGATGTGTCAGCGGTGATGCACCCCTACGGATGGCACGATATCCGAGGTCAATTGTTCCCCACCGGCAGCGGCGAAGCTCACGCCCCAGACACTTCTCAGACCAACAAGGCCAACGAACAAACTTTCCGGAAGTTCCACCCCGTTGGCAATTACTTCGGCACCCCGATCAAACTGTCCAACAACCTGGTTACATCAGGGAGCAACGTGCGCGGGGGAGTCTTCCACGACCGGTCTGGTCTGATCTACGAATTCATGCCGGTGGACCTGGAGACCGACGACTCCAACAAGTCGCTGCGTAACCTGGAACTGGTCATGGTCATCGACTATGGTTTTGGGGAAATTCTGGATGGGCACGGGCGGGAATGGCGGTATGATGTGACTGCCCCAACGTCTTAATGACTGAAGGATTCACACATTTCTCGCCCAAGTTCCGGCGTGACCCCAATGCCATGGTCCACTCGATGTACCGTGGCGTGGCTTCCGGTGGACAGATCGTCACCAGTCTTATCAAGCCTGACCCAGTGACAGGCCGGATGGAGACGACCCGCACCTACGAGGACAACCTAGAGCGTGGGTTGGGAGGGTTCGCTGGGCACATCATCATCGGTGGCATGGAAACCTCCGTCGATGAGATGGAAGAACTGATGGAAGCCAAGCGTGAGAAGAAGTGGGTGCCCCGGAACAGCCAGAAGGACATAGCGGACATGTGCCGCCACCTGATGGAGATGAGGAACGACAAGATCAAGTACCACCGGAAGAACCCATCCGAGGCACCACCGCCGGTAAAGAAGAACGTGCTCCTGCTGCCTGTCGGAGTGAAGTGGCAGAACACAGCAGTTGAAGGGTTCCAAGTAGCAACAAGAGGATAATATGCCGCAGATTCTTGAGGACATCACAGACATAGCCGCTGAGGACATGGACCTCACCCTGTCACTTGAGGAAGAACACGCTGTTGCGGCCTTGGGGGAGTACCAAGACTACAAGGGGGGTGATCTCACTGATGGCGGAGCAGTTGGCGGAGCCCATATCTTTCCCTCTCAGAACGGGGTCAAACAGGAGAAAGGTAGACCAGCTGCACGGAGAGCTTGGATGTACGACGGGACTGAAACTGTCCTGCCGTTGGCCTGGAACCCAGACGGCACGGCCCACGACTTTGCCAGACGGTATATGCGAAAACGCCACTGTGAGTGTTGCGGCCATAACGGGGTGTTCCGGCGGAACCAATGCAACGACTGTGTCTTCAATAACTGCACCAAGTGCCGAGATAGCACAGATCCCACGAAGATCATCCCATGCTTCTATCTGAACAGAGAGGATGTTCCATACCCTCAGAAGTTCTATGGTTCCATTCCTTGTTTCCTACCGTTATGTCCCCGTGGCGGAGAATACGGGTTCTTGACCAGTGAGGACATGCGCGTCCACGCAAGGTCTCGTCATCAGATGGAATACCAGGCCCACATGGAGACCATCGCAGCGAACAAGACAGACGAGATGGACGAACTGCGAACACAGATTAAACAGATTAATATGCTGTTGGCTGACCGACTGTCAACCCCTGTTCAGGAAACCTCTGTTGTCCTAGAACCTGATTTCACGATAACGGTGGATGATTCACCGGCCAAACGGGAACGGACTCCCGAACAAAAAGAAGCTGACCGGGCACGCATGGCCAAAGTGCGTGCGGCCCGCAAGCCTACATAGCTCCATCCATTAGATCTTCCCCTGCCCTTGGATAAGGTAAAAACAAATGGGAAGCACACGAAGGAGAGTAAGATGCCTTTAACTTATTTCGGTCCATTCAATGAACAATATAGGGATTATGCTGCAGAAGGGGTGGGTAACGTCAACTTGGGTCGGTGGCCTCTAGGTCATACCCTCATCCTTCCTGATCAACGGGAGTACAAGTTCACCCTCAACGACGGCACGGTGGAGATAGCGGGTAGCCTCTACCAGAGCGTGGTGGGGCTGGCCGGGCACCTCAACCGCCTGGTTGACGCTACCACAGTCGTGGGATCAACGACAATCGGCGCCTCTATCACCACGACTGTGGCTGCCGCCGACATCTACACAGAGGGCATGGTGCATACCAACGACCTGGACGGTGAGGGGTACGCCTATCGTATCCAGCGGGCGTTTGCAGTTGAGTCTGCACATGCGTCTTCGTCGTCCACAGCCACCCTCACGGTGAATCTGGCCAGCGGTGAGTCGGTTCAGATAGAACTGACCACGGCATCCCAGATAACCTTTACCCGTAACCGTTACCACCAAGCACTGCTCCAAGAGGCTCCCGCAACTTCGCAGTTGACGGGTGTTTCCCCTGGCGTGGCCGCTGCCGACCGCTTCTACTGGAGCCAGGTGAAGGGGTACGCGGCTGTTATAGCCGACCTAACCCTGCTTGAAGGGCACCGCGTAATGCCGTCTATTGACCAGAGCGGTAGCGTTGAGAGCTTCAAGCGGCGGGTTCAGATTGTGACCACTGGCTCCGTGCTGACCGCTGCCTTCAGCATAAATGCGCAGATAGTGGACTCGGACGGCACTGCCGTTGGGATGTCGATGGGGGTGAGCGCGAGCGTTGTTAAGGTGTATGACATCACGGGGGGCGTAGCGAACAACGGTCCCGATATCGGGGTGTGCATCAAGGCCAACGCCTCAACGGAATTCGCACTCGTGGACTTGATGATAGCCTAACCTGTATACTAAACGGAGCCTAAAAAGGGCCTACCATCCAATAGCAACACGAAGGAGTAGGCAATGGTCCAGAACAGTGATCCAAAGACCCTGAAAGAACTGCGCGATCTTGGGATGGAGAGTTACATCGTGGATCGCGCTACACACCCAAGTTACTACGCTTCGAGTTGGCCTGGGGTCGGTGCTGGTCACAGCACTCTCGGCGCTAAGGCTATCTATCGTCTCCCACACCTGGTTCACAATTCGGTATTGGTAGTCGCCATCAGCAACGACTGGCAGGAAGGTTGCTGGTGGCGACTACAGAACATGCTCCGGTACACCGAGCGCCAGGGGATCACCGTCGCTTTTGAAGAGACGAGTGATATGTCCACCATGCCCGCCGACGCTATCGGCATCATGCGGGCGTGTGCCGCCATGCTGGCCCTGGATGGCGGGTTTGAGTGGTGCCTACTGCTTGATACGGACTGCAAAGTGGAAGATGACACCCTCGTCCGTTTGATTGAGCATGATCGATCAGTCGTCTACCCGATATGTATTGCTGAGAACGACGAGCACCCTGGTGCTGGGATGTCATCGCCCATCCTGAAGTCTGACTCTGGCCTAGTGCCGGTGGTCTGGTCGGTGATGTCTTGTATGCTCTTCAACACGAAGGTTTTCAACTGCCTGGCTCCATATTCTTGGCACGGCCATGATTTCCACTTCGCGCAAAACTTAGGTCATTTTGGGCACCGCATCTACGTTGATACCGATACAGTGGTGCACGTGACCAAGGGGCCAGCGCGTTGGCCGGTCACGGACTGGAATGTCATCTGGAAGAAGATTGGCGACGCTTATGAGAGGCGGAGGACTGTAGACCGCCATAGAGAACCGCCGCCTGGATTCGATCCGGCGTTCGGTGAGGGCACCGTGGACGAGAAGGGTGTCTATTGGGCGATGGAGGAATGGAAGCGGTTGGGGGTGAATGGACCGATGGACGGCAACCCATCTCAGGTAGACGATGCCTAGCCGTGAGGACTACATAGCGGCGGGCGTACCTGAAAGCGCTATAGTGGAGGGCTCCGACCACCCTGGTATATTAGCTAGTACCTGGGACGTTTCTAAGCGTGACAAGGATGTCTCTGAGGCGCAGCGTAATTACCACCTGCCGCACATACGCCCCCAGTCCATACTGGTAGCCCCCATTGGTAATTTATACGATGAAGGCGCGTGGTGGCATTTGCAGGACATGATGCTGGCCACCGACCAGGCCGGGTACTCTATCAGTTTGCAGGAGGTTACCGACGCCTCTCTGTTCTCCTTTGAGGCCATCCCCATGATGCGCTGGCATGCCAGCATGTTGGCTAGGGACGGTGGTGTGGAATGGCTACTCATGGTGGACAATGACGCCCTGGTGGAGAAGGACACACTGTTACGCCTCCTATCCCATGACAGACCTGTGGTGTTCCCCTTCCTTGAGGACTTGGAGAAACGCCTACCGCGTATTATCGCCCCCCTGTCCGGCCCCGATATACTGGAGCCCAACCAAGGACTCATCCCGGTGCGCTGGGCCGCCATGAGTGTCATGCTGTTCAACGTTAGAATCTTCAACGTCCTCAGTGAGACAGCGTGGCGCGGCAGTGACTATCTGTTCGCCCAGTGCCTCAACTTCATAGGCCATCGTATCTACATGGATACTGATACCATTGTCAAAGTCACACACGGCCCAACTAGGCACGGTGCTGAGGAGTATGACGAATACTGGGAGAATCACCGCAAGATGCAATTGCGGTTGCACACGGAAGATAGGGATAGACGGCCTCCACCTGATTTCAATCCCCTGACAGACGACGGTATGGTGGATCGGTATGGCAGCTACTTTGGAGTTCCTAATGCCGTGGCGCGTGGCAAGAACGGTAAAGATAAATTATGGAAGCCAGGAGACAAGAAATGAGTTCAAAGTACGATAAGTCCGCTCAGGAAGTAAACGACATGCTCCGTTATAGGTTCGGGGACAAGGAGCGGGAGCGTTCCCAACGGGCCGCTGGAATGCGGGACCTAGCTTCGGGAACTAGGCGACGCTGTCCCATGCGCCATGACGAGATCGCATGGTCGGGTCCGCCCCACGATGCTATACGGTGCTATGTGTGCTTGCGGTGTAACGCGGCGGCATCAGAGCCAGAGATCAAGGACATGGGATACGAGTTCAACACCGTGCCGGACTGGATCATCCATGAAATACTGGACAAGGACTTGCAACGGCAGGCGACTACCAATCCTGTCCAATTTGCACCGGGGTTTGCCCCAACGAAGAGGTAGATGTCTATGGAACCTAGAGAACATGTAGCGAATGTATTATTGACCGGACTGAAAGCGATGTGCGAGTCAATGGGTCTGGCTGTGCGTGACCCAGAATGGAACATGGAACTTGATCACGCCATGAGAGAGGTTGAGTTCGTGTTCATAATTCCGGTCACGTATGAAAGCATCCGGGAGGCGAAGCTCAATGAGGCTTGATTACGATGAACCCATTAAAGAGTTGATTCGCCGCAAAATGCAGGAGTGGGTCGAGCCCCCGTTCATCCCCGGCAAAACCCGTCTCCCCCTCAGCACTCCTGCCTACGGTCCTGACGAGGTCATAGAGGCTCTTGATTCCCTTCTCAGCACCTACGTGACCATGGGCAAGAAAGTGGCTACGTTCGAGCGGATGTTCGCGGATTACATTGGGGTAGAGCACGGGGTGATGGTGAACTCTGGATCGAGTGCCAATCTTCTTGCTCTGACGGCCCTAAAGATTCCACCTGGTTCAGAGATAATCACACCCGCATTGACCTGGGCCACCACGGTTTATCCCATCTCACAGACCGGTTGTGTCCCAGTTTTGGTTGACGTGGATACGGATTACAATATTGATCCCGATGCGATTGAGGCGGCAATTACGCCCAAGACCGCAGCTATCCTGCCGGTACATCTGATGGGGAATCCCTGCGATATGGACGCAATACTTGATATGGCTATCCGACATCATTTGTGGGTTATAGAAGACGCTTGTGAGGCACACGGTGCTGAAATTGATAACCTGAAAATCGGGGCACTTGCAGATGTAGGGTTCTTTAGCTTCTTCTTCAGCCATCATCTTTCAACAATCGAAGGTGGGATGGTGCTAACGAATGACTTTAAGTTAGCCAACATCTGCCGGTCACTCCGGGCCTTTGGTTGGACGAGAGAGATGGAGAACAAAGAAGAGGCTATTGCGCCTTATCCAGACATCGACCCACGCTTTCTATTCTTGAACGCTGGATACAACATGCGCCCGACCGAGATACAGGGTGCTTTTGGTATTCATCAACTCCCCAAGTTGGAAGGAATCATCGAGAAACGCCGGGCTAACGCGGCTTACTTCAACGAACACCTCAGTCAGTTCACCGACTTGGTGTTGCCGGAAGAACGTCCAAACACACGGCACGTTTGGTTTGGGTATCCCATCACGGTCAAGTTTGGTGCTTCTTTCTCCCGTGAGGACTTGGTGAGATTCTTGGAATCGAAGGGGTTGGAGACCCGGCCTATCGGAACAGGGAACATGGCAAACCAGCCGGTGATGAAACAGATACCACACCGGGTTGGCCCCCTAGCCAGCGCAGAACTCATTGACAGGAACGGGTTCTTCTTTGGGGTTCACGAAGGATTAACCGAGGAGCAGAGGGGGGCAATAGTTGGGTACTTCAGAGAATTCTTCGATATTCACACCAGAAATAAAGCTAGAGAAGGCAGATGAAAGAGGTGAAATCTGGTCTGTCGGTCTCC
>SDBT01003319.1_pt1 | contig 27927 bp, 29 predicted proteins | sample 2277101 | NCBI WGS metagenome assembly SDBT01 (sample SAMN10404973, study PRJNA504765) | marine sediment metagenome | isolation source: marine sediment core GS10_PC15, 103 cmbsf | place: Arctic Ocean: Southern Knipovich Ridge | collected 2010 | reverse complement strand
GCCGCCGGAGGATCATTGGGCCAAGAAGGCCGGGATGTCGAACGACTATCTCGAGCATCCCGCCGTCCAGCAGGCCAAGACGGCCGACGACTTCGCGAAGACCTACATCCACGCCCAATCAAAAATTGGCGAGAAGGGCATTCTGCCGCTGGGTGAAGACCCCACCGCCGAAGAGATCACGGCCTACCGCACCGCCCTCGGCGTTCCCGAAGAAGCCTCGGCCTACGGCATCGAGAACATGGAGACACCCGAGAACTACGAGTGGGACTACGGGTTGCGCGACCAGCTGGTGGGCGAGATGCACAAGGCAGGACTCACCACGCCCCAGGCCCAGCAAGTCGCCCGTGCCTACGTCGAGCTCCAGGGCCGGCGCGAGCAAGACAACATGAACGAGATCCAGGCGGCCCACGAGACGGAAGCCTCGAAGCTGAAGATGGAGTGGGGCACGGCCTTTGAGGCCAACCTCGACAAGGCCGGCACCGGCTTTCGATACCTCTTCGGGAACCCGGACACCGATCAGAGCGCGACCGATATCTCGAACCTCCAGCTGAAGGATGGCCGTCTGCTGGGCGACCACCCGCAGTTCGTCCGCAGCCTCTACAAGCTCGGCGAGCTCGTGGGCGAGCCCGACCCCCTGACCGGGAAGAGCGCAGCCACCGCGGGCGTCATGTCGCCGGCATCGGCCAAGGTCGAGATTGGTCGACTCGACGCCGACCCTGGCTTCATTGCATCCTACTACGACAAGAACCACGCCGAGCACAAGGAGGCAGTCGACAAGTACGACCACCTCCACCGCATGGCCTACCCAGGAGCAACCTGACATGACCGAATCGCCGAAGAACGTGGCAGAAACCCGGGCCGATTGTCTCGGCTATGGCTGCGCCATCCGCACCTCTCGAGAGAAGCCCATTGAGGCCGTCGCTCATGCCGCCGCCCTCTGCGATTGGATTCTCGGGAACGATTCGAAGGATCTCGATCCGAAGGAAACGCTCACACCCGAAGAGGTCGTTCGCTGCTCGTGCATGGCACTCGCCTTTGCGGCACGGACGGGACTTGCCAAGCCGGACTACTTGACGGAGCAAGCCGACCTCTTCTACGCTTTCGTCACCAGCACGAAGGCCCCCAAGAAAGCGGCCCCGAAAGCGGAAAAGCCGCCCAAGCCTTCGTTCATGAGGAAGCCGACAAAGGACGAGAAGTAGCTTCGGACAGCCCTTCGGGGTCCGGATGACCGCCGGAAAGACGGCAGGACCACAGGCACCTCGAGCCTGAGATCGGGTCCGCACGACGCGGGTAGCCCCATCGCGAAACCTATTTCGCAGATGGAGGGCACCCGATGTCCGAACAGATCGACGAACATTTCATTCGTCGTTACACGGCCGGGATCATGCACCTGGCCGAGCAGAAGGATTCTCGACTCCGGAATGCAGTCCGGGTCGAGCCGATCGCTGCCGAGAAGAGTTTCTTCGACCAGGTCGGCTCGCAGGTTCTGAACAAGCGAACGACTCGGCACGGCGACACGATTCTCACCGACACCCCGCACAAGCGGCGCATGGTCACGAGTGCCACCTACGACGGTGCCGACCTCGTGGACGAGCCCGATGTGATGCGGGTTCTCAATGACCCGACCAACGCCTACTCGGTAGCGTTTGGCCGGGCCGGTGGCCGTCAGATCGACGATGTCATCATCGCTTCGGCGCTCGCGATCTCGAATACGGGCAAGGAAGGCGACGATCCTGTCTCCTTCCCCACCGCGGACTTCACGGTCGTTCACAACGCCGAAGGCCTCACGGTCGCCAAGGTCATCGAGGCCAAGGAAATCCTCGATGCCGCGGAGAACGACCCGACCGAGAGGCGCTACGCCGTCACCTCGGCGAAGCAGATCACCGACATGCTGGGTACCACCGAAGTGACGTCCTCGGACTTCAACTCGGTGAAGGCCCTGGTCGCCGGTGAGATCAATACGTGGATGGGATTCAACTGGATCCGATCCGAACGGCTGGAGAAGACGGGCTCGAACCGGGCCTGCCTCTTCTACCAGCAGAGCTCGCTGCTCCTGGGCGTCGGGATCAACCCCCACGTCCGGATCGCCGAGCGCCCGGACAAGAACCACTCCATGCAGGTGTTCATCACCATGGACTTCGGCGCGACTCGCATGGACGAGACCGGCGTGGTTCACGTGGAGTGCGCTGAGTAGAGCTGGAGCATTGCAAAGACCGGCTTGAGACTTCCGATGCGGTGTCGTGTCGGAAGTTTCTTGCCATCACGAGCGAGAGAAACATCATGGGACAATGGTACTCAGACCTCATCAGTGGGAATGGCGAAAGCGTCATCACCCTTCCGACCACGCCGAAGATCAACCCGGCCGGACGCGCCCACGGACGCGTGCGCTACAAGAGAGCCCACTTCGTGGGGCTGCCGCTCGATGTGGTTCCCGACCAGGTCCGGCTCGCCACCTTCAAGAGCAGCGACCGGATCCTCGAGCTCTTCCAGACCATGGACGGGTTGCCGTCGGCCGGAAACCAGGACCTGGGATTCTACGAGTCGGGCGTCAATCACGATGGCCCCATCATCAACAATGGAGACGAGTTCCTGGACGCCTTTGTCGTCACCGGCGCCGTCGCTCGGGTCGACAAGTTCGATGGCAACGACTTCGCCGACGAAGATCGGGGCAAGACGATCTGGGAGCTCCTGGTCGTCGCGGGACAGACCTACACCGAGGACCCGCTCCTCAACATCGACCTGGTACTGACCATCGACACCTCGTACACGGTCCTCGTCAACACCGAGGACTACGAGATGTTCTACACCGCCGGGGACTAGATCACCGCAGGGGGGTGAGCCTCCTCGGACATGTCGGGAGCGTCGTGTCTGGGGAGGTACTAGGATCGAACCATGCCCATCTCGTCCAAGGTCGACATCGTCAACATGGCGCTGACCCTGATTGGGGCCAAGCCCATCCTGAACTTCGACGAAATCTCGAAGGCGGGCGCGCTCGCGCGCACGACCTACGACGGCATCCGCGACGTCGTGATGGAAGCCCACCCCTGGAAGTTCGCGATGAAGCGAGCGGCCCTGGTCAAGTCCGCGACCACTCCTGAATTCGGCTTCCTCTCGGCATGGGACGTGCCTCCCGACACACTCCGCATCATGGAAATCGAAGGCACGAATCCCGATCTGCCCTGGATCCGGGAAGGCAACCTGGTGCTCTGCGACATCGATACACCGTGCCAGGCTCGCTACATCTTCCGGAACACCGCCGTGGGCAGCTACAGCCCTGGATTCATCAAGGCCCTCTCCCAACGGATCCAGGCCGAATGGGCTGAGCCCATCACCCGGAACAGCACCGTGCAGAAGAGCCAATTCGATCTCTCCGATCGTCAGTCGCTCTCGTCCAAAGCCAACAACGGCCAGGAGCAATCGGCCCCCATCCTCGGAGCCGAGCACTGGATCAACTCCCGATAGGTACTCGTGCCCGAGAGAGAGTGGATCCTCAATGCGCTGAATGCGGGTGAGATCTCGCCACGGGCTTTTTCCCGCGGCGACCAGACCTTCTATGCCGCCGGCGCCAAGCAACTCCTGAACGTCGTCCCGCTCATCGCCGGTGGCGTCGACCGGCGTCCGGGTACCCGCTTCGCTCAGGAAGTCCACAACTCCGACCACAAGCATCGTCTGATCGAGTTCCAATTCTCGACCACCCAGACCTTCATCCTCGAGCTCGGTCCCCAGACGATGCGGTTCTACCAGAACGGCGGCATCGTCCTTCAGAGCGAAGCCCTGATCCAATCGCCAGGGGACGTCGAGAGCACGCTTGCGAACACGTTCAGCAGCAAGCAGCTCCTGGTCCGAGATGGCGATGGTCCCTGGCAGTTCACCGCCACCACCGGCACGCTTCCCGGCGGGCTGTCACTCAACACGAGATACTACCTGCGCTCCATCCCGACCCACACCTCCGACACAGTGGATACGGGGGTGCCCGAGTCTTGGACCTTGGTAGGACATCGGTTCACTAACCAGATGGGTCCAATGACCATCGTGGCCAGCCGAGACAATCTGAATCTCGATCTGACCGAGAGCTACTACATCCGTGCCGTCACCGCGACGACATGGGGCGTCTCCAAGACCAAGGATGACGATACGCTCGAGAACCTGTCCGGCTCCGGCGGCGTCTGGACTTTCAAGCCAACTCCACTCGTCGAGCGCACCGTCTTCCAACTCGCGACCACACCCGATGGCGACTTCATCGACATCTCGACCGATGGCGTCGGTCGGCACACCTTCACCCGAGATACCGCGGTTCCGATTCTCCTGGCGACGCCCTGGCTCGAAGACGAACTCGACGAGATCCGATACGCACAGAGCGGAGACATCCTCTATCTCACGCATCCAAACCATCCGCCGCATCGCCTACTACGATTCAGCGATACCAGCTGGCATCTCGAGGAAGTGCAGAACACCGACGGACCCTACCAGAGCGAGAACCTGACCAGTGTCGAGCTCGACCCGAGCGATGATGGTCCCGACGCCGGCATCCTTATCACCGCCACCAAGGGACTCTTCAATGGCTGGGACGTCGGCCAGCCGCTGCGCATCTCGGATAATGGCGTGCGCCAGGGCTGGGGCCGCATCACCGAGGTCAACACGACCGTCTGGGAAAAGGGGTTTATCCTGACCCCCACCTTTGCCTCGACCGATGTTGACATCGGGACCGACATCATCGGTCTCGCCGCGCCGCATCCCTTCGCAACAGGCGACCCTACACGCTTTTCGATGATTACCGGCGGTCTTCCTGCTCCGCTCCAGGCCGACATCACCTACTACGCGATCGACGTGAACTCCAGCACGATCAAGCTCGCGACCTCACTCGCAAACGCCCTGGCCGGCACCGCCATCGACTTGACCAGCGTGGGCGAGACGATGGTCACGCACACCCTGATCTCTGCGCTGATCGATTTTGGGGGCGCGCACTCCCTACTCGATGGGGACGGACCCTACTTCACTACCGCCCATCATCGGCTTCCGCTGGGCCTTGGACTCGGCCAGAGCTACTGGCTCCAGACCTTTGAATCAGATCCAATCGGCGCTGCGGGTGTATTCGACCAGCTCAAGTTCATCGACGACGTCGATGGCGACGTCGTGGGGATGCTCGATCTCGGCAGCGATGGCCAATACCAGATCCACGGTGGCCCGGACGCCCACGAAACCTGCCGCATCCAGGTCATCGAAGACCTCTTCGATGTCGGTGTCGACCCCGGCACCAAATGGCGTCTGGGTGCTTGGGGGGGTGCGCCAGGTCCCGGCTTCCCCAGAGCCGTCGGATTCTCGGAGCAGCGCCTCTGGTACGCCGGCGCCCCGGGCGCACCGAACACCATCTGGAGCTCGCGTTCAGCCGACTTCCAAGGCTTTGCACCCGATGATGCCGATCTCCCCGATCCTTCCAAACTGGCCACCCCTGGGGTTCCGAGCAACCACCAGATCACGGACCAATCGGCGGTTACCGCAATCCTGGTCTCAGGCGAGATCAACATCATCCATTGGCTGGCCGAACTTCGCGTACTCACGGGAGGCACCGCAGGAGGGCTCTGGCGGATCCAATCGAGCACGCTTCTCGAGCCCACGACCCCCACCAACATCAATCCGCACATGAGCGCATCGACGCCTTCCGCGGCCATCCAAGCCATCAAGGCCAATGAGGTGCTGGTCTACGTCTGCGAATCCAAATGCCGTCTCCTCGCCGCGAGCTTCAGCGCAGAGAAAGACAGCTTTGTCCCGCGCGATCTCAACATCCTCGCCGACCATCTACCCCTTCCGGGGATCGGGGACATCTCCTGGGCGCCGATCCCATGGCAAGTCATCTGGTGCGCTCGCACGGATGGACGGCTGCTCTCCTGCAACTTCAACGAAGATCAGGACGTTACCGCCTGGGCACAGCACAAGGTCGGTGGGTCCTGGATTGGAGAAGCACCGCTGCCCGCAACCGACTTTGGTGCCGTCGAATCGGTCGCAACCATCGCCTCGGGATCCGAGATCGCGATTCGGTATTCCCAGACCTGGATGGTTGTGAAGCGGACCATCAACGGAGTCACCAAACGCTACGTAGAGTGGCTGACGCCTCGCTTCGAGGTCAACGACGAGATCGAAGATGCGGCCTTCCTCGACTCCCATCTACTTCCCTACGATGGCGTCCCCTTTGCCGGACCCTTCGATGGGCTCGATCACCTGGAAGGACAGACCGTCTCCGTCTGGGCCGATGGCTCGGACCAGCCCGACCAGGTCGTGACAAACGGAGAAGTCACTCTCGAGACGGCTGCTTCCAAGGTCACCATCGGACTGCGTCAGAACACCCGGATTGAGACCCTTCCGCTCAAGTTCGCCATCGATCGGATCGGGTCCGCACGCGACCGCATCGGTCGTCATATCGAGCTCGGGATCGCACTCTTCCAGACCTCGGGCCTGCTACTCGGAGAGGACGAAGCCCACCTGGCCCAGATCCCCTTCCGCTCGGTGGACGATCCAATGGACGAGCCGCCGCCGCTCTTCACTGGAACGATCCACATCGACCCGCACGACTATTGGGACCGAGAAGGCATCATCCTGTTTGGACAGAACACGGCCGGGCCTCTTACATTCCTCGGATTGGATAGCTTGGTGTCATGGGAAGGCCGCTGAAAATCGATCCGCTCTTGATCGAGGACTACAACGTCCTTCACGGCAAGGGCTTCAATTACATCCAGCCAGAGCTTCACCTGGTTGGAACCGGGCCAATGATCGACGCCTATCTCGACCGCTACACCTGTGCGATCTGCGAAGACGAACGGGTCATCGGAGCCTTCGGTGTGTGTCCCACCGCACCCGGGGTTGCGAACGTGTGGCTCATGGCCACCCAGCAACTTCGCGCACATCCGATCTCGCTCTTCAAGCTCGGACACCGCATGGTCCGGTATGCCTTCGCGAAATACAGCTTTCACCGCCTGGAAGCCAATGTCGCTGAGGACTTCGACGCCGGGCACAACTACATCACCGAGCTGGGCTTCCAATTCGAAGGCATCCGCCGTTCCTTCGGAGGGCCCGGCCAGGACTTCCACTTCTATGCGAGGCTTTCCGAATGACTGCTCCCTTCTCCCCGCTAGTAACCGGCGGTCTCCAAGGCCTCGCCTTTGCCACAGAGCTCGGGGGCTCGATCGCACTCGGCCTCCAGCAACAGAAGCAGGGCCGGCGGATCCAAAAGAACCTCCGGAACCAAGCCCGCCAGATCGAGCTCATCGGCATCCTCAACGCGAGGAAGCGCCGGTCTGAAGGCCAGCATCTGCTGGGAGCCCAGATTGCCGCCTTCGCCAAGTCAGGCGTTGCAGCCGGCGCCGGCTCAGCCCTCGACATCGAGCTTCGCACCCGCGCGATGGAGGAGCTGGCCGCACTCGAGGAGCAGCTGCCCTACCGCATCCGCGCCGAAGCCCTCCGACACCAGGGCAAACTCGCGAAGAAAGGCGCACGCGGGAAGGGCATCCAGACCATCCTCGGGGGTCTCGCACGAGCTGTGGGCCAGCTCGACCCAGGCGTCAGTCTGACAGAAGAAGAATTCGACGCCGAGACCGCAACCGCGGAGGCCAGCGAAAAACTCACCGTGAAGTTGAGGTCTGAGCTCAACAGTCAATTCAGCAACAAGGGTGGAAGCTCCAGAGGAGAGGGCCCAGGAGGAACCACCATCTTTGAAATCCTGGCTCCAGAGGTTTCCCAGGAGATGCTGGATGCCTCACTCAAGGGCGCTCGAATTCGTGCCGGTACCGTCACCATCATCGACCTCGCGCCCGACCTCGAGACGCTAGGACCATTGGGGAATCTCTGATGCCCGAGATCCCCTTCCGACGCCAAGAGTCTCGGATTGCCACACCGGAGATCATTCGAAACCAGGACCCGGACGTTCTCGAATCCGAACAGATTGCGGCCGGGCTGCAGGATGTTGCGAGCGCCGCATCCAACGTCTTCCTGCGTCTCGCCAAGGCGCGCACGAATGCCGCCGCCAATCACGCCATGAGCCAGATCACCGGGGTCCTCAACGACGCCCAGCAGGCCGCGAACGAGTCGACCGACTTTGCCAACATGGGCGCGACTTTCGAAACCGCCTACGAAGAGGCCCTCCCGGGAATCCTCGAAGGCATCCCGGACGATGGCACTCGATTCGAAATCAATGAGGCCATGAATCGCCAATTCATGACCCGGCAAGCCTCCGTCCGACAACGAGCTCTCTCCCTCGAACGAGACGACCACCTCGCCAAGTTCGATGGCTACAGCACAGAGATCGCACGCATGATCGAGTCGACAGAGCCCAACTCCCTCACGCTCACCGACTCACTCGACACCTGGCTCGAAGCCCTGGAAGACGAAGTCATCTTCGGAAGCATGGACCCGGCCCAGGCCGAAGCCCGGCGCACCAAGATGCTCGAATTTCAGAACATCATCGAAATCCGAGAGCTCGTACTCAACAAGAACTCGCTGGTGGCTATCAAGGCCATGGCAGAGCCCGGCTCGTTCCCGCATCTGACCGCTGAGACCCGGGTCAAGATCGACGAAGCCCTGCGCGTCCAGGACAACCAGGACGCAGTGGCCCAGATGGAAGAACTCGTCATCGCGGGTGGGCAGCTTCAGGATGGAGAACTCACCTTCATCGACGGCGACGGCAAGGTCCAGCTGCTCGAAGTCATGGCCGATGACCTCTGGCTCCAGAACCGCTTCTCCGAGCAGGACCGCACGGACATGATCCTGCGCATCAAGAAAGCCCGTGCTGCGGGTAATGAAAACCGGGAGATTGCCGCCCTGGGCAAGAGCCTGGGAGTTGGGGTGGGCAAGACGCCCTACAACGCCAGCCCCAAGCACAAGAAGGCAGGCAACGCCGAGTGGCACGCAAGCGTGGACGAGTGGTTCAACGGGCCCGACCCGGATGGGCAGCTCCGGGTACGCAGCTCCCAGAACATCGCCGCCCATGCCGCCAAGTTCATGAATGACCGAGGCTTTATCCCGCCCGAGGGTGCGCTCTTCATCCAAGGCATGATGAATTCGCAAGATCCCGAGCAGATGTACGCGTCCGCCCAGGTCTACGTCATGGGCACTTCCGGCAACAGCCAGAAGCAAGCCATGATGGGATGGACCCCTGAGAACGAGCACCTGGCCGAGGAGATCATCCGGCTCGGCCTGGCCGATCCCTCCGACCGGACACGCGTGGTGAACGAGGTGCTGACCATCCGAGACAAGCTCCTGACCGAGAGCGGAGTGATCCGTCAGGAACGGTTCAACGAGCTCATCGCAGAACCCGACATCATCCGTAATCTGATCTTCGAACACGCCGACGACATGACGATGGAAGTCATGGGCGTCGGCGAAGTGGACTTCGGAACCATCCTGGCCGGTGGCTTCGAGATCGGAAACGAAGTCGAAGAGATTCCCTGGAACCGCTTCCCGCCTGAGCTGATTTCGACCATCGAGAACTTCTACCGCGTGGAGTTCATGCGGACCGGAAACAAGCACTCCTCAGGCAAGGTCGCGCTCTCGCGCGCCTTCGGACCTGGGCAGTGGGGACCGACCCGAGAAGGCGGTCGCCCCCGTTTCGAACGCTATCCGATCGAGCGCACCGTGCAGTCGATTGATGGATCGCATGAATGGTATCGACGCCAGATGCTCCGCGGCGTTGCACTCCGCATGGGGCTCTACGGCGAGAAGGTCTTCGAGAACGCCAACATCGCCAAGGCCCGCAACATTGCTCGCGGCGTCGACGACCTGATTGGCGACTACAAGTCCTGGGTTCGAAACATGATCCCCGTCCTGTCCGCCATCGGAGCCCCCACCGAAGAGCTCGAGAAGCTGGGCGAAACGATCGAGGGGTCGCCCGAAATGGCCGTGCGATTCATGGATAGCCTCGCCGGCTACGGACCTCCGCCGCACGCTTGGAGCGTCACCAAGCCAGGACCCGTCCGAAACGGCAAGCCAGAACGCTGGGCCATGTACGTCAATGGCGCCGGCGACCTCCAGGTGACTCGCAACGCCGACGGGACGCCCTGGGTCATCGACACCGACCTCAAAGCATCGCCCGAGTGGATCGATCACCTCAAGCGCGATTCGGTCCTGGAAGCCGCGGGCATCAAGACTACGGCACTCGCCCGAGCGAACGAGATCTACGAAGCGACCTATGGCGAGACCCCCCTTCAGACCCTCGGCATCCCAGCCGGCTACAACGGAAACAACTCCACGCTCTCCAAGATGACCGAACCCGAGAAAGCAGACATGCGCGCCCTGGTCCAAGCCAACAACGAGCAGCTGGAAGAACGCTTCGAGAGAGCCAGGGTCTGGGCAGCCAACCTGGGCAACGACCAGCGCGAGAAGCGAGCCAAGACCAGGGCGGAAACCGGCGGGATCATGCGAATCCCCCTGGATCTCGGGATCGCTGTCTTCGAAGGCATCGGCAATGCGTTGACGGGCGGCGCCATCACGAATTGGCTGAACCCCGGTGGACTCGAAAATGACATGGGCAGCTTCGGGATGGACCCGAGCTTCAACGAGTACGTCGATCAGATCCAGCAGGAGAACGCCCGGCAGATCCGAGTCGTCTTCGATGAAGAATCGGACGAGTAGCCATGCCCGAGCTCCAACCCCCGCACAACTTCAACCGATTCAACGAATCGAGCCAATTCGATGAGTCCTTCGGGACGGGCTTCAATCCACGGGTCGCCATCGACCCGCTGGGCGTCGAGCAGTTCCTGGGCGAAATCCTCCCCGCCGCCGCGCGGCAGGAGAACTTCATCGCAGGCTTCTTCACCGGACGCTTCGACGACTTCGACTACGATCCCAACTACGACCTGGCCCAAGACCCGCTGGGTCATGATCCCGTCTTCCGGGCCTTCCCCGGAGCCCTGGCATCCGTGGGGTCGGCCAGGCAGATGGTCGACGTCCACCGCCGACTGGTTCAGGAGATCCAGGACCGGGCGATCCTCGAGAACGCGGGAGCCACCGGCTTCCTCGCCGCGCTCATGGCCGGGATCATCTCTCCTGAGAATCTGCTCCCGGTCGGCATCGCCGGCGCCGCCATCCGGAACATCGCCAAGCATGGTGGGAAGTACGTCGCTCGGAACATCCGTCGCGCCTCCTTCTTCACCGCCATCCAGACGGGCACCGCCGAGGCCTTCCTCCAGCGTTCGCAGTTCACGCGGACGCCCCAGGAGACCGTCTTCGCGATTGGGGCCTCAGCCCTCCTGGGCGGGACCCTGGGCGCCATCGCCGGCGGGCTCGGCGTCGCTGCCGCCAGGCGGGCAATCCGAGAGCATGACGCCCTGCTGGGAGGCCCGCGGATCTTGAACCCCACCGCCACCATCCTGCGGCGGGTCGAAGACCTGGACCCGGAGCTCGACCTGGACGTGATTGCCCAGCTGGAGAAAGTCGACCCCGAGAATCACTCGGAAATCCTCAGAACCCTGGGCATTCCCGAGCAGGCCATCGTCCGGGATCCTGCAGGACGCATCGAAGGCGTCGACATGGCCATCGTCGATGACATCGAAGCCGGCCGCGTTCCACGTGGAACACCGGACTCCGAAGACCTCCCCGATCTCCGGACCACCAATTCAGAGGCCATGATCCAGGACGAAGCCGCGGAGATCGCCGCACGACAGGCCGCGCGAGACGCGGGCGCCCTGTCAGCAGAGCGCATCCGATCGGGCCGCGTCACCGACTCCGAAGCCGCCGAGATCGCAGCAGACGTCCCGTCTGGAGAAGCCGCAGCCTTCGAAGAAGGTGCCCTGGCAGCCAACCGCGCCGCGCTTCGGCAATTCCACGCCAGACAGCGTGCTGAAGCAGAGGAAGCAGGCATCGCAGGCCCCGAGGCGGGCGAAGCCGAGAGCCTCCGCTCGCTGGGTTTCGACCCCGAGCCTCCCCGCAGAAGCCTCCGGCGCCCCACCACCACTGAAGAACTCCAGGAAATCGCCCACGAGCAAGACCTGGAGGCCCGTGCAGCGGGTGGTGACCTGGACCCGGAACTCTCCGCAGACCTTCTTCGGTTCCAGGGGCTGGTGGATGCCAACAGACGGACATTCCGGCAGAGGATGTTCGGCGAGACCCAGGGTCGCCGTTCCGAGGAAGCCGGCCGAGAGGAGATTCGTGCAAGTGAGGAGTTCGGCGCCGCCGAGGACGCCCGGCAAGCCCAAGCCGGTGCCTCCCTGGACGACATCGACCGAGGCATTCCGGTGGTCCGGGTCGACAACACCGATGACGCGATCGCCGACGCATTGGGCGAAGGCCACGACCTGGAGGTGACCTCCAGCGGGGACTTCGCCCGGGACCGAACAGTCTTCGAGATGCACGCCGAACAGGCGCGCGGGCGCGCGGAAGGCGAAGCCCAGGGCATCAATCCCATGATCGGCGGCTTGCGCCGCTCCACGGTGGGGCTCTCACGCATTGGCCGGCAGACCCACCGCCGGGCCGACCGAGACCCGGTCTCTCGCGCGAGCGCCTTCGAGCGGATCATCGAGGCGCGCGCTCGCGGGGAGAACGTCCTCGAGCAATTCCCGATGGCTGCGGTGATTGACGCGCCCGAAGGCCGCCGGGTCATCGCCGACGTCGACGTGACGACCCACATGGAGCTCGCGGAGCGATACGCCGAAGACAACCAGCTGGAGTTCGATGGCTTCCTCGACAGCATCGTCGAGACCGGAACCATCGACCTGCAGGGCCGCAACCTTCGTGAGTTGACAAACTCCGAGCTGCTGGATGACTTCTTCCATGGTGAGGGCGCCGGCCGCGCACTCATGCAGGACATCAGCCCCGAGGACGCCGCACGGGCCGTCGAAGTCGGACCCGTCGCCAACCGTGCAGACCCGGACACCATCCGGATCCCGGAGGACGTGGAGAACATCGACCCGATCACCCGGAACCCTGTGAGGGCCGCAGATCGCCCGATGCAGAGCAGCCCTCGGGTGGCGCTCACGCGCGGAGCCGAAGCCTTCTTCGACGAATCCAACCATCCCGCACGGCTGGGATTCGCAGCCCGACTCGCCCAGCAGGATTCGGCAGGCGTCGAAAGGCTGGACAGGCTGATCGAACGCCAGATTGCTGCGCTCCACGTGGATCCCGCAGAGCCCAACTTCGCCCTGCCAGGCGTCCGAGTGCGAACGGTCGATGACACCGAGGAGGCGCTCCAGGCCGAAGTCGACGTCTGGTTCGAGCTGCTGGACCACATCGGATGGACCGAAGAGATGGTCGACGACTTGAGGAGGCTCAATTTCCGAGAGGTCTTCGAAGCGCTCCCCTCCATCAGCGAGGGCGTTCCGCCGGCCCCTGGACCCGGCACCACGCCGCTGCTCCGCGCAGCCACTGAAGAGCTGGTTCCACCCGACCTCACGCCTCCCGACCAGCCCTTCCGGGACCCGGTCCGCACTGGGGCCACCACCCCGCTGCTCCGCGACGCCCCGGCCACCACACCGCGCCTGGTCCAGGGCGGCTCCGATGCTGGCAGCGTGGATGCCGATGGCGATTTCTCCATCAACTTCAGGACCCTCCGCGATCTCGTGAGCAACGAGCGCGCTCCGCGCGATCGCGCGCGCGCGGCCTTCCAGGTCACGATCAAGAAAGCCTTCGGGATCGAGAAGCTGCTCACACACCTCAGCCCCAACCTCCGGATTGCCCAGAATTCGCTCTCCATCAACGCTCGCCGTGGGCATCAGATGATGGTCGAGTCGGGCTTCAAGTATGAGGGTGACGACCTGGGCATGACCGTCCCGCACTCGGCCGAGAACGCCATCATTGGCTGGAACCGCGAGCTGGGCGAGATCATCGAGGGGCTGCCCCGGCTCTGGATGAAATACCGTCTGGGCCGCGAGCCCGGCATCGGCGATGCCCTCAAGCTCGGCCTGGGGGACCTGAAGGCCCGAGCCGGCCAGGAGACCTCAGGCGTCCCGGGCTTCCGGGCCACCAATGAAGCCCCCGAGCTCCCCATCTCCCACAACGAGTTCATGGAGCGAGTCGGCTTCGCCATGCGCCGCTCGGACCGGGACATGCCCCACAACGGCGCCGACATTCCCGAGGTAATGGAAGCCGCGGAGATGGTCCGGACGAAGCTCTTCAATCCCACCAAGCAGGACGCCATCGAGCTGGGCCTATTCACTGCCGAGGATGCCCAGATCCGGACGGCAGAGTCCTACTTCACCCGGGTCTACAACATCCGGTATCTCAAGAATCACGAGCTCGAGTTCGATCAGATCGTCCAGACCTGGCTGATCGACATCATGCCCGAACGCATCGACCAGGCCGAAGGCCCGCCCATCGCGTACACGCGCGAGATGGCAGCGGATGACGCCGTGAGGATCCGCCAGCGGATCCTGGCGACCCCTGCGGGCCGCCAGCCCTACGATGTCCTCGATGCGATGAAGGTCGGCCCCGCCAAGGCCCTCCAGCGCCGTGCCTTCACCATCCCCGATGAGCTGATCGAAGAATTCCTGGTCAACAACGTCGAAGACATCGTCCGCTTCTACGTCCGCACCGTCGTCCCCGACATCGAGCTCGCGCGAACCTTCGGAGACTTCAAGGCCTCCAAGCTGCTCGCCCGAGGCGATGGAGAAGAAGGCGAGACCCCGGGCTCGGTCTGGACCGACTACCAGGAGCTGCTGGACGCATCTGCCAACGACATCGATCGCGCCCGGATCATCAAGCAGCGAGAAGCCGACCTCCGCGACCTCACGGCCCTCCGCGACATTCTGCGGGGCACCTACGCAGCCCCGGCAGACCCGGATTCGCTGCCCGTCCGCGCTCGTATCCTGGCCAACCGCTTCAACTATCTGATCCAGGGTGGCACCTTCGTGCTCTCCTCGATCCCCGATGTGGCTCGCGTGGTGATGACCGACGGCATCAGCCGAGTCTGGGGAAGCGCTCTCAAGCCCATGATTACGGAGTGGAATCAGTTCTCACTCGCCACCAAGGAAGCCCGCCTGGCCGGCGTCGCCTGGGACACGATTCTCAACACCCGTGCCCTCAACCTGATGGAGCTCGGAGACGACTACGGCCGAGGTACCAAGTTCGAGCGAGGCGTCCGAAGAGGGGCTGACCAGTTCGCCAACCTCTCGCTGCTCTCCCCCTGGAACACGGTCATGAAGCAGTTCGCAGGGGTCGTGGTCCAGGCCCGGCTGGGTGAGGCCATCACCGAGATCGACAGGGTCCTCACCAGTCTCAACCTGGGCGCCGATGCCGTCGCCGTGATCCACTCCCGATCCCACAAGCAGCTCATTGCCAAGCTCTCGAATTCAGGCATCCGACTCGAGGACGTCCGGCGCATTGCCGAGCAGATGCGCCAGGCCGGCGTCGGCACGGATGAACTCGGCCAGGCCACGAAGCTCTGGAACATGAACACGGAAGCCTGGACCGACATGGAGATGGTCAAGGTCATGCGCGGCGCACTGCGCCGCGAGGTGGACAAGATCATCGTCACGCCCGGCGCCGGCGACCGCCCGCTCTGGATGAGTACCGAGCTCGGGCGCCTGATCGGGCAGTATCGTTCCTTCTCCTTCGCCGCTACCCAGCGTGTCCTGATCCCGGGACTCCAAAACCTGGATCGAAACTTCTTGAACGGCACGATCCTCGCGGTGAGCATGGGAATGCTCGCCACGAAGCTCAAGAATGAGCAGTTCAGCCGCGGTGGCCGAGACGACGTGCGCTACTGGATTACCGAAGGGATCGACGCCAGTGGTGTGACCGGCATCCTGGCCAACTTCAACCAGGACATCTCCACGCTGACCCGCGGCCAGGTCCGCATGGGTCGCTTGATTGGCGCCCCCAACCTCGACCGATTCACACGACGAGGTTTCGTGAGTCTCCTGGGTGGCCCCACGGTCTCCACACTCCACAGCATCTCGCGTGTCACCCAGGATCTCATCCCAAGCCTGCTGGGAGGCGACGGCATCCGACGTCGTGACGTCAACGCAGCACGACGCCTCTTCCCCACCAACAACATCTTCTATCTGGATTCGGGGTACGATTGGTTGGAGAAGGGCGCCTTCAACACGATCCGGGCTCTCCAGGGGGACAGATTTTGACCGTCTCGAACATCGCCAACAGCAAGATCTACCCGGGTGACAACACCGCGAACCCTCTCACCATCGACTTCGAGTTCTTCGACACGGACGAGCTGGACATTGTTGAGACCATCATCTCCACGGGCGTCGAAAGCATCTTGGTGATTGGGATCGACTACACCGTCGCCGGAGGCGCAGGCAACCCCGGCAGCGTGACTCCACTGGCCTCCCGGCCGGACACCGTCAACTGGACCGTCACGCGCAACACCGCGCTGACCCAGGACACCGACTACTCCGCGCAGGACACCTTCCCCGAGCAGAGCCACGAGGACGCTCTCGACAAGCAGATGCTGGTCGCCCAGGACGTGGACGCCAAGACCTTGCGAGCCGTTCGCATCAGCGCCAGTGACGATCAGACCATCGACATGACGCTGCCGCTGAAGGCCGACCGGGCCTCTAAAAGTCTCATCTTCGATGCCAATGGAGCTCCCCAGGCGGGCGATCCGGTGGACCCCGGGACCGTCTTCTTCAGCAATGATGGCGAAGACCTGGTCGGCAAGACCAATGCCGACATGCGGTCCCAGCTCTCAATCATCCCACAGGTCGATTCCCCATCCCAAAACCGACCGCTGATTTCCTTCATCAGTGGAAACAACGACCAGCGTCCTAACGCAGCCACCGCAGGCGATGGCGCTGTCTTCATCTCTTCCGATCACCTCCGAATGCTGGTCAGCAACGGGACGGTTTGGAAGGACATCACTTACGAATTCGCAGCCAGAGACTCCATCCCCGGAGCCTCCACCTTCGGTGGACGCCTGCTCGCCACGACCGACAGTGCAGAGCTCTTCATCGACGATGGCTCCTCGGGATTCGTCCCGATCAACGTCGCTTCCCGCGGCATGATGCAGGGATTCAAGGTCAGCTGGAGCAGCATCACTCTGGGTGGCTGCGGAGAAGGTCAGTGCTCGAGCGAGCCCGTCTCTGGCTTGCGCCATTTCCTGTCTCATGCAACGGGAATGGAAAAGGAGACTGACAACACCTGGGCGGCTGGGGATGGCAACGGTGGGTGGCCCGACAACACGGTCACCCTTCCGTTCGGTGGCTGGATCCACTTCTTTGCCATCGGCCACATCGATGGCATCCAGACCGACTTCGGCTGGGACACAAGCATCATCGCAACCAACCTACGCGCAGATGCGGCCGTCGACACCGCTGGTTTTACCAAGTCCTTCCGGAGAATCTACTCCACCAAGACCCTCGATGATGGCGGTGGAACCTCCCAGGATCTGATGCGGCTGCGTCAGCAGGGGGACTACTTCTACTGGGATGACCCGAGCACGCTCATCAACGACGTACTGTCGCTGACTGCAAGTTCTCAGCTCTTCACACTTCTCAACGCACCGCTGGGCATTGAGTCACAAGTTCATCTCCATCTTGCTGGATCAGACACTTTGCAAACGAGCGTTTCCATCGCAAGTGGAATCGTCACAGGCTTGGAAGCAGATGACGGTGGAACTTATGCCGATGGCCAAGTGCCAATGATGGAAAACCATGCCGGTGTGGGCAACGGCGACGAAATCGTCGGTAGCGCAAGAATCCATACGGATACACTCCAGAGAATTCGCGCCATATCCGGCACATCAACATCGACCACGAATGTAATGGTAATGGGCTGGATGGACGACCGAGAACGCTTCGCCTAAGGAGAAAGAACATGACCCGACGACTCTGGATTGCCTTGCTGGTGCTGCTCTTCGCGAGCTCGGCCACCGCCGCCGATTGGGGAACCAACAACCGAATCAAGCCCGGTGAGAATCGTGCCTACAACTTCACCACGACGACCGATTCCGCGATGCTGGATGCACGAAGCTGCGGCACCACGGTGTTCTCATGGCAACGCGACTACACCGGGTCCCAGGAGACGGCGAAGGCTTCTCTCCACAGCTGTCCGACGGCCACCTCGATCATCGCCAACTGCGAAACGGTGATGGACTGGCAAGAGGATACGAATGCGATGAACGTGCTCTACCGGCCCGGCTTCTTCCTGGTCGAAGCCACCATCGCTCCGACCTCAACGGCCATTGCCAGGGTCACGGCCTTCTGTGCCAAAGAAACCGTCAGCCAGGAGAACTACGTTCAACGGTTGGAGCTCGAGACCGCACGCTTGGTTCCCGTTGATACGCCCTACATCCGAGCGTTCAATCCCAACGGAAGACGTGTGGGAATATTTGTCTTCGATAACCAACTCTTCAACAATAGTCCGGTTATCACGATGGATCTTCAATCCTCGGAATTCGGCGAAGTCGCATCGGTCTGCGATACGGCTGATGGTCCTGGAGTGAACGCTTCCGAAGACACCTACTTCATGGTGGTCGGCGCAACCAACATGGAACAGCTCGGCCAATTCGATCAAGATTGTAATCGTCCGATGTGGGAATCGATGGTCATCAACTACTCCATGACCGGAGTGGGCTCCGATGCAACCTTCGACCTGATCTACTACGGCCTGCCGAACTAGGAGAAGAGCCACCATGCTTCGACAACTCTCGACGTTCCTACTGGTGCTGCTCTTCGCGACCACCGCAAGCGCTGGTGACTGGTCCCCGACCAATCGCATCAAGCCGGGCGAGAATCGTAGTTACCAGTTCACGACCTTGGACGACTCGGTCATGCTCGATGCGCGAGCGTGCGCGACCAGCCTGTTCTCATGGCAGCAGGACATTGCGGGTTCGAACGCGGTCGCTGAAGCAACGCTCTACGAATGTCCGACGATGACATCGGTGGTCGCCAACTGCTCTCCGGTCACCGAGCTGGTCAAGGATGTCGGAGGCATGGCGGTCCTTCGAAAGCCAGGCTTCTACTTGTTGGATACCACTACGGCTCCAACGTCCTCCGGGATCGCCCGGATGACGGCTTTCTGCTCCAAGAATCTCGCGACCCAGGAGAACTTCATCGTCCGACGGACCTATCTGGACCAGATGACCATCACCCAGGGATCGGTTTTCGCGGCAGCATTCAATCCAGGCAATCGGACAAAAGGATTCTTCATCGTCAATTTTCAGGAATTCACCGACACGCCAACCGTTCTATTTCTGATCGAGCATCAAATATTTGATTTCGCTCGAAACCTCTGCGTGGGTGACAACGAAACCACGGAAGACAGTCGGCAACTTCTCATGATGGGCCTTACGAGTGCCAGTGGTGAAATTGACGGGGTCGTGAACAAAAGCTGCCCGCGCCCGCTGTCGAACAACATGCAAATCCGTGTCTCCGTCTCGGGTGCTTTGGCGACGGCTGAAGTGACCGCCATCTGGTATGGCCACCCCAACTAGGAGACGATGATGCGGTGTCGACGGCTTGTTCTCCTACTGGTCTTGCTCGGTTGGGCCTGGACTCCCGCACAGGCTGCGGACTGGACCCACAACAACAAGATCCAGCCAGGCGAGAATCGCAACTATCTGTGGACCGGCACCGAGGCTTCCTCGATGCTGGATGCCCGTCGCTGCGGGACTATCGCATTCTCGTATGAGGATGACATCGACGGCAGCAACACGACGGCTTTGGCCAGCCTCTACGCCTGCCCCAAGATCGACTCGGTCAAGGCCGACTGCACCCTGCACACGGCCTTCACCGACGACACCCTCGAGCTCAAGAGCATCTTCAAGCCTGGCTTCTGGCTGATCGACGACATCACCGCCCCGACGGCGAGTGGCGTGGCTCGCATCTCTGCCTTCTGCGGCAGCCAAATCGCAGGCGGCGGTGGTTCTTCCATCGGTCGCTGCAACATCTCCGTGGAGAGCGCAGAGACCGATGACGACGTCATGTGCGGCAAGGCGACCAGCGACTACACGCTCCAGAGTTTGAAGTGCAAGGCGACGGGCAGCCCTGTGACTCATAAAGTAGAAGTCTTCGAGTGCAATACTGTGGGTGCGGTCTGCACGACTGTCACTGGGTTGGATGTCACAATGACAAACTCAACCGATGAAGAGACCGAGACCCCCGGTGGCAATGACGTGATCGAGGAAGACAACTGGTTCCGCCTCGACACCGTCTCACTCGGCACGCCTTCCGCGTGGCTGCATTGTCAGATCGAGTACACCGAAGGATGATCCTTCGGACTCTTCTGATCGCGCTGAGCTGCGCTCCGCTGCTTGGCGTCATCTATGTACAGCACTACCCCGACATCACCGTCACCAACGAGGAGGAGTTCGCCTTTGATAAGACCTTCAAGAACAACATGACGATGGATTTCAATGTCCCCACCAGCACCAATCGCCTGCTCATGGCCCTCGTCTCCATGATCGATACGGTAGAAACCGACCAGGTAATCTCCACCGCCAAGTGGGATAACGGCGGAGCGGGCGAGACATTGATGACGCTGAAACCAGTTCAATATCTCGGCGTTGGTGGCGAGGACGTCAGCCATCAAGTCGCCTACCTGGTGGCGCCACTTGAAGGCACGCACGAAATACGCGTTGACTTGGGAGGCACCGTTCGGGGCCTGGCGATGTACGTCATGTCCTTCGACAACGTAAATCAGAAAACTCCGATCTTTGACTTCGCGGACCTCGCCCAGGTTTGGCCACAGAACACATCCTTCAAGACCCACTTCAGCATCTCGCCTACCAACGAAGCCTTGATCGTGGACTTCCTGACCAAGAAAGGTCAGTGCCAATGCGCGGCACCCCACAGAGTCACCCCCTCCAACCAGACCCTTCATGTCTGGGACGACGTCGGCATCAACTGTCCTTCATCGGGGAAGGGCTGCATGAGCATTTCAAGCCTGGTCGATAAACCTACGTTCGTGGGAACGCTCGTCTGGATGTATCGCGAAGCGACTGGAGCAAACCCTGGCGTCTACAGTCTGCAAATCATTCGGAAATGGAAGTACGACTGACATGGAAATGCTGGCGCGACTGCTGGAAGCGATCACGATTGGCGATGCCGCTGGCGTCCTTCAAATCGTCGTCCTGGTCTACATGCTGCGGGTCATGATCGAGATCAAGCAGACGGTCGATCAGACCCGAGACTGGCACGACGTCCCCGACCCGGATCGTCCCGGCGCGAAGCTCTGGTGGGGCCTGGGAATCGAGAAGGTCGCGAAGGAGCTGAGCGAGCTCAACGTCAAGGTCGATGAATTGGTGAAATTCGCACGAGATCGGACTGGTGGTGGGTGACCGAACCGAGAGCATCGAGATCCAGACCGAAGCGGTCAAGCGAGCCATCACCTCGCTATTCAAGCGCTACTACAAGCAGGGCCTTGGCATAATTGCCATGCTCGGCGTTCCGGGCGTCGCCCAGTATGTCGGCCTGGTGCTCCCCGCCAAAGAAAAGGCGGGGGTCGCAATCATCGAGAAGGTCGCGATGCAGGATGCCCTGGCCATGACGGGCGCCGCCTGGATGGATGAGATCCACGCGGCACGGGCCGAGGTCAAGGCCGACTGCGACGTGCGCCTGGTGGTCCTCGACGCCCACTGGCAGGCTCGCATGGACAACCACATTCACCCGGAGCGCCCATGAAGCTGCTCGAGATCATCACCACCATCATGCTGCTCGGGGCGTCCAACACCTTCGAGGCCGTTCCTGGAGAGGAGCCCATCTGGGGAGAACGGCTGGCCCAGCACTTCCCTCAGCACGAGATCATCAACTTCGGAGTTCCGGGCGCAACGGCCTGGCACTGGTCCCGCTGGGTGGTGTTCTTCAAGCTCGATTTCGAAGGCCTGGTCGTGATCGAGCTGGGCACCAACGACGCTCGCATCGGCACCTACGCGGCAAACCCGACGAAGCTCCCGACCACGCCCGGAGAATACGAAGCCGAGATGCGCTGGATCATCGCCTGGATCCTGAGCCACGGCGGCGAGCGCGTGATGCTGATGACCTCACCCCCGCTGGGCGAAGAGAACACCCCCGAAGCACACACGCTCATGATCGCCTACGCCCAGATCGTAGAGACGCTCTGCGAGGAGCTGGACGACGTGGACTGTGGCCCAGACTTGCTTTCCTTGATTGACGTTGAGATGGACATCTGGGACGATGGCATCCACTACACCAAGTCGGGCAGTCAAGAGGTCGACCGGCATCTGCACCGGGCGATCAAGGAATTGACCGTCCAATGAAGAGCCTGGACATCTCGCCTCGCTGGACCGAGATCGCCTGCCGCGAGCTGCTGGCGGGCGTCGAAGAGATCGACGGGCCGCTCGCTCACAACCTCCGAATCCTGGACTACCAGGCAACGACCGACCTCGCCGCGACCGACGACGAGACGGCCTGGTGCTCAGCCTTCGTCTGCTTCTGCCTTCGCGCCGCATTCATCAAGGGAACAGGTAAAGCCGCGGCTCGCAGTTACGTGACCTGGGGACACGAGCTCGCGAAGCCACGCATCGGAGCGATCACCGTCCTGTGGCGAGGCACCCGATTCGGTTGGCAGGGCCACGTGGGGTTCCTGCTTGGATTCCACAAGGACTCGCTGATTATGCTGGGTGGCAACCAGGGCAATCAGGTGTCGGTCCAGGCCTTCCCAATGGAACGGCTGCTCGGCTACCGTTGGCCACTGGACCTCGATCGCTACCTCTAAAGGAGAACGAATGGGCTTCGAAGAAACCGCTCGCGTCGCTCATGAAGTCAACCGGATCTACTGCGAATCCCTCGGAGACACCTCTCAGCCAAAGTGGGAGGATGCCCCAGAGTGGCAACGCAACAGCGCCATCGACGGTGTGGAATTCCTCACCAACTACGAAGAGGCGCTGCCCTCCGCATCACATGAAAACTGGATGCGAGACAAGATCAAGGCGGGGTGGATCAAAGGCAACATCAAGGACCCGGAGAAGAAAATCCATCCGTGCCTGGTTCCGTTCGACGATCTTCCGGTCGCACAGCAGTTGAAGGATCGTTTCTTCCATGCTGTGGTCCGGTCAATGGGGGGATGAGATGGGCAAGAAGTACAGCAAGCTCTGGGGCACCCTGGCCGGCTTCCTGGTCGGCGGCATCGTCGCCGCCGCCGCGCAGTGGGGCTTCGAGATCGAGCAAGAAGGACTCATGGAAAGCATCATGGGCCTATTCGCCATGCTCGGTGTCTACGCGGCCCCTGCCAACACCTGATGTGGCAGCCGATCGCTGCCTTTGGAATCGTCGTTGCCGCGGTGAGCGGCTTCATCTACTGGCTCATCAAAGCCAATCAGAAGTCGATTGCAGCTCGCTACAAAGACCGACTCCAACAGTCGGAGGGTGCGGATCGTGCGAATGAAGCAGGCGACCAGGTCATGGCCGAAAATCTTGGGACTGATGCTGAGTGGCTTGCTAATAAACAGCGCTTGCATGACGCCCGTACTCGTGATCGTCAAGCCGAAGAGGGGTGAGCCCATTGAAACCAGTGGCCAAGCCCTCAGTGATTTCGGGATGCTGATTCAGACTCAGCAAGCCGAATCTCTCCGCAACTGGGTGGGTCATTGTGACCAGGTGATTCGCGCGAACAACGCGATCCTAGACAAGCTGTCCAAAGAGTAAAAAAAAAGGGCCGAGAGGGGGGTTCATTGCCCTCTCGACCCTCCGACCTGGCACTGGAGATCAATCCACCAGGTCTACTTGATCGTCAGATTATCACGCTTGTCCAGGTGCAGTCCCTTGATCTTCTTGCCAGTCGCCAAGAACGCTTTGGCTGCGATCTTGTCCAGTGACCAGGTCACCTTCTTCCGTCGGTACTTGATCGGGACGTCCTTCAACTCCTTGCCCTGCTGGAACTCGACCGCAGTGCTGCGTCGCCAGATGAACTGACAGCGCGAATCGCTGAAGTTCTCGCTCGGTGCGTACCGTTCCAGGTACTTCCTCCAGCCTTCGGCTCGTCGACGATGCTTGGCTCCGCGTTCCTTGTGATCGTTGGCGATCTTCATGATTTCGTTGGCGTGGGCTTCGGTGGCTTCGGCCTCCAGCAGCTCACCCTTCATGTAGGCGGCGACCGCCAAGCACTTGTCCTTGATCTCGCCTTCGAGCGCAGCGAGATTGTCGAGCTGGTCGTCGTCGATCTCTCCCGTTTCTTTGTCCACACACTGAATCAGGAACCGTTCGATCTCATCTGAGATCTCGTAGAGCTTGGGCACTAGAACTCCTCCTCGTACTCTTCCTGCGGCGGGGGAGGCTGCTCCTCCCCACCGGCATGGCTGCCCTGAGTCACCGGACCCGCGTAGCCGTGCAGATAATTGACGTACTCGTCGAGCTGGCTGGGACGGAGCTGCTTGATCGTGCGGCATCCAATTCGTTGGAGTGCCCAATCAATGGCGCAGAACTTCTTCGCCTTGTCCTCCTGGCACTCGTCCTTCGTGAAGAACTCCTCGGCCTTCTTGAAGCCAATCGGATAGATCCTGGCGGACTTGAGCTGGGCTTCCGTTGCCGGGCCTTCTCGGTTGCCTTGCGGTTCCGGAGCGGGAGCGGGAGCCGAAGACGGAGCGGGACGGGGCGCAGAGCGACGCGGAGAGGGAGACTCCGCTCGCTTCCGGTCCGTCTCCGGCAGAGATTGACCATCCGAATCGTCATCCACAGTCGGGATGTTGAAGAGCCGGATGATGCCGTACTTCTGTGCCGCGGTACTGGCCTTGTTCCCGCCCTTGTCGCCCCAGCCACCCTTCGAGTTTCGATCGCCGCCATGGGCGTAGATCGAGGAGATGTTCTGGATGCACTCGCCCGACTCGTGCCAGAGATCGAAGACGTAGACAACGTGGGTGATGCCCTGCTCGTCGATCCGCGGAGTTACATCCGGATGGACCCGAGACGTCAGCACCAACCCGTTCTTGATGAGGGCATTGCGCGCAGCCGTCACGACCTGGCCGACCTCGGCGAACTTGAAGCTGCCCATCACGGGCGGCGCCGTCCCGGTCTTCGGGATGGATTCGACCTCCATCTGGCACTTCAGCAGTGCTTCGATGATGCGGCCCTGGGGATGCGTAGACTTGGATTTGGCAACGGTCACGGGTTTCTCCTCCTGATTCGCTCGAGGCGTGTCTCGAGATCAGCCCGGCGCTCCGGGTCGTCGGTGTGGGCAGCTTGTTCCTCGGTGATTCCATCGGGGTCGTAGTCGAAGTGGATCGCGAGGTTGCCCGCTTGGGCATCCTCGATGTCAGTGAAGGCATGGAGCTGGTCGCGGGTTAGCTCGGCCAGGGCCTTCGAGATGTCGATGATGATCTCCAGGCACCCCGCTTCCATCCGGGGGTCATGCTTGTCGCAGTACCCCCGCAACAGCTCGATCCCGATCACCAGGGATGCGATCTGGGTGCAGCCGTGGACATGGCAGGCCATCATCGGCCGGTCGAAGTCTCGTCGTTTCACTTTCATGAGATCTCCAGGGTGGAAGGTTATTGCCAGGGTACCAAGGGAGGCAGGTTTCTTCTACCTTCGCCCCGGCGTGCTCTGCAAAACGCCGGGGAGAAGGGGATGCCCAAAAAGTCGAAGAAGTCGAAGAAGCCGATTTCGAAATTCAAGAAGTGGCAGATCGAGGCCGGGCTCATCAATGAGCGAGTCTGCAATGCCACCAAAGCCATCGATCCGACCGGCAAGGGCATCAGCCCCCGGTCGCTCACGAACTTCAAAGCCACCGGCTCCTGCCATCTGAGGACAGCCCTGCTGCTGCTCGCTGCTCACGGCGAGGGCTCAGAGACCTGGCCATACCTGACCCTCTACGAACTCGACGTAGAGGGCCTTCTGGAGCTCCGTGGCTAGGAAGCCCGCTCCGGACCCGAGACGCATCGACTGGAAGCTGATGCTGCTGCTGCCGATGAACACCGCTCGGCCGCTGCATTGGGGCGCCAAGACGCGGCTTCGGCAGGATCTGTCCTGGTGGTTTCGGGCCCACTCCAAGCCTCCGAAGGAGCCCTGGCAGAAGGCTCGAATCCACATCACCCGGCACTCCTCGGTGAAGCCGGACTACGGGAACCTGGTGGAGTCGGCCAAGCCCCTCCTGGATGTGCTTCAGCCGAACTCGAGCCGGCATCCCCAGGGTCTGGGCTTCATCATCGACGACAGCCCGGACCATCTCGAAGAAGGGCACTTCTGGGTGCAGGCGAAGCCTTCCGAGGGCTGGACCACGGTGATCCTCATGGATCTCAGTCCCGAGGATAGACCTCGGCCCAGCCGGAAAGCCTAGAACCGGGGTGAGACGCTCTGCATTGGGCGCAGAAAAGCGTCTCCGGGCCTCATCGGGGATGTCCCGATGCCCTTCACCCCGGTCCCAAAACCACCCTACTTGATCTTGGCCAGCGCCTTCTCGAAGTTGGCCAGGGCCTTCACGGCATCGGCTTCGTTGAGGAAGACCACGGCGTCAATCGCTTCGTCCTCGGCTCGCTTGATCTGCCGCCCCGCGAGCTCGTGAACGAAGGCGAGATTGTCGAAGACGGCCTTCTCCGGCACCGTGAGCCACGCCTGGTCCTTGTGATGCACTCCGTCTCGCCAGAATTGGCAGTAGGCCAGCGTCAGACGCTCGACCAGCCGATTGTTCGTGTTCCGCCTCTTCTTGCCGAGGTAGAACATCTGCTTGTCGTTCGGGTTTCTCCCGATTCGTCCGTGGGCCGCGACGGCCTTCTCTTCGATGCGCTCACGGAAGCGCTTCATCTGGGTTTGATTCATGGGCTCTCTCCTGTGTGGTTTCTCGGACAGTGGACCAGTTAGGCCGATGTCGAAACTTCTCACCGGGCTAACTGGTCCACTTGCGCTAGGCGCCAGGTGGGGTCGGTCGGGTGCCCGTAACACCACGACCGACCCCCGGATCCGGTCGAGCGACTGGGGAGGTCCCGCAACCCCAGCCGAACGTCCGAACCTGTGATTCAGCTCGGTCTATTTGTTGCCGATGGTCTTGCCGGTGGCGTCCTCATAGAAGGCTCCATCGACGGCGTTCCCGTCAGCGATCTCGGAATCGGTGAAGATGGCCTCGTCGGCGATTGCCTTGCCGGCCTCGGTGAGTCCAACAGTCTCCATGAAGCCACCGACTCGGTTCTTCTGGTCGTTGGCCAGGAGCTCGGCGACCATGCGCTGGTTGTTGATGAGATCGTCGATCCCGACCAGGCCGCCAATGATCTTGGCGGGGGAGAACTTCTTCCCCGCCTCGGTCATGCCGTTGTGCAGGCTCCAGGCGTTCCGAGGGGCGAAGTCCTCGTGAGAGGGCTTCCGCCACTCGCGGAACGCGATGTTGGCCTGAGTCGGGGACAGCACCCGGTTGCCCTGGGCGAGACCGATCAGCTTGTAGCCTTCGTCCTGGTCGATCTCCCACTCGGTCAGCTCCCGGATGTGCCGGTTCCATGAGAACAAGGTGTCCTCGGCCTTGCTCATCTGCTGAAGCACGGCGGCCTCGATGTCCCTCCAGACGTTCTTCGTGTGCTTGCGGATGAGCTGCACGAAGTCGCCGGTGAACATCAGGTTGTCGCAGATGAACAGATGAATTCCGAGCGCAAACGCCGCCGACATGCTCATGTCGTAGGAGTTGCGCCCTCCAATGGAGAGGCAGTGTTTCGAGTCCTCCTGCCGGATGTCCGGCGCCGTGATCTTGAAGAAGAGCTGGTTCCCGTCCTTGTTCAGCGCGTACTCACTCTCGAGTCGGACCGAGGCTCCGAGCTCCTTCCGGGCTCGTTCCTCGACGAAGCGGATGTAGTCGCAGTGGTCGACGGGGTGGTAGCTGTCCGTCTTGACGGGCAGCGGAACCTCATCCACCTCCTCCCACGAGGCCAAGCGGCCCCCGCAATGCAGCACCATCGTCACTTGCTTCCTCCTCGGCGATGACGAAGGGGAGCCATCCAATGCTCTCCTTCTGCTCGCCATGGTTGGAGATGCGGTGCATCTCCTGGGTTTTCATGTTGATGGAGAGCAACGGCCAACGGTCGATGATCTCCTGATTCACTCGGGTCCGAATGACCACCTC
>SDBT01003318.1_pt1 | contig 27935 bp, 19 predicted proteins | sample 2277101 | NCBI WGS metagenome assembly SDBT01 (sample SAMN10404973, study PRJNA504765) | marine sediment metagenome | isolation source: marine sediment core GS10_PC15, 103 cmbsf | place: Arctic Ocean: Southern Knipovich Ridge | collected 2010 | reverse complement strand
CCTAAAAGAAATTGATCTGCTCTTACGACACTTACCCCTCGATATTTCATTCGTGGGAGTGGATGAAGAAGTCAAGTACTATTCAGCTACTGATGACCGAATATTCCCGAGAAGTCCAGCAGTCATTGGTAGAAGTGTGATTAATTGTCACCCTAGCAAGAGCTATGACAAGGTTCAGAAAATTATGACTTCTTTCAAGGAAGGTAAAAAGGATAAAGCTGTGTTCTGGATTCAAATGAAAGGACGATTCTTCCTCATAAGTTACTACGCTGTGAGAGATGATGATGGGGAATTTGTCGGAACCCTTGAAGCTACACAAGACGTAACAGAAGTTCGAAGTCTTGAAGGTGAACAACGTCTTCTCGATTGGGAAAAAACATAAGATTCTCTTCATACCAGTGAGTGAAAAGCGAAGACTAGATAGGCAGAGTAAAATGAAATATCTGCATATTCAATAGATCGAGTCAGATTCAGACACTATGATTATTGGTTCTATCAGGTAGTATTCAAAAGATTTGTTTTTCATTTCTCTATATGGAACTCGGAAGTTTCACAATGAATGTTGCCCCTTTTCCAAGAGTGCTCCGGACTTCAATACTACCACCATGCGCTTTTGTATGCAAGTTAGCTATAGGTAGACCCAGACCTATCCCTTTTGCCTTTGTAGTGTATAGTGGCTCGAATAGGTGCTCGCGGGTTTCTTCATCCATGCCCGTGCCAGTATCTATGACCGAAATCTCGAGCCATCCCGGTTCGGAGACCTCAGCCTTGATCGTCAGTGTTCCACCATCTTCCATTGCTTGAATTGCGTTCAGGCACAGATTAACAATTACGGTTTCTATTTGGATGGGGTCTGCAATTAAAACTGGTAACTCAGAATCTATCATTTTCGATACTATTATTCCCTCTGGGATTTCTACATGTGATAGTGATGAATCAATAATATCGTTGATTTTTGTTTTCTTTAAGATAGGACTATCAGGCTGAGCATACTCCAATAGACTTTTGACGATGCTTTCAGTTGAAGCTATAGCTGAATCTAGAATATCAAGGGTTCCTGTGATTTCGTAAGGGGAATCATCAGATTGCATACGCAAGTAATAGACTGAGTTCTTAATTGTTCCAAGAGGATTCCTAATTTCATGAGCAATCCCACTACTCAATTGCCCTAATACTGTAAATCTTTCACTCTTGATAAGTTGTTCTTGAGCGTTTTCGAGTTCTTCTGTTCGTTTTTCGACCAGACGTTCTAATTCTTCACGAGTACGTTTTTGCTCCGTTATATCGTATGAACTAGTCAATATACTGACTACTTTGCCATCCTTTTTGATTGCGCCCAATCGGACTTCGATATTGATAATATGCCCAGCCTTGTGTTCGTACTCAGTATAATACACATCGCTTTCACCAGTTTCAAAAACACGTTTGAAACTAGCTGCAACAACATCATGAAATCTAGGCGGGTTCATGTCATAAATCGATTTTCCAATGTATTCTTCAACTGCCATATCTGAGGGAGGTCTATTGCAGGCCAATACTTCTCCCAAAGGAGAATGGAGGACTAAGTGCCCAGGAGTGTTTTCTCCAATTAATCTTAATTTTGCTTCTGATTCTTGTAATGCGGCTTCGACTCGTTTTCGACTGGTGATGTTTCGAGCAACTCCCATAATACCATTAGGCGAACCATCATTGTTACGTAAGAAACTCCTTGAGAGATCAACCCACATCCTTGACCCATCCTTATGAAATATTTCAACCTCTATGGATGGGTCGGAGCCAACGATGGTAGTTTCGGGGTTATCAGTGGCAAGAGCTTCCGCGTATTCTTTTGCAATTGTCTCAATAGATTCCTCAGTCATAATCTCATCAATGGACTTGGTTAAAGCTTCTTCAACAGTATACCCAAACATTTCTTTCACAGATGAACTAAAATAAATGAACTGGAAATTCATGTCCACAACCCAGATAACATCTCTTACATTGTCAGTAAGTATGTTGAAACGATGTTGGCTTTCGCGTAATTCTTTTTCAACGCGAGTGCGTTCGGTAACATCTCTGGAAACTCCATACAACGCATCTTCACTATTCCAACTTCCTACACTGAGCTTTGTATCAACAGGTATCAAATGCCCGGCTCTTGTTTGCAGAGGTATACGGCTTTCTGTCATCGTACCTTTCAGAATGCTATCAAGAATCTCAATAATCTCATCCTTGCAATCCGTAGAGAAGAGTTCCGTGACATTCATTTGGAGCATTTCTTCAGTTGAATAACCTAAACACCTAGTGAATTCAGTGTTACAATGCAAGACACGTCCTTTCAAATCAAGAATAAAGAGAAATTCTTCGACTGTATTAAAGAATCTTTGAAAATCATCCATATTTTTGTTAAGTTCTTTTGAAGCCACTAGCAAACCCCCATGAGAATCAATTGATTGCACCCAATGTTCATTTCGAGATCTATTTGGATAAGAAGATAGTTCCACTCCACATAGATTGAACCATTGTCTTTGTTGTTGTAATTGCATAAATATTAAAAAACCTTATTCATTTATCATTGATTCCTTCTTTTCTATCAACTGTTTCTTCTTGTTCCATCTAATATGGGATCTGAAATGAATATCTGAGTGAACTGAATATGAACCAAATGTTCAAGTCTCTTCACAGAACACTGATTTTGAGGCATTATTAGTACGCCGCATTGGAAGGCGAAGACTTTTACTAGTATTTGTCTATAGGGGGTTAGGTTAACTGCGGAAACCTTTGGCAGGTAGAGGAAACACTGCTGCCTTTAGGGATAGATTAGAGATGAGTACGACTTGGTTTATTGCAAAGGAGTATCTGAAGAGGTTAGAGATTGATTTCGAAGAACATGGACGTAAGACTTTCAGTGTTCAACCGCATCGGCACACTGAAACTAATGTAATTGAGGTCTTTCCAGGAAAGAATTGGATCACTCTCACGACGCGCCTCATGGATATGACCAAATTACCAGCTAAAGCAAGGAAGACTGCCTACGAAACACTTCTGAAAGCGAATGCTACTTTGGTTGAAGTGAACTTCGGAGTAGATAAGAAGAATTGTTTGATGATCCGCAATACGATTCCTGTAACCGGAATTTCTTATGATATCTTCAACTGCACCTATGAGGCTCATCTTTCTGGAATCAAATTCTTCTTTGATAAACTACATCCGCAAATGACAGATGAATAATCAGAGATACTAACTCGATTTTGGAATTATATTTGGAAAAAAAGAGAGTAGAAGCGGGCTCTAGGCCCGCTCCAGATATTCTAATTACGTTTCTTCACGATGACAACAATGACTACTAGCAGAACTAGTGCACCGACACCACCTAGTATTAGCATCATCTGATCATCGAAGGGACCAGGACCAGTGCTGGTTGTAGTAGTAGTTGTCGTAGTGGTTGTGGTCGTAGTAGAAGTTTCACCAACCGTGTACGTGGATTCACCAGATATTGCTTCGTTGCCGGCATTATCAACAGCAACAATTCTGTAGATTACTGAAGTACCAAGACTTTGAGCTGGAATATCACCCGACCAGATATCACCGATTGCTGTCAATGTGATATTCAACCAAGCCCCAGAATCAATCCGATACTGGAGAGTTGCGTACGAGATTCCAGATACATCTTGGATATTGGCAGAAACTGTTACAGAATCTGTTGCAGTCGGGACAACGGGATCATGCAATACTGAAGATATCGTTGGTCCTGAAGTATCTGCTACACCATGCGAGATGTAACTCACAAACACTGGATCGACATATACTGAGTAACCATCCCACCACTTGAAACTTAGAACAGTATAGAACTGCTGTGATGTGATTGAGAATGTTGTTGCAGTATTGCCTCCACCAGACACATAGATTTCACTGAACGTCGAGAGCGGTACTGTCTGTGCACCAACCGTAGCTGCAAAACTACTATTGAATCCCCAGTCGTATGGAGCACCACCAAGACTCATCATTGCAACATCACTAAGACCACTAGCCATCGTGAAATTCAATGATGCTTCTTCCTGATCGTTGGTGACAACTTGTCCGTCATCATTGATATAGGAAGCATTCGCTGTCATTCCACCACTTGTCAGGATGGAGAGATCGCTATAGAATGCAACTGCAAGACTCATGCCTTCGAGAGGATTGGTAGATGATGGGAAGTCTACATCCCATTGACCAACTCCTATGTCAAACTTTACTTCCGCAATGTTAGAGCCAGTGGCATTTAACTCACCAGTAAAGTGGACATCAATGGAGAATTCCTCAGTCAGAACTTCAGAAGGTCGTTCATTGAAATCTTCAAAGTCCGAACCAACGACTGCACCTTCATACCAATCAAAGTAAGATCTTTCTCCGAAGGGATAGACTTGACCAGTTACATTGTAGAATGTAACTCCAAAGTCAATGGTTTCGTCGACTGCTCGATATTCAGAGCCAGTAGTGTTGAGATTACCCCAACCCATGCCTGGTGTGGTAAAGTTGACTAATTCTACATCTATAGGCATCCAGTAGTGTGTAATTTCATTATCAGATACGATGTTCATGAAATTATCCTGACTGGTATCATTCCAAGCGAACATTCCAGCGTATTGATAGGCAAGATTGACATCCATCAAATCTGAATGAGTGCCATTACTTACCTCAGTGCTATAGTGTTCATCTAGTTGCCACCAGAGCCAACTCCATTCTTGTGAGTTATCTTCAACCCAATCCCAACCTTCATCTTGGGCTTGTTGGAGCATGTCGATGTATGTTCTGTTCTCGAACATCCAAGAAATACCCCAGTAACCAGGTTTCGGATTACCGTAGGAGTCGAACAATGTAGCATTGATTATACCATATTCTGTCGGTGTCAGTGATGTGCCATCTGTATGAGTCCAAATATTCACCTCACTCCAGTCATAGGTCCAATTGAAAGTGACCATTCCTGCATATGAGTGAAGATGGAACTCGTCAGACCAAGTTGCGTTGTCAGGTTCCCAAAGAATACTGACATCCAAGTATTGCTGGGTTACATTGAATGTATCTGTGCTCGAGTGAATTTCTCGAACATAGAACTGATCAAATGTTGTATCAAGATCACCATCTAGATCTAACGCTCCAGATAATGGATCAACAGTCCACACATCATTCTCCCACATTCCGTGAGATGGAACACCATAGACTATAGCTCCCTGAGATCGAATGATGGAAATAGGAAGTGGTGCATAGTCCAACTTCAAACTGTATCCCTGAGTTTTGAAGGCTTGGTAGATTACCTCTTTCGCTCCAAACGCATGGTACTCAAATCCAGTTACATTAAACGCCCATGATGGGAAGTTAAACTTGTAACTTTCAGGAGTTCGTTGCAGCTCCACTATTTCATACCTAGATCCATTTATTATAGATTGCAGGAAGAAATAGTCATGTGGAACAATGTTATCCTCCATGTGAGTCATATTGAACCACATAGACGCATCCCAATCCCAATCCCAGTAAACAACAGGGTATTGGATTACTGGAAGGTAGCTTCCTTCAAAGAAGAATGATCCACTCCATGGATCACCAAGAACATCTTCGATAACAATGAGATCAGTTGTGAAATCCATCCAACCTGTCCATTTCTGGTAGGTTCCATTGATATCAACCATGAAGTACTGGTCAAGCTCAAAGTTGAACGGATCAGTTGGTAGAGCCATGGGATGATCATGCTTCGAATAGAAGAACGTACCATTAGCAAGAGTAACATTGAGGAAGGTTGCCTTCCACGTATTGTTGTAGGAAAATTCTTCACCAACCATTGTTTCAACCCAGTCATAACCACGACCATCATCCCACTCGTGAATTCTAGACTGACCATCATCGTATTGGCCAGTATAGACACCTGTCTGGAGATCAAGCCAACCATCAACGATGAATTCGTATGTAACCAAGTCACGATGACCATAAGCTACAGTCCAATCTTCATGTTTCACATCTGGCACAAAGATACTACCATTTGCGATTGTTGTCCAGGGGAGATTCAAATTGTAATCTCCATAATCATAGTTCATTTTGAACGTTGGATTCATGCTCCAATCGGTCAAGTTGTATACTACTCCAGTATCAATCTGATATACATCATACCAGTATCCATGGATTGGTTCCCATTCTTGCATAAAGAGCTTGACGGCTTCATATCGAACACCATCTACAATTGCGAACTCATTAGCAAAGTACCGACCTGTCATTGGGTTGGGGATATTCTCAAGGTTGTTCAGATCCCAAACACTCCACATTGGAATGCCAGGTGCTGGTAGTGGATATTCTAAGCCTGCTACAACAGTATAGACATACGAGCTAGTCATGAATTGAGGAATGTAGAATATTTGTCCAAACCAGTTACCTGTCATCAATTCCCAAGGCCATTCAAATGTGTTCAACTTGCCATCTGTCATATTCCAGTAGTGATAGCCCCATGTAGGATTCCACCAGAATTCTATTGGTTCGTAGGTCCCATTCTTATACATGACATAATGATCACGACCAAGGTATTCTGGCCAACCGACCATGTAGAATGGTGTCGTACCATTCAAGAAAGTCACATAGGTATGTGGCACACGAGTGACTCCAACAACATTCACTGAAATCTCGTAGAATTGCGAGGTCCAACCACTCCAGAAAGACCATGGTTCAACAATCATGGTTCCATTCTCAGCCATCATGTAGTAGTAGTCTTCGAAACCAGAATAGAAGAGTTCATCACCCCAACCAAAGAACCATGTCGATACACTTGGTAGAGAGATGTTGTAGATAACAGCTACACTACCAGAAAAGACTTGAATCTCGGTACCGTTAGCAAATTGGATGAAGAATTCATCTTGACCAGTTTCGTAATTGAATTCTGCTCGGACTGTTTCTTCCCAGCTGGATTCCATGTCTGTCATAAGATATGGCTCAAGGTTAATCACTTCACTATCAATCTCAACAAATGGAACCTTCTCACGTTGATAGAAATCTCCAGTAACATTGTTTCTGAAGATCTCAGCCTTGATTGGCTCATCCATGTACGTCTTGGTTCCGTTGAGATAGCTATACACAGTGTTCTCGTTCCAACCCAGAACAGTGTGTTCACCCCAACCTGATTCGTAATCTGTTACCCAAGTGAGGTCACCATAGAAGTATTTCCAATTCCATTCGAGCTGTGGTAGTTCTGGTGTTGGTAAGATGTCAAAGGTAACTCTGAGATCGGTTCCATCAAGATCCTGCATAAGATTCTCGACATCGAGCCAGTGAACTGGCATTCGTAGATTGGGGGACTCCGATGAGAGCCATCCAGTCACCCAGTCATTAGCGACAAAGTCCCAGGTGAGTTCTTCCCAGAACCATTCCTCAATCATTAGCCATTGGGGTTCCCAGCGGCCAGGCATAATCTCAACCATGATCCAATCCCAATGTTCACCATAGTGCCATTGGGTTCTCATGGTCCTGTTGTAAACAGCGACATCGACCATTCCATCAGGGTCAATACGTATCTGAACCGTTATGTCAGACCACTGATTCCAATCATTCACTCCATCAAAGCCCCATTTCTCTTCATAAGCATTCATGAAGAATCCGATACCATCCATCTCTTCGATATAATCGGCACCGCCTTGAAGCCATGACTTTACAGTAAAGGGTTCAGCAACATCTGTTTGAAACATCCAATCTGGTTGATATGGCTCACCCTCATGAGTCAGCGTTACGATTGAAACTGGTGATTCAATAGCTAATTCTCTAAGCAGCTCGTACGCCACTGCATCTTCAGGTGATGATAGCGGTAACCTGGCCGTAGGTACAAGATTGCGACCATAGACATCTGTGATAATCTCGTAAACTTGTAGTGGCCAATTATCGTTACCAGTAGTTGGAAGAATATCATCTCCAATATGACCCCTGAAGGTCACAACAATACTACTGTTCTCCCAATAGGACACACTTGCGGTTTCGTTTACAACGAAGGGGAGTGGAATACTTCCATCCATTGGCCAAGGTTCGTATTCAAACCATCTGACCATTTCCTGATGTCCACCCCATTCATCATCGACCCAAGTACTGTTCTCGTAATTGTATGCAAGTAGTGTTGAGAATGTTCCAGTTGAAAAATCATAGACTATTGCTGCCATAGCTCTTGTCCATTGTGGGTGCATCATCCCAGAAGAGGGACCCCAAGCTTCCCAGAAATTATACTCTCTTCCAGTATCAAGATACATGTATCCTTCCTCAAAATGAAAGCCTTCCTTCTGAGAGGTCCAGTTGACAGTCTTTGTAGCATTCCAGAAATAGATCTCAGTGTTGTTGTCGTAATCCCAGATACCTGTGACCTCTTCTGTCACCATGTATTGACCATAGACCCACACATCAGTACGAATCTGTTGGGGAATATCGAACAACACTGTAACGGTACTTAGTTGAGTACCATTGTCGATTACAGCAGTCATGTTGAAATCTACGCCATATGAAGCTGAGTACAGAGGACTTCCATCATCTGATACTCTCTCCCAGTCGTAGTAACCACCAGCTGCTTGATTAACTAAGAAATCAAAAGTGGTTCCAATGATTCTCCCACTATTAAACTCCTCAAATCTACTCTCTGCAATAGCATTAAACATTGCATCTTGGACTCCACAGCTAATTGTATAGAATCCACCAATAGTAGATGAGTTGAATCTCAGACGGACATTAGCCCAGTAAGATTCCGCGGTAGGAATGTATTCAGTGAAAACAGGATCAATCTCCATAAAGGGAGCAACTTCTGTCCCGAATACCGAAGCGATGGTAAAACCTGAATCGATTTCAGTTGGGGGATGCTCGGGCCATGTGGTATTTGTGCTACTGTAAAGCATCCAGTCATCTCCAGTAATATTGTAGTATGCCATCCACATAATGGGTGAATTTCCAGACATTTGAAACTCTCCTTCACTGTTTGCCATTGCTGACATATTGAAGTATTGTCCCATGAGATACATACCGGCGGGAGTCTGACCTGCTAATGCACTGAAAGGAATCTCTACCTTGAAATCGACATATTCGTCAATAGCAATTTCATCGGTCCAAGTAATCAAACTGGAATCCGTCGCATTTCGCGTATGCCAGTTTATCGTTGGTCCAAACCTATAATGATTTGAACTCCAAGTTTCTGTCCAATTGTTATTCTCAGTTCCAAGATCCCAATCAACCCTTGTATAATTTACAGGATAATCTGCAATAGTCTGCGGATTATTAACAGTAAATGCATTTGGATTAGTAAAAGGCTCCTCTGCTGAAATATCAGCAACTGGAGGAGTCATGAATAATGATAAGGAAAATAGAACTAGTGCAAACAAAGAGAACATTTTAGTAATAGGTTTCGTCTTGCACACCTCAAATTAATCTTAATCGCGACCGCAGCTGCACCAAGTCAGAACACGAATATGTAGTGTCTTCGAAACCAATCAAGGATTGACACATTATTTCAATCCAAGTAGCAATATCAATAGCAGCAGCGCATTTACGAAACATCTAGTAGTAAGAATATAAGCTTACGTCGATTGAACAAAACCAAGAAATGGATGGATGAATCGATTTTTCGAAATAAGAAAGAGGAGCGGGAGAAACCCCGCTCGTACTCGATGAGTTATTCTATCAAACCATTCCCATGATATGATGTGTGACATAGGCTTCGACTAGAGCTGCTATAACCAACAGGAACACAATCAATGCGAATGTCCTCCATGTACGCCCATCACTTAGAAGACTCTTGGTCTTTGACGGAATAGAAGCCCAATCTTCAGCTTCAACAGTAGGCCACAAGTCTTTGGCTATTCGAATAGCAGCTGCTGCAGCAACCAGAAAGACTGGTATCTCTATAATTGCATGAGGTATGATAGAGGCTAAGAACAGCATAACATTGCCACCAAAGGGTGGAGGAGCAGTCAATCGAATGATTGCAATACCTCCAATAGTCAAAGCAGTTGATAGAACTTCTGCGATTGCCAAAGACATCAAGCTGAACTTGATATAAGTTATCAGGAAATCTTCACGTTTACCACTTGCATCATTCTCCGTCGCTCTTATACTAAGCCGACCTCTAAACAGTAATCTGTAAGCTCCAGCTAAGAAAAGAGGAACAATGATCAAAGCAATCAAAGTGAATTGGTCATCATAGACAAAGTATTCGATTGCGAAGAGCATGAGGATGAGTGGGAACCATGAGATTCCAATTCCGTTGCCCCGCACTGAATTCACGATAGCTGCAAATACAATAAACAGTACCGGAATTCCAAATACTATGATAGCCCTATATCCAAGCTGTGCTGCAAATCCAAGAACTGGATCATATGGATTGAAAATTCCGTTTAGTGCATCAAATTGAGTCCAGACATATGTGATGGCTGCACATGCAACTAATAGAACAACACTCCAAGTTCCTACCAACTTCTCGTTACCTTTCTTTTCAACAGCCACGAACCAAAGGACTGCTGACCAAAAGACAGGACCAATGATTAACATCAAGAATATCCTGATTATATTGTGTTCAGCAAGGAGGATAAATAATCCTCCAGGATTAGGTGGATTCGGAATGAGTATTGCTTCAAGCCCATCGGGATCACCTACCATCCGAAGAAGTTGTTCCAGAGTACCTAGAACAAAACCGGTATTTGATAGCATCATGGTGACCAACCAGACGCCAACAAGAGATACTGCAAGACCACCAAAGAACATCAAGACAGAATCAGTAATATCTTTCTTGTGAGTGTTCAGTAAGGGTCCTTCAATATCACCAGTCGTTTGCTTCCACTTGGCTCTGAACTGGAAGAAGTATAGAATGAACAACGCAGTGAAGACATACATTGGTAGATTGATGATGAACTGTGATGCTAACCTATAGATCCATTGGTCTGCTGCAGGGGCTACAGGGAATGGTATGATTCTATTATAGATGAAACCACTATAAACTGCCTGAGTCGGGAAAGTAGCTAGCATATAATCCATCCCGGTAAGAAGGAAGTAAGTTACAAGTGAAACTGTGGTACCAGAGAGTAATGCAAAGGTTTCAATTGCACCGCCTATCCGTTTCCTTGCCATATGACCGATTATGCCGGTCATTAACATGAAGACCAATGGAATGGCTAACATCAGTAGAGTCCATATAACTGGGGCAAAAAGGGCATAATTGCTTGCAGCTCCTGTAATGGCATATTGAACATCGTTACCCAGTTGACGTGGAAAGAAAAAGGCACCAGCCGTATAATTCACCGTTGCTGCGATTACAGCTCCGATGAAGCCAAGACTGACAATGAATCCAATCCCAGCACCTGTGAAAAGATTCTCAATCGATTCACGAATGTTGAGGTTACTCAACTTAGAACGTGTTTGAGTTAATCCTTCAAACAATTTCTTGTAAAATACAACAGCAAAGTCTTCTGTCATTGGTAATACAAGCACAACAAATATGATGGGTGGTGTTGCATAGAGAAGCCCAAAAAAGTAGTACTGAAATACTATTGAGCCAATATTTGCGATTTCAGAACTGAGAACGGTCTGAATCTGTGTAATGATGAAATATAATGATAAGAGAATGTTAAGGCGGAAGAACCAACCAAGAACGCCCCTCATCATCTCGCTACCGATATCTCGATTACCTAAGTAGAGCCCTGCTCCCTTTGCAATTCGGTTTGACGCAGGATAGCCGAACCTGTAAATCCATGTTAGGAATATTATGACGCCCCACAAGTAATTGTCTGGTGGTGAGTACAAGGAACTACCTGTAACTTGTAGGATGAATGTTGGCAAGGTACCCATGTATACGGCTATTGTTGGAATTAACGTTGCTAATCCGATGATTGTATAATCTTTCCAAGCACCACGCCACGCTTTTGCCTGAACCTCAGGATCAAGAGGCTGGGGCTCAACACCCTCAAATCGGATGTTATTAACGCGGTCTCTGAAACTTGAAAAACCATCACTTTCGGGTTCTCTTTTCGTTATCCTTCTAATGATGTTTTTAAATCGCATCTTCATGGGTTCTTGCAGAAGGAGTTTGAGAGCTAATATTACCATACCGAAGAGGACTCCATAGAATGCTATCATAATCCAAGTGAGAAATTCTTGCAAAGAGAAAGCAAACTGAAAGATCATATTTGTGAGAAGAACCCAAAACAGACCTGTTGTATCAACTTGGGGATTAGCCATTACTTGAACATCTGCGATTGCAATGGTGAATAAGAACCAAGTTACGGTCTTGAGATACATTACTCCAATGAATACTTCAATGAGCTTGCTCTTCCGTTTTCCAAAGAATAGAAGATAAACAAAAGTCACAATCAATGGTGGAAGAAACTCAAATACTATTGTCAAAAGGGTGATATCTTGTAGCGCCATAGGTGTCACTCCGGCCTAAATACAAATCAAACACTTCTAAAACCATCAAAAAAAGGTTCGTTGGACAGACCTTGTAGCTCTTTTACTCGCTAAATTACACACCACACCGTTGTACCGAAAGTTTAAAGACGAAAATAATTAACTATTGTGATGTATAGCAACAGCGGAAATCAAACGCCGTTGGTTGAGGTGCGTAACATGAAGATTTCACAAGAAATAGTAGACGCAATTAATGATCAAATCAATTTTGAATTGTACAGCGCTTTCATCTACCTCTCAATGGGTACATGGTTAGAGGAGCAGAACCTGGGCGGAATGGCCCACTGGATGGAAGTTCAATACCAAGAAGAGTTTGCTCATGCAATGAGATTCTATCGTCATCTTACTGAGCGTGGTGCTCGAGTCACTCTGAAGACAATCGAAGGTCCAAAGACAGATTGGGCTTCAGCTCATGATGTCTTTGCTGATGCTTATCATCATGAATTACTTGTCACCGCGAGAATCTACAAGATTGGAGACGTTGCGGACAAGCTTGGAGATAGATCTACACAATCAATGTTGGCTTGGTTCTACAACGAACAAACAGAGGAAGAAGCAAACACAATGGGAATTCGTGACAAATTGAAATTGATTGGAGACTCTATTCCAGCATTATTGCAACTTGATGCACAGCTCGGAACTAGACCTCCAGCTCCACCAATCCCAGCCGAATCCACAGATCCTTAGATTCATTAAATCATTTTTTAGAAATACCGGAGGTAGGCTCCTCCGGTACTTTTTTTCTTATTTCTAATCATTTTTGGTGCGATTATGACGTAGTAGTAGGTTACTTATGTCAGAGTTTCACCCGTCTTTTCTTGTGTGAGTGAATAATATGCTACCAGAAGAAATTGTCAAGGTAGTGGCAGATACCGTTTCAGGTATTCGAGCCAAAGGATATGTTCAGTCAATATCAACACATCATAGAATTCAGGCAAGTCCAGGATTGCATGATGCGGTGATGTATCTGAAAGAGGAAATCAAGGGACTTACTGGAGTGGAGGTTAAACTGCATGAATATCCCGCAGATGGTAAGACAACCATAGGAACATGGGAGGCAATTCATGGTTGGGAAGCTAAAACAGGAAAACTTACCCTTATAGAACCAGAAGAGAAGTTACTCGCAGACTACACTGCAGAACCGATCTCTCTGATTGCTCATTCTACATCAGTAGATACTGAGGCGGAGGTTGTCTATATTGGCAAAGGAATCAGTCCTGAAGATTACAAGGGAATGGATGTCAAGGGCAAGATAGTTCTCACCGAAGGAATGGCAAGAAGGGTCCATCGTGTTGCATGTGTTAAGATGGGAGCCGCAGGTTTACTGACCTTTGTTCCACCATCCGATAGAGATGAGATTGCAGACCTAAGACGCTATGACGCAATTTGGCCCGCTGGAAATGAGAAAGACAGCACACGTTTTGGATTTTCATTAACTCAAGCAGATGGTCTCAAACTAAAAGGCTTGCTTGAGGAAGGTAAGACAATCAAAGTGAAAGCGAAAGTTGATGCTGCTCTCAAAGTTGGCAAGATCGAAGTGCTTACAGCAATAATACCTGGGGAGGACAAGTCCAAAGAATTCTGGTTAGCAGCGCATGTATGTCACCCGAATCAAGGCGCAAATGATAATGCATCTGGCAGCGGAGCAATCATGGAAGCACTCAGAGTTATCTCGCAACTTATCAGTGAAGGAAAAATTCCGAAACCAGCATACTCGATCCGCTTCATATGGATGCCCGAGTGGTCCGGAACTATCTACTTCATTGAGAAGGAGAAGGCAGCTCTAAAGGGCTGTATCGGTATGCTCAACATGGATATGGTTGGAGCAGATCCAGCAAAAGCAGGTTCCACTCTTCACCTTTATAGAACACCTTTCTCACTACCAAGTACTTTGAACAATGTTGTCAGATATTGGGGAAGCAGTGAGGCAATACGAAAGGATGATAGAAGAGAAGGTGGTACCATGGTACCGTTACACTTCAAGTATGATAGGTACAGTGCTGGTAGTGATCACTTCATACTAACTGATAGTACTGTTAGTGTTCCATCTGTTATGTTGAATCAGAGTCCAGACAGATTCTATCATACTTCAACTGATACCATCGATAAGATTGATACACGACAAATGGCATACGCATCTAGAATCGCAACACTCACTGCGCTCTCGATGGTGTTACCAAAACACGTGTACGAAGAAACTATCATGACCCTTAGTAGGAATGAGTTTATCGAGCTCATGCAGAGTGTTTCAACACAAGGTGTAACTGAGCTCTCACGCTGTCTAGGCGACCCTGAGAAGATATATCCCAGAGTACTAAGATGGCTTGGTCTTGCCCATGACTTAGGACAAGCAACTCTTGACAAGGCTGCAGATGAGTGGTCATTGATTACTGAACAAGAGGCAATCAGGAGTGCTTTGAAGACTAGTCTGCAAATGGCATATACTACCGAGATGGTAATTGCTCGGAAAGCCTACGAAGGAGCATGTGCAGAAGTCGGTCTTGAGGCAATGCAAGAAGATGATATTGTTCTAGACCCTAAGAGTTTTGGAATCGAAGTGAAACGTATTCATGCGCACGCATTGAATCCATCATTCCTCACCCAGAAACTTGGTGAGAAAGCTCCGAAGTACGAAGATATGAGGAAACAAGATCCTCACTCATGGGATAGATTTGATGAACTATTGAACATGTCCAATGATTGGACATCTCTAGACTTGATCTGGGACATGCTCTGTTTCCAGTTCGGAAATATCGAATCTGGAGAACTGCTGAAAATCGTAAAGGACTTTGTAGAAGCAGGGATTATCGAATCAAGGAGTGTGTAAAATCTGGGAGACGACCAGTGGTTGTATAACAAGGTCGTCTTCGCAGGCTCCTTCGACCATCTACATGAAGGACACAAGCACATACTACGTAATGCGTTCAAGATTGGAAAAAAAGTGGCTATTGGATTAACAACCGATAAGATGCTTCAAAACAAAACGAACAAACATCTGTTACAATCCTTCGAAGAACGTCATGGAGAAATTGAGAATTTCATAGAAACTGAATGCGATGCTGATAGGTGTTCTATATTTTCCATTGATTCAAAGGAAGGAGGAGCAGATACAATGGAAGATCTTGAAGCACTCATTGTATCAGATGAGATTGGTGTTATCCAGAATGCATTTGATATCAACCAGATGCGAGTTGATAACGGGTTAAAGAGATTTCATATCATCATTATTCCCAGAGTAAGAACTCCAGATGGCAAACCACTCTCTTCATCCAGAAAACGGAGTGGAGATATTTTCGATCCAGACACTCTCATTTACTAGGAAATGGAAGGAATTCAAGAAAGAAAGTTTTGAACTCATCCTCAGCAGAAAGCTCGATGTAGTTCATTTCACTTACTATCTTCTCTACCCTCTCACGATTCTTCTGAGTGAGTAAAAGACCGGCTCCCTTTACAGCACCATTTCTTACCTGAGTAATCTTTGCGCTGTCAAAAACTGGAAACATTCCAATTCGATACACATCCTCAATCTTTAGATCAGAACCAAACACTCCAGTGAGAAGGATTTCAGTGATGTCTTTAGCTGAACAACCGGATTTCTTCAACAGCAATTCAATAGCACCTCGTATAGCAGCTTTGGACTGTTGTAGCATCCGAAGGTCTGTCTGTGCGATGAAAATATCTTTCCCAGTTGCAGTGGTATCTCCAAATGCGAGTATGTACTTTGCAACATCGGTCTCCAAGGACAACCACTTCGTTTTGATATCACGGTTAAGAGACCCTCTTGGAAGAAATAGATCGGTGTCTAGGAGAGAAGCCATTGCAGAAACGGCACCAGTACCACAGAGTCCCCTTGGTCTACCATCACCTATTACGGAGAACGTGGGTCGGTAGGTAGTGGAATCGATCCTGACTTCATTTATTGCTCCTTTCTCCCCACTAAGACCACATTCTGTAGCCATACCCTCGAATGCTGGACCAGAAGCTGCAGAGGCAATCCAGATTCCATGAGGTGTGGTTATTGTAATTTCAGTATTCGTACCAACATCAATAGTCATTCGGATTTCATTCATATCCAAGAAGTTACTGGCAATAAGAACTGCCACAGCATCGGGACCGATGAATGACTCAACAATAGGTGGTGAATAACACGTGGCTTGTGATAAGAAGAAATCAAGTCCAACTTCATGTGCAGGAATTGAGATAGCATCCTTATTTGTTGCTTTGAATGGAGGTCTCAGTAAGGAATCGAGGGGCAGGTCAAAGAATAGATGATGCATTACAGTGTTCCCAACAATCGAAATATCTGAGACCCTTGGTTTTTCGATCTTACCTTCCTGCAAGACCCCTTTGATTCCATTCTGTATTGCATCACGTATCATGTCAACGAGTATCTTCTGATTCATAGGATCTATAGTCGAGAATCTCATCCTAGAAATAATATCAGCGCCATAGCGATCTTGAGGATTCCTCATTAGAATCTGATTGTGTACTGTATGGTCATCCAACTTGATCAATTGAATTGTGATATTCGTCGTACCAATGTCTATAGCAATTCCATACATGCTCGGTTCTGGCAATGCACAACATCTCGATTGTTATTACTCCTTATCGAACAATCATCACAGGACATGCAGCATGCTTGGAAACCTTGTCACTAATAGAACCAGTGAATAATCGTTTGAGTCCGCTTACACCTCTAGAGCCTATGATGATGACATCTGCTTTTCGCTCAGTGGCGACATCGATGATTCGAGCTGCAGGGTCTCCATGAGAGATCATATCAATGACTTCACAGCCACACTTGGTGGCTAATCGTTTGGCTTTCTCCAGAATATCCTCACCGACCTTCTGAAGAGAGAGAAATGGTTGGTCTGAAATTGTATCATGATATGGAGTAGCAGAAACTACCATTGGGACCACATGAAGTAAGACTATCTCTGCGCCTAAAGAAGGTCCCATTGCACATGCATAACGTACTGCTTTCTCTGAATGTGCTGAGCCATCCACAGCAACAAGGATGCTCTTAATTGTGAAGCGTTCGTCGGTTTCACTCATCAATCATCCGCTCTAAATCACAGATAGACTACCAGCCTTATCTTTCTTTCCCAATATTTACTCGCCTGCTGTGAGTGAAAGAGCCTTATTCAATATTTGAAAGACTATCAGGTAAGGAGAATCAGTAAATGGATCTCAGTAAAATCAAAACCGAAGAAGATGTTATTCGTGCAACCTTGGAAATCAAAGGATATACTGAGTTTGATAGCAGGGTCTATGCTGCTACTTTCAAAATTCCTAAAGGGAGAATCAGCACCTATGGAAGAGTCGCAAAGATGATTGGTAGTCCTAAAGCATTCAGAGCTGTGGCAAATTCCCTTCACAAGAATCCTCTCTTTCCAGTTGTTGCGTGTCATCGCGTTGTGAAAGGAGATGGTAGCTTTGGTGGTGATAAGGTCAGAGCAGAAGGAAGATGCAAACATTGTGAAGAAGAGGGAGTTCCCATCGCAAATGGAAGAGTGAAGATGAGTGAGAATATCTTATACTAACCTCTTATTCTATACATTGATTCATATTACCTTTCCAGTTCCACGCCAGCTTCTTCGTTCTCAGACCTTGTAAAATGCATATCCCGGGTTTTTGAGAACGCATCCTCTTCAAGCATAGTATGTCTTAATTTATGGAGTTCCCAAGTAAGCAGTGTCAATATGAATAGCATAGTAATTATTATTCCGAATGTAAGATTTGGTGATTCATAACCAGTTATCGTTTCGAAAAGAGGTACTACAAGATAGACACCCCAATAGAAACTGACAATGAGAAGAGGAAACAGGGATATACTGTCGAATAGAATATCTAGACTTCTTTGATGAGTTCGGTATGTTTCTTCATTATTCGCAGATGAGCCAATCCATCGAAGTATTCGTTTTTGAATAAGAACATAAAAACCTAGTATAGAAACTAAAGAAAGGAATAGAATAGCTACTACCTGAAGTAAATCTAGAATTCTACTGCCCTCCAATTCTTTATTGCTGAGTAAGTCTTTCCTACTCTTCAAATAATTCTATGCTTCATAGGGTCTGGAAACTTAAATGAATTTCATTAACTCGCTTTCACAAGAGATTCAAATTGGACTGAACCCTTGATAAGAGTCCCTAGAATCTCGACAAGCTCTTTCTTCTGAACCCGCACCTGCTCCATTGAATCACGGTCTCTAATAGTGACAGTTCCATCTTCGATTGTTGTGTAATCGATGGTCACACAGAAGGGAGTACCAACTTCATCCTGTCTTCTATACCGCTTGCCTATAGAACCGCCAACATCAAACTGAGCCACAAATCCCGTATCCATGATATCAGTGAAAATCTCCTGAGCAGGTTCTCGAAGCTCTGGTTTACCCATTAGAGGAAAAACAGCAACCTGAATAGGAGCTACTTCCGGCGGAAATCGAAGCCAATCAGTGTCACGTTCTTCACTTTCAGGCTGGAATGAATTGTCAATCAAGCAGAAAAGAGGTCTCTCAATACCGAATGCTATCTCCAGCACATTGGGTACAACTGGCTGCTTGTTCACCTTGACATGTAACTTTTCTTTCGAGAACTCCTGATGACGAGTAAGATCGTAATTTCCACGATCGTGAACACCACAGCATTCGACCCATCCAAAACTGTCAGTGTGGACCTCAATGTCCCACGCGTCTTGAGCATAATGAGCTTTCTCAGTTTCCATGTGCTGACGAAGTCTCATCTTGTCTTCAGAGAAACCCATGTTTCGAAAGATGGAGTAAGCAAGATAGACACACCATGCATAAGCTTGTTTTTGAAAATGACCTTTCTTGAGTGCATCAGATATCGTCATTTTGACGGGGTCTGTTTTTCCTTTCTCCTGAACCTGATAAGAAAGAAGAGGAAGTTCTACATCCTTGATATCTTCAAACTGAGGCCAATTCTGTTCATCTTCTTCGAGAATGAATATCTGACCCTCTGTCTGTGTGAACTCGCGAAGTCGCAACATACCCTGCCGTGGGGAAATCTCATTGCGGTAAGCCTTACCGATCTGAAAGACAGACATTGGAAGTTTATCTCTAAAGAAGGTTAAGAATCGTCGGAAGAGCAAGTAAGTTGAAGTTGCTGTTTCAGGTCTCAAGTATGCATCTTGGTCTAGACCAAGTCTTGTCTTCATCATGAGGTTGTAAGAATCTACAGGACCGAGTGGACTCTTGCAGGAAGCGCAGACAATACCTTGTTTTGTAATAATCTCTGTGAGCTCTTCCACAGACTTACCAGCGATTTGAGTACCAGGTGCCTGTTCCTCAATCAGATTGTCTGCACGAAATATCTGTCCACATTTTGTGCATTTTGTCACAGGGTCAATGAAGCCATCTAGATGACCTGATGCTTTCCAAACAGCTGCAGGTGAAACAGTTGGGCACTCTACTTCCCAGAAGTTGGCTCTAACAAAAGACGTTCGAATTGCATTCTCAAGACGATTCTTCAAGAGCTTACCGAGAGGCCCAAGGTCAAAGAATCCAGCGCTACCCCCATATATCTCTGGAGAGGGACCCCAGAAGAAACCACGTTTCTTGGCTAAACCTGTAATGATATCACTAAATTCTTGCTCTGAACTCATGATGCTCAACTAGTTTGCATCGTCAGATAGTTGGGAAATAAACCCTATGGTCTTCTACTGAAATGATGTATTTCACAGTAGTTTAATCATAACTACTGGAGAATCCCATCCGCCCACGACCATAATGGCGTGGTCTCCCTGCAGTATCGCGAACGAATAGATCATCTTCAATATATCCGAAGAGAAATCCGCTCATCAGATATTTTGTCAGTACTTCCCTGACATATTCTCTATCAAGACCAGTTTCCTGACTTATTTCAGAGATTGTGACTTCTTTTCGAACGGCAGCTATCTCAATGATGCTTTTTGTTTTGATTGTCTCTCTTCTTACACCTGGTATCATAGCTAAACCGATGATGAGAAGTAATATGCCTCCATATAGACTGACCCAAGATATTGTTTCAAAAATGGGGTCAAAAGAGGGAATAATGAAGACTAACATTAGCCCAATAACAACAGCCATGAATCCAAACATGATTAACAAACATGCGCCCGCGCTCCTACCAGAAACAAGTGACATGTTTCTAAATAATAATTGAAACAAGATAAATTGTGTGAGGGACATTCTTTTATGGAACCACCGATGTCAAGTATCAAAGATATCGAGGTTTCATTATGGTCAAAGATTCAAAGGTTTCAGGATTTTACAAGTTATCACGTGAAGAGCGTGTGAAGAAACTCAAGGAAGTCACAGGTCTTGGTGACGATGATCTTGGTCCTCTGATCGACCCAGGCAAGGTCGACATGGAAGTCTTGGACCACATGATTGAGAATGTTGTAGGAGCAATGACGATCCCACTGGGAATTGCAACAAACTTCAAGGTAAACGGTCAGGATTATCTCATTCCAATGGCTATAGAAGAACCATCAGTCGTCGCAGCTGCAAGCAATGCTGCACGAATGGCAAGAAACCTCGGTGGATTTATGGCTACAGATACAGGACCCGTCATGATTGCGCAAATACAGACAGTGGAAGTACCTACACCGTTCGCAGCAAAGAACAAGATCCTTGAAGTGAAAGATGAACTTCTCGAACTTGCTAATGAGCAGGATCCAATTCTCATAAAATTTGGTGGCGGAGCGAGAGACATCAGAGTGAGAATTATCGATACATCAGTTGGACCCATGCTCATCTGTGAGCTGATAGTTGATACTCGTGATGCGATGGGCGCTAACGCCGTCAATACAATGGCTGAAGCCCTTGCACCTCGAATTGAGAAGATAACTGGTGGAAGAGTGATTCTTAGGATTCTATCTAACCTCGCTGAATTCAGGCTTGTACGTGTAAGAGCCACCTTCGACCAGAAACTGCTAGGTGGAGAAGAAGTAGTTAACGATATTATCGCAGCTTGGGCATTTGCTGAAGCAGACCCGTACAGATGTTCCACCCACAATAAAGGGATTTTGAATGGAATTGATGCTGTGGTTGTAGCAACTGGTAACGACTTCAGAGCAATTGAAGCTGGAGCTCACAGTTATGCTGCAGTTGATGGTTATAGCTCACTAACAAAGTATGAGAAGGATCCAGAGGGTAATCTAGTTGGTTCGATTGAAATTCCTATGGCTGTAGGTCTCGTTGGTGGCGCTACAAAGGTGCATCCTGTTGCTAGAGCGTGTGTAAAGATACTTGGAGTGAAAACAGCTCTTGAATTGGCTCATATAATTGCGAGTGTCGGACTTGCACAGAATTTAGCTGCACTGAGAGCCTTGGCATCCGAAGGCATTCAGAAAGGACACATGGCACTTCATGCACGTAATGTCGCTGCAACTGCTGGTGCTCGTGGAGAACAAGTAGACACTATAGCTGAGAAACTTGTCAAGGAAAAGAATGTCAAAGTTGAACGAGCAAAGGAATTACTTGAGGAATTGAGTAAATAAAACCATCAAGAATGTCGATATTTTGGAACACCTACGTCAGCACAACATATTTGTGTAGCACAGACGAATTAGCACCTACCTACTTGGGTTCAGAGTAGATAATATTCAAACTTAGAGGTCGAGACACATGGAAGACGAATGCGCTCAATGGGAACGTCTTGCGAATGAATTCTTGGATGCTGAGAATTACTATCAAGCCGCAAACCAATTCAAACAAGCAGCTGCTTGCCACCTCGACCGTGTACTCGAGATGACAAAGAAGGCGGCAGAGTACTATCATATGTATGCAGAAGAAAGCCTAGGGAAAGACGATCATAAAGCGGCTGCAACTGCATACCTGGAGGCCGCAACACAGTACCGCCAAATTAGTGATTTTTCAACCGCGGTCACTCTCTATGAGAATGCAGCCAAAGAGGCTCTTCTAGAGAGGATGACTGAAACCGCAGCTCAGGCATATCTTTGGGCAGCGTATTCTTGCCACAAAACAGGTAATACTGAATACTTTCTTACAGCAGCCCAAAATATGGGTAATCTCTACGATAAAGCTGCTGAGAAGGCGATTGATAATGGAAATGCTGAGCGAGCAGTTATTGATCTCTCTCTAGCAGCAATGGGTTTTGCTACCATTGAGAAAATGGATAAAGCAAAGGAACGAATTGAGAAAGCTAAGAAGATCATTGATAAAACTCGATGGGAATGGCTTCACACTCTCCTAAATTTCAGTTCAAATCTTGCGGATAATAAGCTCGAAGATGCTGGCGACCTTCTTAAGGCCTTCAATGAAGAAGAAGCAATTCAAGAAGTCATGGGAGCCTGTTTGAGCATTCGAGAGGATGCAGAAAGAAAGAAGCGGAGAAAGTAGAAATCTATCCTACTCTCACCATCGTAGTCTTAACTACTTCCTGACCTGTTCTTCCATCTACCGCTTGAATTGTCACAAGTTCGTCACCCTGACTGACTGCACGTACATAAATTTGGAAACGAATTTTTTCGCCACTTCCTATGAAATTAATCAGCTTTTCTTCACTTCCAAGTGATATCTCCAAACCTTCAGATAGTTCAACAGTTACTAAGATTTTATCTGCAGGACCATCTCCACTATTCTTCAATTCAATCTGAAGTCCTGCTTCATCACCCAAGCTACAAGAAACTCGTTCTGGTAGTATTTGAAGAGCAATATCAGAAGGAGCTCGTGCAATGTTGAATTTGATAACATTGCTATGCTTATGTACAAGTACCTGATCGCCCTCTAGAGTGACTGTATATGGACCGATTACTCCATCGCCGTTCAAAACAGGTGTAAACTTGATAAGCCAAGATTCTTCCTTGGATGGAGGATTTTGAAATTCAGGTTCTTTCGCAATTATGACACTATTTGAGAGAGAAACGCGATGGTCAATTATATGGACATCAGCAGGACACTTGTATTGGAGTTCAAGCTCAACCGTTGATTTAACTGGAATATCTTCTCGAACCTTACCCGCCCAGTCAAGGGTGACTTCAGTTTCAAGAGCAAGCCTTACAGAGTTTACAACAAAAGTGAGAAGTGCTTCTTCAGCAGTATTTGGTTTTGCACGACCTGCAACTTTCTCGAAAACCTTCTTCGTAATATCAGAACCGTCACATAAAATAGCGACACATAATTTTGCAAGTTCGTAATTAGCATCAGTTTTCTGTGAGGATTCAACAAGTCGCTTCTCAGCTTTCCTCATCAGGTTTGTAGCAGTTTCAAAATTCCTAGCACCCAAGTAACCTATAATTGCAATGCCTAGAGACCTATTTGATTCTCTTGCTTTTTTCTCACGGAATAAATGATCAGAGGCTTCAGAGTACAAACTAGCTCCTTCGTCGAATCGACCGTCAAGAAACAAACATTCTGCAGCTGCAGTTTTCAGCTCTGCACAACGATAGTGGTCGTTACTTTCCAATGAACAAGATGCGGCTTCACGGAAATATTTGACAGCAAATTCAATCTCATCCTGTTCTTGGAACAATCGAGCTGCCTTTTCATATTCAGTACTTGCATAATCAGGATAGCCCTCTTCAATCTCGGTTAGAGCTTTCTCAACACGTTTCCTAGCTTTTTTGAGTGGGTCAGACTTCAAGAACTTGAACATAGTTGCGTCCTCTTTTATCCTCTAAGCACACTGAGTGTAAAGTGAATGCGCTATATCGGTTTCGGCTGAAGTATTCATCTCTAGAACATTCGACCAGATTCAAAAGGAATATATTATACTGATAAAGTGTGTGTGAAAATTATGGGAACTCAACCACACTACTGGACTGATCCGATGAAGGGAGAATTTGAGGTTGAAATTAAGTCTATTCTCGAAGCCAATGGCCACTGTTACGTAAGAATCAATGAGCAAGTAACAAAACCTGCTGGTGGAGGACAAGCGGGAGATAAAGGAGTCCTAATTCTAGAAGAGAAAGAGTATGCGTTCATCGATACAAGACTTCATGATGAAAAAACAGTGTTTGTGATGAAGAGCTCGCCTCCAAGAAAAGGCAAGGCGCTCCTAAAACTCGATATGTCCTGGCGAAGAGCAATGATGACTAATCACACAGCTGAGCATATCTTTGTTGGATTTATGAAGAAGAAATATCCAGAATTGAAACTTGGTTGGATCTGGGTTGATGGAGTTCACGGAACAGTAGTACTTGAAGGCAAAGTTATTCCATTAGAAGAGATATTGGACATTGAAACAAAGGTCAATAGATTGATTCACGATGAAATAGGTGTGACAACAAAAGTAGTACAAGCAGCAGATGTTGATGAATCTGTAAGGGCACGAGAAGGGGTCACGTCTAAGAACGACGCTATCAGGTTAGTGAATGTTGGGAAGTTTGATAGCTCAGCCTGCTCTGGCATTCATGTTACTAACACGAGAGAAATCCGTGCATTCAAAATCACCGATGTCAAAGCACAAGAAGGAAACACACACATTGAATTTGTCACAGGAGAGATTGCTGTTGCCAATCTTGTGGAGACCTATAATATTGCATTGACTAGAAAATATAGCTACCCGTACGAGATTGAACAGCTTGGAGCTATCTTGGATAAGTCAAAAACTCTCCAGCGATCTTACGAAGAAGCAGTGGAGAAAATTCTTCAATTGATGAGAGAAGGACCGAACAAAGAGCAACTCGATGAGGTCGCATTCTGGTATGAATATCTACCAGGATTTGAAATATCAACGATAAGACACCTAATCAAGGAAGTGAAACTCACAGAACCATCCGTCACCCTATTCTTAACCACTGGAAAAAAGACTAACATTGTCCTGTGGACTAAGGGAATGCCAAAGGATGCCGCATACTATATCACAGACATTGTGGAAAATCTTGGAGGGCGTGGTGGAGGAAGTGCCGAAGCATATACAGGAGGATTCACTGAGGTTGAAGATCCACAAGAGCTCTTTCTTACGATAGTTGAGAAAGTAAGGAAGAAGATATTAGAATAATCCCTTGTTGTTCCTGGTCACTTGAGACCAAACTTTGGTGCTATTTCGGCCCAGAACTTTTTAACTGCCCACGGTACTGCTAGGAATTCTTCTCTAAATCCATCGAAGTTAAGACCCTGAACCATCATTTCCTGAGATGATCCAATAAATCCTTTTGATTTATTGTAATCAAAACAGACCTCTGCATATTTCCGATTGGCAAGGAGTAATTCTAGAAGAACATCAGCTCGCTTTTTATCAGGAATACTTGCAACTTTGTAAACTTCAGTGTATATCTGAATCCACTTTGAGCCGGGTTTAACGTAGATTGTATACTGGAAAGTATTAGCATCATCTGGTGTTGCAGTCTTGTTATCTTTCCTCTCACTGAAAACCAACTCGAAAACACTTTCTTTTGCGTTCCAAGTGTGTTTCATATTTAAGAGACCCAAGTAATCTTCAATCTGACTCTTTACGTCAACCATGAGCAACACTATGTTAGTTAAGACCAAGTCCTTGATTTAAGGGTTGTTTGCGGGGAATTCTGTATATTCCCAAAATATCTGATATACTGACATTGTATCTCTACCACACACAACGTTGTCTGCAAGGAATACTGAGTAGATTTTGGAATATGCAAGAGGAATAATGTGAGCCCAGACCACAAATAACTCGTCGAAGAAAACAATATAGTTACAACCACTATCATAGAGATATTGCATTATTTCATAGTTGGTCATATTTCCATGATTGATATCTGGACTAACTAGACCGGCAAGATCAATCATAGTCCTACCAGAGAAGAACCGTAATGCACCAGCATCATGAGTTGCAAAAACTGCATCTGGGGGAGTATTTGCATCTAACCAGTACCCAAGATGAACTTGCATGTCATTGATGTTCCCAACTGCTTTTCCATAATTTGTTGTTTGCCATACGTAATGAGGTAGCATCGGATTGATAATAATCAATGCAAACAAGAAGATACCAAGTAGATTGAGTGACAAGCTATCTTTCATCTCAAGTATTTTAATTAAAATCAACTTGAATAGAATCACACTAGACGCAATTGCTACAACTATGAATAGATCAAATATTGGAACTAGGTACCTCGCATTGTTGATCAGAGCGGCATATGGAGTAAACAATCGATAAAGAATTGTCAATGCCACTGGTAAGAGCCATGCGAAGGGTTTACCTTTGACAATTAAGATAACGCCAAGAAAAACAGCTACTGGAATATGTGGCATCTGGGTTACGAATGTTATCCAATGGAAATCCCAGCATTCAATCTCAAATTCTATGGGTGTATGAACTTTCGCATAGAACGTATCAGGTAGAGGAAATCCGGTTGTTGTTAGACAGTAAACCACCCATGGTGCAACAATAATTACTGCAAAGACACCGGACAGAATGAATAGACCTAGTCTCTTCAAGTCAGATTTTCCACGCATTGTAATCATGATGAAACGGATGGGAATGCAAAGTGCTACGACGATCCCTTCAGGACGAGAGAGGTAGGCAAATCCAGCTATCACTCCAATCAGTAGATCATATTTCATTTCTTCTTTATCAAGAATCCAAATCGAGAGAAGCAAAATAAAGACAAAAAGTGGAGTTTCCATTCCAGATAGCATTAGCCAAGCATTTCGAGGGATAATGACAAAGGCAATCATCGTCAAAAAGCCCCATCCTGGATGCTCAAGATAGTTTGTAACAATGCGACCAGCAAAGTAGGTGCATCCAACGAAGAATGCGGATGAAATAATGTATGTTCCCCATACAATTCCAAATTGATCTGATGTGAAGAAGAAAATTGATGCGAGTATGACTGACCAGAGAGGACTTGTTGAACCTGTGCTTGGATAACCAGGTGAATACTCCCAAGGAATCCCCTCGAATATCGTATGAGCAAATTGAATGTGTATCCAAGAGTCATCCAGGGCAAAACCTGGATTGGAAATCGTAAGCATTGTTGAGAGATAGTAAATGCAACATGAGATAGTAACAATAAATGCAAAGGTGAATAGCATCAAATCTTCCTGATAGCGCTTGATGAATCTAATAAGTAACCATTTAGGCTTCACATCTTCACTATGCAACGCATCGACCACAGAAATCCTACTTGCCAATCTCAAGTTTCAGAAAAACAAATTTGTATATGAATTTTTTCAGCGAAATTTACTTTCGGGCATCTCTCCGACCTTTGCAATTGTTCACTTGAAAGTATGTACACATGTAACAATGAACTTAGCGTAGGGAACTATCCTAGAAATCAGGTCCACCTTCAGACAGGAGTATGGCTAGATGGCTCTTGACCAAGTTCAAACGACTCAGATGCAATTTGGACAACCAACTACAAACAAGTCCCTCACAGCTTTTAGTCCACCTGGAATCATTGTTGAGGCTGCTAAATATCCTGTTCTAGTGGCAGGTGTATTAGCTTCTACTGAACCTTCAGAATGGCTTTCAATCCATGATCATCCAGAAGCATGGAGTGGTCTTAATCGAGAGGCAATCTTGAGAATGCGAAAGCAACTTTATAGATTCACAATTCCAATTGATGCAAGA
>SDBT01003317.1_pt1 | contig 27936 bp, 26 predicted proteins | sample 2277101 | NCBI WGS metagenome assembly SDBT01 (sample SAMN10404973, study PRJNA504765) | marine sediment metagenome | isolation source: marine sediment core GS10_PC15, 103 cmbsf | place: Arctic Ocean: Southern Knipovich Ridge | collected 2010 | reverse complement strand
CCATGATCTGTGTTTTCGGAGGAAAATAGTCAAGTCCCAGAATCGGAATACGTTTTGCATTTATACCCGATGCTAGCACCACCAGCTCGTATTTTAGCTTCTTGCCTGCTACCTCTACTCTCGCCTCCTGTTCAAGGTGGATGCGGGATACTGCTTGATTTTCTACCGTTACGCCTCGTCTTTGAGCCTCTCTTAATAGCCAGCCATCGAAGCTAATAGGATTCTCATAATGGGATATGCGCGGCCCACCCCCTCGGTATATGCTGGCAATCTCCGCTCCTTTTTCAGGGTTAGTGATACTGATTAAGCCATACGGGCTGTGGACGGCATAATGTTCTATCTTGCTCTGAACTATTTCCTCAGGCATGCTTAGGCCGAACTCGCCTAGATTCTTGAGTAGAGATATAGAGAGTATGCCAGCGCAGCCTTTGCATCCTTTTGAGCCTAGCTCATCAAAATTACGCTGCTGGTAAATAGTGATTTCCGGGCAGATGCCCCTTTGCTCGGTATAGTGAAGGAGATATAGCGCAAAAAAGCTGCCCGCAGGTCCACCACCAATGATGGCGACCTTTGATCCAGTTTCTATTTTATTAGAGTCTTTGTTCACACTATTACCCGGCCCCTAGTTGTTCATTGAGATAGGTACATTCCCACCCATAATAGTACCCTATTGTGGTATCAAATTGCTAGAGTCCGCTGGTTCTGGTTAGCCATCAGAGGAAAATCGGGCTAATCAATCCCCCAAGCTAAATTGTAGTTCGAGACCCGATTGATATTCAAGGGCTCACGAAACAATTTGACGTTTTGTGCAACGACCAAAGCTTGATTAAAGGTACCCTATAATATTACACTGAGATCAAGCAATTCACACATATCTAGTGCTATAATGAATGCTAACATGAACATCAAGAAGTCTGTGTTCATAGCTATCTGCGCATTCTTGGTCATCGTTGCTCTAGCCATAGGAATTAGTGCGAGATTGACTCGTGATTGAGAGAGACAACGCCGCCTGGGAAAAATCCGAACTTCTGCAAACTCGCATTTGTTGCTGCACCTGTGCAGACGTAGGAAAGGGCAACTAGATATGTTCACTTGCTACTCACCAATTTCGAACTTTAGGTTAAGGATACCTGATATTCGCTGCAGTAGGTCTCCCAGGTACACCTGGGTGATCACCAATAGCAAGTTCCACGTCGCCGTTTCTTCGGGCCTCGTAGGTTCTCTGCCTAGCCTGAGTACTGAATATGGCGTGATGTGCAGCATTCTGCTGGACCACCTATAAATCGTTTCATAATCCGTCGTCCGGACTCTAAAGCGTCTGGCCAATTCACTCCAATTCAATCGTATATGGTCCTTGTCTGGCGACAAGTTATAGCGCTTTTGTATTTCCTCCAACTGCTTCAGACGTTCGCGCAAAGCCTGTGTTGCATCGCCCGTTGAGTCGATGGCAAGAAATGCCTCCACCTCCTGTTTTTCTTCCCATAAAACCGAATAGTAGAACTTCATGCGAGAGGCTGGCTCTTGTTCAAACAGACGAGTAAGAAGATCAAGCTCAAACATGCATCTGGTAGCCACGCAACCTTGGGGAAGGTACGTTCTCCAAGCCTTACTGAACAGCTCTATTAGTTCACACGCTTTTGCCAAACACTGGGAGAAGAGGACGTTCTCGTCATTTCGCTCTCTTTGAGTCTTAATCTTCTGAATTAAGTCTACGATTCTTTGTCGGCGGCTCTCTAGGACAGCGGGGACATCTTCCCATGGCACGTTCTCTACGTAATCGCGTATCCTGTGTTCGTTGTCTTTGCTCATGACTCCTCCTCTTAACACTCAATGCGTTTGTTGCTGAGAGTGAAATCGCTAAGTTGGTTCTATTCCGTATCTGTTAGCCTCGGAAATGGCAAAACCTGGTCCCCGGCTCGATTCTAACTCCGCGCCTCGGGTGCCATTCTAGGTTCGACAAGTCCGCCGGCACAATAGCCCGGCAGCGGACTTCGGCAAGGTGGGCTTTGGCTAGTCCGAAAAACCAGATGCATCGCTAGGCTACTTTTTCAGACGACCCGAGTTTCCCCGACCTCCGCGCTGAACACTTCCGAGTTTTGTTCAACGACAGAGAAAAGAGCATCACTACTAGAGAAAGTCCCTAGAGGGTAGGTTGTCTGATTCCCCCCACGCGTCGGTTAGGTTCTCTTGCATATAGGTTTATCCTGAATTTTGTGATGATTAACTCTGAAAACCTTCCTTAATAGGGAGTTGACTGCTTGCTAAGTCGGTTTCCCCATAACTCTCGGCGAGCTTGTTCACCTCGTCTTCAAAAACATCGGACAATCTCTTGAGGAAAATCAGTGGTAGGATATAGTCCTTATACTTGGGGGCATCAATTTCCCCGCGGATTTTGCAAGCGGCCTCCCAGAGCCAGCTTTCCAGGGTGCCTAATTCAAGTCTGGAGTTTCGATCGGCCATGGGCTGCCTCCTGTGGGTGTTTCTTGACACTACTATAAAACCATCTCTGCTAAGTGTCAATTGTGGATTTAGATATGGATTGCACGATACGTCATTTTGTGCAACCGAGTAACAAATATATTATCATGAAAAAATCCTGCATTCCCTAGAATCTGTGGTGTAAAGTTGAACAGATAGAATCTAGAGGAGTACTTCAGAGTCTCTTGGCTAATTTCTCTAGCTCAAACACGTTAAAGCGATCGATTTTACTTTTGCGTCCTTGACTCGTGATGTGGCATGTGGAAACCCTATTCGTTTTAACGGCATGTATTGACAAGCTCTCAGAATAGGACTAAACTCAGTCCCAACATGTGAAATAACCTTACGGGAAACGGTCAGCGATAAAGTGGCTGGTTATGATGAAGCCCACACTGATAGTGTCTGGAGGGGGATGATTCGCATGAAACAAGGGCACTGGAATCGCTAAATAATACCGCCGGTGGCTGGTGTCCTTTTTGGCTAGAGAAAAAGGTGGGGAGAACATATGCCTTTCATATTTGGATAGGAAAACGTAAGACCTGGCAGCTATTAAGGGGATGCTATATCAAAAATATGAAGAACCTACAAAGATGGAGGTGCGCGATGTGAGAACAACATGACAGACGTCATCACTTAAAACATGAAAAGGAGCAAAGCAATGGTAAACCTTGAGGTACTGAATCCGGTAGCTAATGTTTCAAAGCAAGAGGTCAGTCTTGCCCCCAGACTTGGCGAGCTTAGCGGCAAGACTATCGGCTTGTACTGGAACGCGAAACCAACTGGGGATATCATAAATCAGTTCACTACCGAATTGCTCACTGAGAAGTTCAAGGATATTCGCTTTAGGGAATATTTGGTTTCTGTGCACGTGGTTGGGGTGGTACATCATGCTAGTGTTGAAGAACTGGATGTGATGGCAAAGGAGTGTGATGCTGTGGTTGGAACTCTGGGTGATTGAGGGTCGTGTACGTCGTGGCTTGTCCATGACATGATTGAGCTGGAAAAGCGTGGTGTTCCAACCGTAGGTTGGGTGGGAATTGGTTTTATTGATGATGCCAAAATGAGCGCTAAGGTGTCTGGTTCTAAGGGTGTGGGTTTAGCTGTACTCTCTCGGGAGACTTCGGTTGAGCCCCCTGAGGTAGTTCGTGAATTAGTTGGCAATTCAATTGACCAAGTTATTGAAGGACTCACCAGGCCAGTGATGGAGGCCAAGGCTAAGGAGGTATTACTTCGTGAAATATTGACGATTCAGGGGGATGATTTGCTCGATGCTACCGATAAGATGAATCGGCAATTTCTGAGTGAGGGATGGGGTGACGGTTTCCCCCTGGTGCCGCCTACTTCAAAGGCTGTTGAGCAGATGCTAACCGGGACACGTTTAGGTCGGGACGAGGTGATAGCTGTACTGGGGCCAGGAAATGGTATTGCTACTGTAGAGAAGATTGCTGTTAACGCCATTATGGCCGGCTGCCGGCCGGAGCATATGCCGCTGCTAATTACAGCAGTACGATGCATTAGTGACCCAGCATTGGAACTGCGTGGTCGGATACTGTCAGCGGGAGCGCAGGGGCCGTTTATATTGGTCAATGGACCCATTGCTAAAAAGCTTAATATCAACTCAAAACTTGGTGCTTTGGACCCGGGCTCTGGTTCTTATGCCAATGTCGTAATTGGGCGGACATTAAGTCTTGTAATCCTTAATATAGCGCACGGCTATACTGGAGTTGGAAGCATGTCCACCATTGGGTCTCCTCTCAACTACAGCTTGTGTGTTGCGGAGAATGAGGAAGATAGCCCGTGGGAACCGTATCACGTAGAAAAGGGCTTTGATAAAGAGACGAGCACGGTTACTATTGTGTTTGTCAGAGGGGGAACTACCTATGGAGATTTGACACACAATACGGCTGAAGGTATAGCCAAGGGGCAGAGCTGGGTCGCAAGTCGCCCGAATAATACTACTGGGTTATGGCTGATGAATGCCAAAACTCAAATCATTTTCTTAGTGAACCCGTCTAATGCCAGGGTTTTGGCAAAGGAGGGTTGGGACAAAAAGAGACTACGCCAATATCTTTATGAGCATACCAAGTTGCCCTTCGAGGTATTAATGTTTGGCAAGGAGCCTAGCATTGTGCGTAAGGAACACCCCCAACTGGTCACCTTGTTAGAAGATACTCCTGAAGTTCCACTCCCAATAGTAGGGTCGCCTGATTGTTTTCAGATAGCCGTGGTTGGTGGTGGTGGTCCATGTAGTTCATACTTTGAGGGCTATGTAGAGGCCATAACCTTACCCATTGAGGAATGAGGCTTTTCGGGAATTGTTTCAAGAGAGGCGCCGGTTTGACTGCCGTGACGGTAGGATTATGTCAGTCTTAAGATTAGGGGATGAAAGTGTAAGGAAGGGGTAAAAATCGACAAAGGCTTAAATTATTACGAAGATAGCCGCCAAGAATGTTGACAAATTATTCATTCCAGAGTAAGATGCAGAATAATTATTTCGCCTATATGGATAAGGGGGCTACATTTAAGAGAAATATGGCAAGGAGGGTAGCTATGGTAAAGCTTGAGGTATTGAATCCAGTAGCTGAATTATCAACACAAGATGTTAACCTATCACCCAGGCTTGGCGATCTTAGCGGTAAGATTATCGGCCTGTGGTGGAATAATAAGGCAAGCGGGAATACAGTAAATCAGTTCACTGCTGAATTGCTTGCTGAGAAGTTTAAGGGTATCCATTTTAAGGAATACTTTGGCACCATAGGAATGGAGGACCGACACGCTAATGACGAACAGCTGGAGACGATACCGAAGGAGTGCGATGCTGTTATTGGCGCTCTAGCCAACTGAGGGTCGTGTACGTCGTGGCTTGTCCGCGACATGGTTGAAATGGAAAAGCGAGGTGTTCCCACTATAGCTTCGGTTGCCCCCGCTTTTGTGGCCGATGCTAGGATGAGTGGTAAGGTATTTGGTTCCAAACACGTAGTTCTTCGCATACTACCAGGAGATTCGGCTACTGTTTCGTCTGAGAAAGTTCGTGAAATGGTGACTGCTACCATCGATCAGGTTATCAATGGTCTGACCAAACCAGTTTCAGCCATTGAGGCTGAGGTGGCGAAGCCCAGTGCCGTATTGACTATTGAGGGTGAGGATCTACTTGATGCTTACGAAAAGATGAATCGCCAGTTTCTGAGGGACGAATGGAGCGATGGTTTACCCTTGACGCCGCCAACCCCAAAGGCGGTAGAGCAGATGCTAACCGGGACGCGTTTAGGTCGGAACGAGGTAATAACTATACTTGAGCCAGGCTTTGGTATTGCTAGTGTGGAGAAGATTGCCATTAACGCTGTCATGGCTGGCTGCCGGCCGGAGCATATGCCGTTACTGATTGCGATGGTACGAGTCATGGGTGACCTTAAAACATTTCTACGTACTAAGGAAATGTCCACAGGCGGTTCGGCGCCATTAATATGGGTCAATGGTCCGGTTGCCAAAAAGCTCAATATCAACTCGGGAGTTGGCTGCTGCGGTCCCGGGTCTCATTCTTATGCCAATGTTGTAATCGGGCGGGCAATGCGCTTAATGATCATGAATATAGGGCAGGCTTATCCTGGGGTCATGAGTATGACCACGATTAGCTCTCCTCTCAAGTTCGGCATGTGCGCCGCGGAAAACGAGGAAGAGAGTCCGTGGGAACCGTATCATGTCGAAAAAGGCTTCGCTAAAGACACCAGCACGGTTACTCTCATGTGGGCCTTTTCGCTTGTCCGTCTTGGCAGTATGAAAATGAATACGGCCGAGGATTTAGCAAATCACTACTCCCTGATTGTGAATCAAGCGGATGGAATTTCGGGACGGTGGCTAATGGGTCGCTTTAAGGATCAACGAGACCCTACTGTAGATGTCAAGAATGAAAATTTACTTTTCCTGAGCCCAGACCACGCCGATATTTTTGCTCGGGAAGGTTGGACAAAACAGACGCTACGGCAATATTTGTTTGAGCATTGCAGATTAAACTATGAGACTTTGATACACGAGTTCGTCTGGGAGGGTGTTAGGAGAATCTATCCTCAACTCGCCCATTTGAAGGACCACCCTGAGGTTCTATTGCCAATAGTGGAGTCGCCGGATTGTTATCAAATAGTTGTGGTGGGGGGCCGTGGTCCCGGCGCTTGGTACCTCGTGGGTTCTCGTGCGGCCGTCACTTACCCTATTGAGGAGTGAGGGTCTGTGATTTTGGCCTTAACGGGGCATTGACCTTAACTTCTGTGAGGGTAGGATTACGCTGGCCTAATGGTATTTTAGGTTTGGGAGAGGAAATTAAGCTAAAGGGGGGGAAGCAATGGTGAAACTTGAGGTATTAAATCCGGTAGCTGAAATATTAAAACAACAAGAGGTCAGTCTGGCACCCAGACTTGGTGACCTTAGTGGTAAGACTATCGGCTTATACTGGAATGCTAAACCAAGTGGAGATGTCATCAATCAGGCCACTGCCGAATTGCTCACCGAGAGATTCAAGGGTGTTCGCTTTAAGGAATACCTCGGCTCTATGGGAGCAATAATGCGGCAGGCATCTGCTGAAGATGTAGACAGGATGGCAAATGAGTGTGACGCGGTTGTTGGCTCCTTAGCTGACTGAGGGTCATGTACGTCGTGGCTTGTCCACGACATGATTGAGATAGAAAAGCGTGGTCTTCCAACCGCGGCTTGGATTGATGCCGGTTTTGATGAAGATGCCAGAATGACTGTCAAGGTGTTTGGCGCCAAAGGTTTGGCTCTAGGTGTCCTTGCCGGGCCCAGTGCTCAGTTATCTCCTGAGCGGGTTCGTGAACAGGTTGCTGGTACCATCGAGCGAATCATTGACGGACTCACCAAACCGGTAGCAGCATTCGAGGCTAAGAAGGTATTACCTGGCGGAGTATTAACTATTCAGGGTGATGACCTACTTAACGCTGCCGAAAAGATGAATCGGCAATTTCTGAGTGAAGGATGGAGCGATGGTTTTCCCCTGGTGCCGCCGACTCCACAGGCTGTTAAGCAGATGCTAGAAGGGACGCGTTTACATCGGGCTGAGGTGATAGCTGTACTTGAGCCAGGTTTTGGTATTGCTACCGTGGAAAAGATTGCCATTAACGCCGTCATGGCTGGCTGCCGGCCGGAGCATATGCCGCTGCTGATTACGGTGGTACGATGTATTAGCGAGCCTAGAATGACTCTACGTCGTAATACAATGTCAACGGGGGCTAATGGACCGTTTATACTGGTCAACGGACCTATCGCCAAAAAGCTTAATATTAACTCAAAGTGTTCCGCCTTAGACCCGGGCTCTGGTTCTTACGCCAATATCGTAATTGGGCGGGCGCTGAGTCTCATGATTCTGAATATAGCGCACGGTTATCCTGGAGCCGGGAGCATGTCCACCATTGGGTCGCCTCTCAACTACAGCTTGTGTGTGGCGGAGAATGAGGAAGACAGCCCGTGGGAACCGTATCATGTCGAAAAAGGCTTTGATAGAGACACCAGTACGGTTACTATTATGTTTGTCAGAGGGGGAACTACTTATGGAGATTTGACCAGTAATACGGCTGAAAGTATAGCTCGTGGCCAAGCCTGGGTAGCAAGTCGCCCGATGAACACCGCGGCACTGTGGTTGACTGGCCGTGAGGGAGAGCAACTTAGTGGAAGGCAGGGCACTCGAAAACTTTTCTTAGTGTGCCCGGCTCATGCCAGTGTTTTAGCCAACGACGGTTGGGATAAAAAGAAACTACAGCAATATCTCTATGGCCATGTCAAGTTACCTTTTGAGGTTCTCATGTTTGGCAAGGAACCTAGCTTGGTGCGCAAGGAGCATCCCCAACTGGTCACCTTGTTAGCGGAGCACCCTGAAGTCCCGCTCCCGTTAGTAACGGCACCGGACGCTTTTGAAATCGCCGTGGTAGGTGGTGTTGGCCCGTGCAGTTCATACTTCGAGGCTCATGGAGGAGTTATCACCTTGCCTATTGAGGAATGAGAACTTATGAATTTCACTTAGAGAGGCATTTTGAGTTTACCATTATGTTAACCTAGTGATATAATAAGATTGGGAGGTGAAAAATGTAGAATAGATTAGGTTGACCTAACGGAGTCTTAACTCTAAAAGGAGGAATAAAGATGAAAAGGAAAGTATTGTTAACCGTAGTAGCATTGGTGACGGTGATGGCTCTTTTGTTGGCTGCCTGTGCAGCCCCAACACCAACCCCGACACCAACACCAACACCAACCCCAACCCCGACACCAACGCCAACACCACCACCAACAGCTGAGCCAATCAAAATTAACTTTGGAAACTTTTATGCTGGCGGCTGGCCCCAGGAGGCTGCCGAAATGATAAAGGAGTTGGCCGAGGAGGCTAGTGATGGGCAACTTCAATTTACCATACTCTCTGGGGACACGGCAGCGCCTACAATGGAACACATAGAGGCTACAAAAGTAGGGATTTTTGACCTTTGTTATCTAGGTGAGTATCGCTTTCTGGACACCATACCCGTATATAACCTCTTTAGAACTGGCGGACTTAGAACTCCAGAGGACATGGTTCTGATAACCGAGTACGGAGGTTGGGGAGACTTAATGACGAGGTTCTACGCGTCTATGGACCTGGTATACATAGACCGCCGCGCCAAGGTTTCTGACGTTCTCATTTCCCGGGTACCAATCCCTCATCTTAAGGATATCAAGGATTTAAAGGTCAGGAGCGTTGGCCTTGGTGCTAAAGCTTTTGATAAGCTGGGAGCCGCTACCACATTTATCACTCCGGAGGAGGTTTATTCTGCTTTGGGTTCTGGCCTTATCGATGCTACTGATATGGAAGATGTAATGGGCTACTGGAGTAAGGGCTTTTATGAGGTGGCTAAATATTGGATATGGCCGCCTTTACAGAACGCCATTGGTGCGACGGCCTTCGTCGCCAACGAAGACTTCTGGGACTCACTTCCTGACGGATATAAGACCCTGCTAGCGATAGTCTTTAGACACGTTGCCGATAAGCAGAACCGTGAATTCAGCTACAAAGCCCTTAAGGTTCTCTCCGACGTTCAAACAATGTATGGAGTAACGGTAACGTATTGGGACGATGAGGACCTAAAGCTGTGGAGTGAGACACAAGCGGAGGTATTTGACAGATATCCTGACGACCCATGGTGGTCGGAAGCATGGGACCTGCTAGAGCAGTACCAGGTGGACATGGGCTACAAGTAATTAGCCCTTAACTGGGTGAAGGCCAACGCTCAGACCCAGTGAAGTGAAGTGAGTCTGGGCGTTGGCAATATTTACCATATGGAGGAAATAGGGAGGGGTATAAGGTTGAGAAATAAAGAGTGCCAAAGGTGAGTTGATTGAATCGTAACAGCTTTTTTCAACTCTTAGATACTTTCACTAACCAGGCTGGTAAGGGTATAGCTATTGGCGTACTGGCCATAGCTGGAGTGGTATCATTTGAGGTCATTGCCCGGTTTGTCTTTAACTCGCCTACCACCTGGGCTCAGGAAGTAACCGCCTTAATGTTTGGTGTCTACGCAATCCTAGCGGGAGCCTACTGTCTCCTCCACGGACGCCATGTTAGAATGGATATTTTGTGGAGTCGATTATCCCCGAGAGGGAAAGCCATTGCTGACCTGGTTACTAGCGGCTTTGGTTTCATTTTCATAGGCCTACTGCTGTGGTTTGCTATACCATATGCCTGGCGCTCTCTTCAGATAGGTGAAGGCTCTGAAACAGTCTTTAGTGCTCCCTACTATCCTTCTAAAATCATACTAGCAGTGGCCACATTTTGGCTATTGCTGCAGATGATAACGAAATTCATTCGCCAGATATATATAGCTTTCGGCAGAACACGGATCGAGGATTAGTGTAATTGTGATTGAGCTAAGTCCCGAAATAGTCCTATTTGTAATGTTTGGCGCTCTCATTGTGGTATTACTTGCTGGGGTGCCAGTGCTATTCGCCATGGGTGGTATTGGCGTAATATTAATTATTCTCTTCTGGGGTTTAAAGTTTCTGCCCGCCATGCTAGTTGGTAACGCTTTTCTCGTAATGACCTGGTATACTATCGTGGCGATACCTCTTTTTGTCTTTATGTCGGTCATACTGCGGTCCACAGGGGTAGTTGAAGACCTGTTTGGTAGCATCCGGCTCTGGCTGGCCAGAGTACCTGGTGGCCTGGCCATGGCGGTGGTAGTGGTAAGTGTCTTCGTGGCTGCTATGTCGGGTATGACAGCAACAGGTGTCTTAATCTTGGGCATTATCGCTTTACCGGCTATGCTCAAGGTTGGCTACAGCAAGGAGATGGCACTAGGGCCAATTATGGCTGGGGCGGCACTGGCTTCCCTGATACCGCCAAGCAGTACATTCATTGTTTATGGTGCGATAGCTGAGGTCTCTGTAGGGCGACTGTTTATCGGGGGAATAATCCCCGGCCTCATCTTGGCTGGTCTGTTTGTTATTTATATAGGGATAAGGTGTTACCTTAATCCCGAGCTTGGCCCACCCCTGCCCCTGGAAGAGAGGGTTGGCTGGCAAGAGAAATTTGTTTCTCTGAGAGCACTAGTGTTGCCTGGGGCTCTCATCATAGCTGTTCTAGGCTCAATCTTCATGGGAGTAGCGTCCCCCACTGAGGCGGCAGGAGTGGGTGCTATCGGCTCTCTGGTGTGCGCTGCAGTGAAGCGTAATCTTAAGTGGGAGTATGTTAGGGAGGCCTGTATCGAAACGTTTAAGGTCACCGGCATGGTGGCTTGGATTATAATTGGTGCCTACACCTTTAAAAGTGTCTTTGTTCTTTCCGGGGGACCACATTTTGTTACCGATTGGGTAGCTAGTTTTGACATAGCTTCCATAAGTGTTATTGGCTTGATGCAGATAGTGTATGTGGCCTTGGGTATGTTTGTCCAACCATTCGTCATGTTGTTCGTTAGTATGCCGGTCTTTCTCCCCATAGTTGATGCTTTGGGTCTTAGCCGCCTGTGGTTTGGGGTTCTTTTCTTAGCCAATACGCAAATAGCAGACCTTTCCCCTCCTTTTGGTTTTGCCCTATTTTATATGAGGAGTGTAGCTCCACCCGAGATTACCATGGGGGATATTGTTCGTGCAGTTGTGCCCTTTTTACCACTACAGGTGATTGGCGTGCTCCTAGTAATGTTCTTCCCTCAGTTAGCTTTATGGCTTCCTGGTCTGATGTTTGTATGATTGCCTAACCCATGGCTAGAATAGAGGGATAGTTTGAGCAAAGAAAGGAGAAATGTGGCAGTTTACGATGTAGTTATCATTGGTAGCGGCCCGGCCGGATTGACAGCTGGGCTGTACACGGCTAGGGCCGGGCTGAAAGCCTTAATATTGGAAAATAAGGGATTCGGGGGGTATCTAGTGAATATAGACATCATAGAGAATTACCCCGGACTTAGCCAGGGAATCCGTGGCAATGAACTTTCCCATAACATGATGAAGCAAGTTATGGATTACGGGGTAGACTTCCAGCTCACTGAAGTGATTGGATTGGAGTTGGGGGAAGACCGTAACGTGGTGAAGACTATTCAGGGTAACTATTTGGGAAAGGCGATAATCATTGCTGGTGGCGCTCATCTTAAGACGCTGGGTGTTCCGGGTGAAGAAGAGTTTACTGGGAAAGGGGTGTCGTACTGTGCTACCTGTGATGCTGCTTTCTTCAAAGGTCAGCCAGTAGCTGTGGCCGGTGGTGGTGACATCGCTATCACTGAGGCCCTATACCTCACAAGGATAGCTTCCAAAATCATTATTATCGAAATGATGCCGGAACTGAATGCAACTGAAATTCTCCGAAAGAGGGCTTTGGATAATCCAAAGATAGAAATCCGCTGTGGCACCAAGATTAAGGCGATTGTTGGTGATAGCCATGTCGAGGGACTTGAGCTACTGGATGTCAAGACAGGGCAGAAAAGCACCTTAGAAGTAGACGGGGTCTTTGTCTACGTTGGTCTTGAGCCTAATACTGATTACTTGAAGGGTGTCCTGCCCTTGGATAGTGATGGCCAAATCCTAGTTAATGATAAGATGGAAACGCCGGTGCCAGGCTGCTTCGCTGCTGGTGATATCCGGCATAATTCCGAAAGACAGGTGATAACCGCTGCCGGAGACGGAGCTACCGCGGCCCTCTCCGCTAGTCGGTTCCTTATGGCCAGAGATTAAGAGGGTTAACTTCTGAGGTAATTGTAAGTTGGCCATTAAGTCCCTTTGTCAGATCATTCTAAATCGTGAGGGATTATGGCCAAGCCCAACTAACCTAAGAAAGGAGAGGCATGTTGAACAAACCTATCGCTGTTTTGGGGGGTGGAAATCAAGGACATACTATAGCCGCTGACCTCACCTTGAGTGGCTATAAGGTAAACTTCTATGAGCACCCACAGTTTGAAGATGCCTTTAAGACTACGTTAGAAAAAGGGATAGTGGAAATAGAAGACCTGAAAACGGGTCGTCACGAGCGAGCTAGAATTCACAAGGTCACAACAGACATGAAAGAAGCTATCAGCGATGTAAGGCTGATTCTCGAGGCTATCCCTTCCTACGGTGAGGAACTTTTCTTCAATACCATGATTCCAAACCTTAAAGATGGTCAGGTAGTGATTTTAATGGCCGGCAACTTCGGGTCGTTACGATTACGCACACTCCTTGGTGAAAAAGTGAAAAAGGCTAATATTACGATATATGAAACTAGTACAATGCCCTATGGGACAAGGCTAGTGGGTCCCGCAGCAGTTAGTGTAATTGGTGTTCGTACTTTTGGACCCACTTGGGTTGCGTCTAAAGCCCCAAAGGTCCCGTCCAAGGTTCCGGTTGTTATCTCGGCGCTACCAGCCAAGGACACCAATGTAGCCCTGGAGGAATTTCAGAAGCTGTACCCCTTCTATTCTCCAGTAAAAAATGTCCTCGTCTCGGCAATGAATAACCTAAATTTTATTGGACATGCGGCAGCGATGGTACTTAATGCCGGACGCATTGAATATGCAAACTTATATTTGAAGTGTGAGTTCCGTCTGCATCGAGAGGGGCATCCTCCATCTGTGCAGAGGGTGGAAGATGTTATTTTTGATGAAATGGCGGCTATAGTTAAGGCTTTAGGTGGTCAGACAGTTATAGCTCGAACAAGTATGAAAGATATGTTTGAGCGCGTTCAAACTCAATATACCAGCCTCGGGCCGCTAACGCTTAGGGACAGGTATATTACTGAGGATGTGCCCTATGGCCTAGTGCCTATGTCACAACTTGGGGAAAAATTAGGTGTGGCTACACCCTTAATGAGTGCCCTTATTGAAATTGCTTCGGTACTAAACCAAGAGGATTATCGTAAAACCGGTCGGACTCTAGAATCTTTAGGGTTAGCCGGGTTAAGCCAAGAGCAAATAGTTGACCTGGTTGAGAAGGGGATTTGACGTAGGCAAAATGTGCTGGATGCTTATGGTTATTATTAGTCCGGCCTCGACGCCATACCAGCGGAAGTGGTAGGAAAAGCGAAGACGACCTAGCCCGCGGTTAGGGCAAGTACCGGGATTGTTGATTTATTATCGAGGTGATGATCAGATTGGGCATGCATCAAGAGTATGGCTGCAGATGTAACCGGTGTGATAGGTGACGGCGCCAATTTAGGCTGTGTTCTGAAAATGTCTACGGGAGCAGGTAAAAGTATATGAAAAATAAAAGATTTAGTGTGCTAAACGCTATTGGAAATACCCCTTTGCTTAAAATACAGAATGTTTATGCCAAACTAGAAAGTGTTAATCCTAGCGGCAGCATAAAAGATAGGATTGCCTTAGAAATAATCGAAGCTGCCGAAAGAAGAGGAACATTAAAAAGGGGCTATACAGTAGTCGAAGCCACTAGCGGGAATACTGGGATAGCTTTGTCTATGGTTGCTGCCGCCAAAGGCTATAAGATGATTGTGGTGATGCCTGAAGATATGAGTGAAGAGAGAAGACAAATGATTAGGTGGTTTGGAGCTGAACTTGTGCTAACTTCAAAAGAAGGAAGCGTTGCAGAGGCTGTAGAAAAAGCAGCAGAGATTGCCAAAAGACCTAAAACATTTTTAGCGAACCAGTTTAGTAATCCCGACAACATTATGGCACAAGAGAAGACTGGTGAAGAAATTTTAAGAGAAATTGGACCTGTAGATGCTGTTGTGGCTGGTGTTGGTACTGGTGGAACACTAATGGGTCTTGCAAATGTGATGAAAAGAGCTAATCCACGGGTAAAAATAATTGCTGTAGAACCTGAAGAAGCCGCGGTTATGTATGGAGCTATGTTCGGAAGAAGCGATGTCGAGATTAAGGAGCATCAAATTCAGGGGATTGGTGATGGTTTCATACCTGACATAATAGATATGGGTAAAGTTGATGGAGTTATTACAGTTGCGAGTATAAAAGCAATCGATATGGTAAGAAAACTTGCTAGCGAATATGGATTATTAGTTGGCATAAGTTCTGGTGCAAACATGCTTGCTGCACTTAGAGTAGCTGAAACACACAATATAGTTGTTACGGTTTTGCCAGATAGGGGAGAAAGATATCTAAGTATGAATTTATAAAATACTGAATACTGGTACTCTACCCCTTCTATTCTTCAGACCAAATGCCCTCGTCTCAGTGGAGACTGAGGTTATGTTGGCTCTTATGAGCCGGAGGTAATATAGCTATAGTCGTTAACCGAGGCCTATTCGCTGGAGGTTTATTATGGCAGAGATGACTAAAAGAGAGCGGGTCATGGCAGCGGTGAAGGGGGAACCTGTTGACCGTGTGCCGCTAAGTTTTTTTGCCCATAACCACACGGTGGAACGTTCGTCCGATACCTGTGCTCGGCACCTACTGGAGCAGAACCACGAGTTCGATTGGGATTTCATCAAGGTTCACCTTAGGGCTAGCTACTACGGGGAAGCGTGGGGTTCTAAGTACCGATGGGACACTAAAACAGGTCCAATAATTGAGGACCCTGTGGTCAAGTGTGCTGACGACTTCAGAAAACTGGAAAGGCTTGACTCAACTGAAGGGGTACTCGGCGACCAGGTCAGGGTAGCCAAACTGCTGGGCGAGGCATTTGAAGGTAGTGTACCCTATGTACAAACTATTTTCTCCCCTCTCGTCGTGGTGAAGCAGTTAACCGGAGCCGAAGTGCGAGCCCCCTCTGAGGCAGTTCAAATCAGGCGGTTTATGCAAGAGAGTCCCGAGGCACTGCATCACGGGTTGTCAATAGTCAGTCAAAGTCTGGCTGACTATGCAAGACAGACTATCAGAGCCGGAGCAGACGGGGTGTTTATTACCACTTCTGTATGGTCACGGGATGCGATTAGTGAAGACGAGTACAAAATCTTTGGCAGACCGTATGACCTTGCTATTCTTGAAGCCGCTAATCAAGAGGGAGCCACCTTTAATATCTTGCATCTCTGCCGAGAGAACATAATGCTTGACCTTCTGTCCGATTACCCAGTTCAGGTTATTAGCTATGATGCCCTTTCACCACGTAATCCAAGTTTGAAGGAGGCGATGGGCAAAACGGATAAAGCCATCTGGGGAGGCCTCACCCATAAGACAAGCGTGCCTGACACCTTGCTTGAAGGTCCTGGGTACACAATTGTTGCTCAAGTCCACGCTGCTCTGGAGCAGACCGGAGGTAGGCGGTTCTTACTTGGCCCAGGCTGTAGCATTTCCCCGCGCGTACCGAAGACTCACTTGCTAGCTGCCAAAGAAGCTATTTCCACTTGGCGGGGAAGCTAATTTTGAGGCAAACCCCCGTTATGAAGTTGATTACTTGACCGGCAGGATTGTCAAGCGGACCAAACCTCGGCTGCATGTTGGTGGCATTATCAGTATTCAAGCTCTACAAGCAATCTTCTGCCTGATGCATTGACAAATTGCTCAATCGCGGCTGATTGTTTTTTATCTCCCTGGTGTATATAATAGGGCTGGTCTTTAGAGTTACCTAAACTAAGTGAGGTGATGTCTCTGGATAAAAGGAGGAAGACAATGGTAAAACTTGAGGTATTAAATCCAGTAGCTGCGCTATCAACGAAGGAAGTAAGTCTGGCACCCAGGCTTAGTGATCTCAACAGTAAGACTATCGGTTTATTCTGGAATACTAAACCAAGTGGTGACGTCGTAAATCAGTTTACTGCCCAGCTGCTTGCTGGCAGGTTTAAAGGTATCCGCTTTAAGAAATACGCTGGTTCTGAAGGAACGACCTATCGGCTGGCATCTTCTGGTGACCTGAACACTATAGCCAAGGAGTGTGATGCCGTCGTTGGCTCTTTAGCTGACTGAGGTGGCTGTACGTCGTGGCTTGTCCACGACATGGTTGAACTGGAAAAGCGCGGTGTTCCTACCGTATCTTGGCTTTCCCCTGGTTTTCTTGAAGATGCTAAAATGAGCACCAAGATATTTGGGGCTAAGGGTCTTGGTCTAGCGCTCCTTTCCCGAGGGACTGTTTGGGAACACTCGGAACAGACTGGCGAGTTGGTAGCAGCTGCTATCGACCAAGTCATTGGCAGCCTCACGAAACCGGTGATGGCATTCGAGGCTGAGGAGAAGAAGGTAGCCCCTTCTGAAGTATTAACCATTCAGGGCGATGATTCACTTGATGCCATCGAAAAGATAAATCGTCGGTTTTTAAGTGAGGGGTGGGGTGATGGTTTTCCGATAGTGCCACCGACTCCACAGACCGTTGAAGGAATGCTAGCCGGGACACGTCTAAGTCGGGATGGGGTAATAGCTGTACTTGAGCCAGGTTATGGCATGGCTACTGTGGAGAAGATAGCCATTAACGCTGTTATGGCAGGGTGCCGACCGGAGCATATGTCACTGCTGATTACGGCGGTACGGTGTCTTGGTAATCCTAGAATAACTCTACGCCGTTGGATAATGTCGACAGGAGCCCAGGGGCCATTTACCTTGATTAATGGACCTATCGCCAAGAAGCTGGCTATAAACTCAAAGTGTTCTGCTCTTGACCCAGGGTCTGATTCTTACGCCAATATGGTGATTGGACGGGCATTGAGCCTGGTGATTCTGAATATAGCGCATGGCTATCCTGGGGCCGGGAGTATGTCCACGATTGGAAATCCTATGAACTACAGCATGTGTGTAGCCGAGAACGAGGAAGACAGCCCATGGGAACCGTATCATGTTGAAAAGGGCTTTGATAAAGATACCAGTACGGTGAGTGTTATGTTTGTCAGGGGAGGCATTACTTTTGCTGATCAGCACAGTAAAACGGCGGAAAGCATAGCGCAGGGACAAGCTTGGATAGCCAGCCGCCCGGGTAATCTCGCCGGGCTGTGGTTGACAGCTAGCCAGGGGGAAAAAATCTCTGAAAAATATGGCACTCGGAATCTTTTCCTAGTAAACCCGTCTCATGCCAGGGTTCTGGCAAAGGATGGTTGGGATAAGAAGAAACTGCGGCAATATCTTTATGAAAATGCCAAGCTACCTTTAAAGATTCTAATGTTTGGCAAAGAGCTTAGCCTGGTGAAGAAGGAGCACCCCCAGCTTTTTACCTGTCTTGAAGAGAGTCCTGAGATTCCACTCCCTGTTGTAGATGCACCGGAACATTTTGAAGTAGCTGTGGTGGGTGGTGCTGGTCCATGTAGTTCGTACTTTGAGGGCGGGGGAGAATTTGTCACCTTGCCTATTGAGGAATGAGGCATTAATTTCGGCTTCGGTGAGTTTAGGGGATACAAACACCGGCGTTACTCAATTTAGGCATTGGTGTGCCAAGTTAGAAAGGTATGACGAACTGTACCTTCAGGAATATGAAGGCTATCGGATTAATTGGTGGTATGAGCTGGTACTCCTCAGCAGGGTGGGCGTAGCACTGAAACAGGCTGGCGCCAACTTTCTGGTAATATGCAGCTACCCTGGCCGAAATCATTGAACTGATGCAGGGTGAACAATGACATAGATTGACGGGATGGAGAAGTAAGAGAAGGTAATAGTCACACCAATCTATGAATATCGGTATAACCACTGCGAGAGAGGTTTAAAGTCCATCAGCCAATGGGGACGGAGATCTCCAAGTTAGGATACCCTGGATGCACTGCCTAAAACCCGAAACGGCTGTTTTCCTCGTTCTTCAGCCCCGGCTTAAGTACACCTGAACCTTCAGAGGTAGGCTGTACTACTTGGACTACGGGCACCTGTAGACTGCCGTCGATACAGTAAGAAAGGTTAATTATTTTATCGGAGGGTGTAGTAGGCTTGAGCTGCAATCCAGCTAAGTAGAGCCTAGGTCAGGCGTACCGAAAGGTAGTTACCTGCCCTGAGGGGTGTTGCCTATTGCTGGCAACAGCAGCAATATTAAAGATTAGGTCAGTGTGTGCTATCTGTGGAGTCCTTTTTCCTCTGACGGCATAAATTGAAAGGTATGCGAGAATGGAGATTGCTGGACAATAGTTATGGGTAAGAAGCACCCCAGGATATTCTATGGGTGGTGGATTGTTGGTGCTTGTTTTACTATTGCGCTATATACGGGCGGTGTTATCTTCTATGGGTTCACGGCTATCTTTGAGCCGATAGCCAAGGAGTTTGGCTGGAGTTATGCCCAGATTTCGCTGGCCGCTTCGCTACGCGGCTTGGAGGCTGGCCTGCTTGCCCCTCTCTTCGGGATACTGGTTGACCGCTGGGGCCCAAGAAGGCTGATATTTGGTGGGACAATCATTACTGGTCTGGGGCTAATTATGCTGAGCCGCATTACCTCCCTCAGCATGTTCTACGGTGCTTTTATCCTGATGGGTATAGGTATGAGTAGTGTCAGTAGCACGGTACTGGTGACAGCGGTGGCCAACTGGTTCCGGAGAAGGATGAGTATGGCCACTGGTATTATGGGTAGTGGCTGGGGATTTAGCGGCCTCCTGGTTCCGGTAGTAGTCAGTCTTATTGCTATATTTGAGTGGCGAACAGCATTGGTCATCCTCGGCCTTGGCGTCTGGGTCATAGGTTTGCCACTCTCACTTTTGGTTCGGCACAAGCCTGAACAGTATGGCTATCTGCCTGACGGTGAGCTAAGTAGTAGTGTAATTCCTGGCGAAGGTCTGACCTCGGCGCGAACTGCTGAGGAGGATATAGGAGTCAAGCAGGCTCTAAAGAGCGGCACCTTCTGGCATATAGCGCTGGCACTAATGTGTCATGCAATAATAGTCAGTGCGGTGGTTATCCATGTAATGCCTTATCTCAGCAGTATTGGTATCCCCAGGGCGACGTCTAGTCTGATAGCTATGGCCATACCGCTAACAAGTATTGGCGGTCGCCTTGGTCTGGGCTGGCTTGGAGATAGAGTTGATAAGAGGTGGATATCGGCTGGTGCTTTTGCCATGATGGGTTTAGGTATGTTCTTCTTTGGATATGTTGCCACTGTGGGCGATTGGATGCTGGTGCCTTTTCTTGTCCTTTTTGGAACCGGCTTCGGGGGCAACCATATAATGAGAGCGGCTATGTTGAGGGAGTATTTTGGCCGAAGCAGGTTCGGTACCATCTTTGGCTTCCTAATGGGCGTGATGATGTTGGGACAGATAATAGGCGCGCCTCTGGCTGGGTGGGTATTTGATAGCTGGGGTAGTTATTACGGTATCTGGTTGGGCTTTGCTGGTCTTTCTGTTGCCGCCATAATGTTGGTCTTAACCATTCAGCCAGTCAAGACCGCAGTCGGAAACCGTTGATGAGGCTTGACCCTGACACAAGATTACCCCTACCTAGACTTCATGGCAGAGTTCATCTCAGCCGGTGGGCTTACTGAATATACCAAAAAGAGACTGGCAAACAGAACCTAATCTGGCTGTTCTGCCCGGTGATAGTGCCGGACATACTCTTATGCTATAATACGTCTGGCTACGATATTAGCTTTGTGGCATGGCCAGCTACTCAAGGAGGTTTCTAAATAGACAAGGTCAATGTTCTTACTGTGTCAAGGATGCATTACATACGCCCGGACTATCTAGAGGATATCGCGGCGGTAGACTCGCATATCTCGGTGAGGGATGGAGCCGAGCAGTTCGTGGCCGATCTTCGGAGGAAAGGTAGAACAGAGCCATTAATAGACCGCTTGGAAAAGGAAGTCGGCGTCGGGCGTGTTGCTGGGGCAAAAGAGGATCTGGATACCCTGCTTGCTGAAGCTGAGGTAATATTTGGGACACTGCTTTTTCCTGATGACCTACTCTCACGGGCACCGAGACTCAAATGGATACATACCAGTGCCACCGGAGTAGAACATTGCCTGCCAACAGGCATATTTGAAGGCGACGTAACCGTCACAAACAGTCGGGGAGCCACCGCACTTCCTATCGCCGAGCATGTCTTGGCTTTCATGTTCATGCTGGCTAGAAATGCCCCACGCCTATTGGCCAATAAACAAAATAGACGATGGGAGCGGTTTTATACCTTGGAGCTAAACCGCAGGACAGTAGGCATCATTGGCTTGGGAGCCATAGGTGGGGAGGTAGCCCGACTGGCGAAAGGTATTGGTATGAAGGTCATCGCCACCAGAAGGTCAGCAACAAAACGAGAGTCGGGCGTTTTCGGGATAGATGAGCTGTATCCTCGGTCGGAACTACTCCAGATGCTCTCCGAAAGCGATTTTGTGGTGATAGCCGCTCCGCTAACAGAGGAGACAAGGAGGATGATTGGTGAAGCGGAACTGAGAGCGATGAGGTCTACGACCTATCTTATTAACATAGCGCGGGCAGAAATTGTGGACCAGTCTACCCTCATCAAGGCCTTGAGAGAAGGCTGGGTAGCTGGCGCCGGGCTCGATGTCTTTGAGACCGAGCCCCTACCTCCTGACAGTGAGCTGTGGCAATTACCAAATGTGATTTTAAGCTCCCATATATCAAGTTGGACCGATATTGATAGACGCAGCCAACGCATCGTAGGGCTGTTTTGTGAGAACTTGAGAAGGTATTTGGCCGGTGAGCAACTGCTTAACGTAGTAGATAGGGAGAAGGGATACTGATCTCAGTGTTATTTTCTTAGCCGTGCTTGACAGACCCATATTGCCAGGTTATAATGAACAGGTTTGGAGCAGGCATTCCTGAGGTATCACATGTAGCCGGGCTTTGTTCTTGGCAACGGGATTTAGAACCCGTGGGACCAGACGTCCCACGGGTTTTTTGTTGCTTGCGAATAGGAGGTAAACCGGGTGGCCAGACAAAGTGGAGAACCCAAGAAAAAGAGGGGAACTCTAACGACCAAAGAGGGTGTTGCCAAACTCTCTATTTTTGCTGTCAGCTTGCTGATAGTCATGAAAGTGGTCGCGAGTATAGTTACGGGCAGCATCGGTATTAGGGCTGATGCCGTTCACAGCGTTATTGATCTAGTGGGAGTAGTTATTGGCTTCATTGCCGTCAAGGTTGCAGGTAAACCCCCTGATGAGCGACACACCTTCGGTCATGGCAAAGCTGAGAATATCGCTGGCTTTATTATAGCCGGCTTAATATTTGTCGCCGCCGGTACAATTACCTATGACGCAGTAAAACGACTGATATTTGGGGGGACTGTGGAGTTTGTAACCGTAGGGATTTATGTAATAGCAGCGGCAATAGTGATAAATGTAATTGTTTCCTGGTGGGCATTGAGAGTAGCCCGATCCACCGATTCTTTAGCTTTAGAAGCAACTGGTCAGCACCTGCTTGCCGATGTGTTAAGCTCGGTAGCAGTCTTGGTTGGGCTAATCTTGGTAAGGTTAACAGGGATTAGCCTACTTGATCCCATCGCTGCCCTATTAGTCGCTATACTAATCGCAAGATCTGCCTATACAGTAATACGAAAGTCATTTGGCGGGCTGATGGACACAAAATTACCTGAGGCTGAAGTGGAAGTCATAAAGTCAGCTATTATAGAGCATAGCAGCCAGGCAGTAGGTTTTCATGCCCTACGCACTCGTAAGGCTGGAGGCCAGCGCTATATAGACCTACATTTGGTAATGCCCAAGAGAGCTAACGTGGTGGAGGCGCACCGAATGTGTGACCACCTTGAGCAGGATATAAAGAATAGGCTGCAGAATAGTAGTGTGATTATTCATGTTGAACCCTGTGATGAGAAGTGTGACCATTGCTATGTTACCTGTAGTCTGCGCCAGGCAAGACGCTAAGGCAGGTCGTGTGTTTCCTTTATTGCCTTAATCAGAGGAGTAATGCTGACGGCAGCTAATCTAGGCAGTGACTTGCCTAGAGGACGCTCCATAGTCTTGTTACCCAGAAGGAAGTCAAAGGTGGCTCTTACCGAGGTACCTAGACAGTGAGATTGTAGCCACCCTCCAGGCTCAAAGGCGGGCACCACTATGCAGTTCAACAGCTAACCCTGTGATAATTCTTGCCACCTGGGCAAGGCCAGTGACACTTACCGGCATGATAGCTAGCCCATCAGCCCAATGTAGTCGTAGCCAGTAGAAACTGGAGTAAACCAGGGTCTAAAGCGTCTGACTATCGGTACCATAATTTGTTCAAAAGCCGGTAAGTATTCGGCATAGCCATAGCTAGCCGGCAGCGGTATATTAACCGAAGCTCCTGTCGCCACACCTTTACCAGTTTCATCAAGGCTACGCATTCCCAGGTATTGCGATACTGCCAGATGTAACGTTTGGCAGGCAGTAATAGTGATGTAATTGTTTGTGCACCTCACTCCCCTCAATATTATTTGCCCCCTTACCCCCTCTCTATTCATAAGGGAGAGGAAAATACTGCTTAAGCTCCTAGGGCGGTGGGAAGAAAACAGCTAAAGGAGACGTTTTATCACTAATCATGCATGTAGACGAGCATAACCCCTTGACATCTCAGTTGGCATCTGCCATAGTATCCCCTGGGGGGGGATATATGGACCGCATACAAGTCCACCGGCACACCAATGAAGTGGTAAACCGGCTATCCAGGATTGAGGGGCATATTCGTGCTATCAAGCGCATGCTCAAAGAAGAAAGGTCTTGCCCCCCCCCGATGTGCTTATTCAACTGATAGCCGTAAAATCGGCTATTGGGAGTGCTTCTAGGATAGTCCTGGAAGATCACGTAGAATCTTGTCTCCGCAATGCAGCCGCGATTAGCGCGCCTGACCAAGAGTGGCTGGGTTTAAAAGAAGCTCTTAATTACCTAAAACCACTTAAGTTTTTGGAGCAATGGAAAGAAAAACAAGGAAAGGAGAAAGTGTCACTAATCATATGAACGGGAACATGACCTTGGTAATTGGGGCAATGATTACTATGCTATCCTCATGGGGAGACATATGTCAGTATTGAGGTTATTGCAACGCTATAGAGCGGTTATTGTCACGCGAGCTTTTCTTATCACCGCCACCACACTCTTTTTCATTATTCTCAGCGGTGTGCTTGCTCTTGCAGGAGTCACGCCTGAGATACACACTGCGTTTGCATTGGCAGGGGTAGCCGTAGGAGGGACGTTCATATTTATCGGGGCAGTGAGGGCATTGCTTCAACGCCAGGTCAACGTTGATGAACTCGTTGCCATTGCCATCATTGCATCAGTAATCTACGGTGAGTACCTCTCTGCTGCCTTTGTAGCCTTTATGATGCTCTTTGGCAAGCTACTGGAGGATTTCACCGCTGAGCGAGCCAGTAAGGCTTTGGAGGATTTAGGCAAATTCGTACCTGCCAGAGTCTGTGTACGCCGCGACAGTCAGGACCTCTTAATCCCTATTGAGGAGGTAGTGCTCGGCGATTTAGTTATAGTGAAATCAGGAGAGCGCATTCCAGTGGATGGGGAGGTGGTCAGCGGGCGGGCATCAGTGAACCAAGCATCTATCAGTGGAGAGTCCATGCCAGTGGCCAAGACCAAGGGAAGTGAGGTCTATGCGGGCACTCTAACCGAACTGGGCGTTTTGGAGATCAAGACTATTAGGGTAGGTGATAGCACTACCTTGGGCCAGATTGTGCATCTGGTAGAGGAGGCGGAGGAAAACCGAGCCCCCATTGTTCGCCACGCCGACCGCTATGCCAAGTATTTTACCCCCTTCATCTTGGGCGTCGCCGCCATCACTTGGGTCGTCACCGGCCAGCCAATCTACGCCGTTGCTGTGCTCATTGTTGCCTGCCCTTGTGCCCTAGTCATGGCCACCCCCACCGCCATCATCGCCGGTGTAGCTAATGGGGCGCGGCGAGGTATACTTATCAAGGGGGGTGCCCGTCTTGAGGCAGCGGGAAGGGTGACAGCAATAGCTCTGGATAAAACAGGGACTGTAACCTTGGGTGATCCGCGGGTGATAAAGGTTGTGCCTTTTGAAGGCGTCTTGGAGAAAAAGGTTTTGGAGTTGGCTGCCATAGCGGAGAAGTTCTCAGAGCATCCTTTAGGCAAGGCCGTCACGACCAAAGCCAAAGAGTGGGGCTTGAGTATTCCTGATGCCGATGAGTTCACTGTTGTGCCGGGACTAGGGGTGATGGCTAAGATGGAAGGTAGAGAGATAGTGGTGGGTAATCAAGAGCTTTTAGAAGAGTACCAGGTTGACCTGCCCCAATTCCTCAACGACACCATAAGCTATCTGGAAGGAGAGGGTCTCACCGCCTTGCTGGTAGCCTCCGATAAGCTGGTGGTGGGACTCATAGGGGTGGCTGACGTGGTGCGGGAGGAAGTGAGCCAGGCTATCCAGCAGCTTAGAGATAGCGGGTTGGAGAAGGTGGTGATGCTCACCGGGGACAGTCCCGAGGTGGCTAAGCGTATAGCCAGCACTGTGGGAATTGACGAATGGCACGCCCGACTCCTTCCACAACAGAAGGTTGAATTCATTAAAAAGATGCAGGCGGAAGGCTACAAAGTAGCCATGGTGGGCGACGGCATCAACGATGCACCGGCCCTTGCCCAAGCCGATTTAGGAATCGCTATGGGTGTTAGAGGCACAGATGTAGCTATGGACACCGCAAACATTGTCCTCATGACGGATAACGCCCTCAAGGCTTCAGAAGCCATAAGCCTAAGCCGTAAGGTCATACGCGTCATCAAACAAAATCTTGCCTTCGCTCTCTTCTTTAATCTGATTGGCATTGTTCTCGCTTCTACAGGAGAACTGAGCCCCATTGGAGCAGCCATCTTTCATAACTTTGGCTCGGTGGCAGTGGTGGTTAATTCCGCAAGGCTGGCTAGCACTAAAAACCTCACCCAGGATTACCCCTTTCTTCCCAGACTATTCTCTAGAAAGAAGAATAAGAGATAAAGAGAAGAGACAATGATCAGGATGTATTATCATTTGGAGGTGGCTCCAGAGAGGACTGATGAGGCAGAAAAGCTCCTTAAGGAGTGGGCCTCTCGGATGAAAGGCAGTCCAGGATTCTTGGGTTGCTATGTTTTCAAGGAAGTGGGGCACCAGGGCGGCGGCGATTACGGTTTAATGCATGACTGGCAGAAATCAGAGAACATGCATAACTTCTGGCAGAAACACCAGCAATTTGATCCTATACCGCCCGCCCATTCCCATGAAGAAGAGGAGGAAGAAGAGCAGAAAGAACTTTTCCATACGGAATTCCACGGCCACTACCAGCTAATCTTCCACGTAGCACCATAGATTGCTCCAGACAAACTAGTGAATGTATTTGTCCAGGGCTTCCTTTAGGCTCTGCCACTCCTTATCGCTTGTGCCTTTCGTAGCGGCCTGACCCAAGCAAGATTCTATGTGATCCTCCAAGACAACTTGGGCTGTCTTCCGTACTGCAGACTTTACAGCGGCTAGCTGAATCAGCACATCAGGGCAGGGCCTATTCTCTTTGAGCATACGCTTGATAGCCCGGATATGCCCCTCAATTCTGGACAGCCTATTTATCACTAGAAGTGTTTTTTTGTGCTGGCCAGCAAGGGCATGATTTTGGGATAGGCTTAATTTCTTCATAAGCACTCCTAAGAATATGATTAATAATAAACAAAAGGGAACCAATTATCAAGAGAAATCCCAGCAGAAGTGGTGACCTTCAAGAACTCTATCCGTCTCAGCGAACTCCCCTTCATTACACGCCGCTTTGGCGTGGACACGAAGGAAGTTGAGAAATATATGCACATCCACGAACCCCAAAAAAATGGTCCTGGACATGAGTACAGTCACGAACATAAGCCGGAGCATGAACATGCCCACGAACAAAGCTATAAACATGACCACGAGCATGAGCACAAACAAACGGACCATAAGGCAGGTGGCGTCAAGGCAGGCTATGGGCTGGTGGTCATCATCGGCCTCACCCCATGCGTGGCACTTCTGCCCATTGTTTTTGCCGTTACAACTCTAGGCACTTTTAGCGTGGTCACTATAATGGCCGTCTTTTTCGTTGCCACCCTAGGCACGATACTTCTTACCACCATGCTAACCCTCAAGGGATTTCAGTTAGTAAGGCTGGAATTTTTCGAAAAACACGGAGAGGTCATCACCGGGCTGGTAATTGCCCTCACTGGCATACTCGTTGTTGGCCTGGGTCTCTAGTTTGTATCGCTGAGGCTCTGCTGGCTCCCCCAGACCAAGATACCCAAAAGTCGGAAAACAGAATTGAGACTAAACGGTAGTAACAAGATAAGCCCCACGGTTAACCGTGGGGCTTATGATGCTGGAAATAGCCTCTGTACTGGTCGGCTACATGTTGGGTTCTATTCCTGCTGCATTCATTGTAGCCAAGCCCAGAAAAGGTATAGATATCCGTGAGGTTGGCAGAGGTAACATAGGGGCTGTCAATGTGATGCGGGAAGTTGGTATGTAGGAAGAAGCCGTTGTTGCTGTTCTGTGTGGGAATCCTTACCTTAAAAAGCCTGATTGTCAATTTGGAGTAATTCCCCAAACTCTTCATAGACTTTAACTACCATACACATGAGGTGCCTCTTAAACCAGTGTCAGCTAAATTATAGCTCACTTAAATCGGCTGTAAATAGTCAAATAGTAATATATGGTATGGGAAGATAGTAGCAAGACCATAAGCCCAAGATCGTTGGTTCGAATCCAGCCCCCGCTACCAAAAGACTGAAATAGATAGGCGCTACATTAAACATTCCGTCAAATTGCATAATTTAGGGAAAAGTCTCTGCTATAGGTATTGGATGTCCCGACCCAGATAAATGGTGAAGCTTCACGTGACACCATGAACCTAAGTCAGGGTGTTACTGTTTTCGGGGGTAAGGTCAAATAAATGTCATAATTTCTCTAGTTGTTCAGCCAAGTTTTCTAGGATTGTAACAATATCTTCATCTAACTCTGAAACTTTTGCTTTATTTTCTAGTAGCTTCTTTGTAGCCTTTCGAGGTATATCCAATTCATTTTCAATGATTGCATGCTGTAAGAACATCAAAAGTACTTCTTGATCACCGTCATCTTCGCACCATTCTAGATGATCTAAAAGTCTATTAGGCATTTGTAATTAGGTATTTTGTCCTCTTAGTGGAAAACAATTCTTCAGTTAGCCTGTAGGAAAAATGCTCAGACGGATAGTAAGCGAACTTAAGCACCACGCTCCTTTCACT
>SDBT01003316.1_pt1 | contig 27942 bp, 18 predicted proteins | sample 2277101 | NCBI WGS metagenome assembly SDBT01 (sample SAMN10404973, study PRJNA504765) | marine sediment metagenome | isolation source: marine sediment core GS10_PC15, 103 cmbsf | place: Arctic Ocean: Southern Knipovich Ridge | collected 2010 | reverse complement strand
AATATCTATCGATGGATATATTTTATCCGAAAAGCACCAAATAAGTATAGTAACTGGATAATTTACATCCCTTTTCCATGAGTGGAGCAGAAATATGTTTGGTTTTACATTTCAGGATGTGGCGAGGGAATTTCCGGAGAAGAACCGGGTTCATCTGGCCAGGATACTTGCAGACATGGTCGATAAGGGTATGCTTCAGCGATAAAGATCCATGGGCTAACACTTCAATCTGAGGTCAAAGAATATGTGGTCACTAAAAAGCAGACCAAGCCGGCCATCAGGAGTTTCGGGGGAATTACGTATCAATTCATTCAGCATGATGCAACCCGATTTTTCGGCTTCAGCAGCATCTGGATAAACCAGCTTGAGAAAGTGATGGTAAGTGATTTGGAGAAGACTATCGTGGATATTGCTACAAAGCCCCAGCTTTGTGGAGGTATCGTTGAGGTCGGAAATGCCATTCCAGGCGAAAGCCCGGACAGATCATGATAAGCACGTTGCAAAAAATCTTCCTGAAGAAATTTAAAGGCTGTCCTCTTTTGATTAATTCTGAGGGAGTTTTTGCCGCAACCTGGCATTTTTAGCGCAGCTAATAAGCACGTTGCAAAAATACCTCCTGAAGAAATTTAAAGACAGCCACTTTTGAGGCAGTCTCTATAGTTTAATGCCCATAAACAATACATCGTCCACCTGGTCCATATCCTCTTTCCAGAGGAAGAAATTACTCTTGATGTAATTGTACTGTTCATCCATGGGCTTGTCGTGAATATCCCGGAGCAGGTTCTTCAACCTGACCATCTTGAACTTGCGTCCCAGGGGACCGCCGAACTGATCGGGATAACCATCCGAAAACATATAAATGATATCCCCCTTCTTCAGTTGAAACTCATGGTCGATGAAGTCCTTCTCAAACCGGTCCTCATCAAGCTGTCCTCCCACTGAGCTCCTGCTTCCTTTTACGTAGATCTGCTCTCCTCCTGAATATATAATTACCGGCCGCATGGCAGAACTCACCGTGAATTTAAAGGTTTTCAGGTCCACTTCGGCCACAATGATATCCATACCATCGTTGGATCCGCTGGTCTCCGCATTTTGATTCAAAGACTCCCTTACTTCCTGGTCCAGTGTGGTAAGGACCTGTGAGGGTTTATGAATGCCCGATCGCAGACAGATATCCTTGATCAATGTAGTACCGATCATGGACATAAAGGCCCCCGGCACACCATGACCCGTAGAATCGGCACAAACCACAATGAATTTACTCTCCCCTATCTTTTCATACCAGTAGAAATCTCCACTCACAATATCCCTGGGCTGATAAAATACGAAACTGCCCGCAAATGTTTCATGCAATTTTTTTATGGAGGGAAGGATGCTGGCCTGGATACGCTGTGCGTAATTGATCGAATCGGTAATATCCCTGTTTTTGATCTCGATCTCTTCTTTCTGCATAACCACCTCCCTGGTTCTTTCATCCAGCTGTCGCTGGAGATACTCCTGGATGGCTTTCTGATTTCGCTCCCTAATCTTAAAAATGATAAAGATCGTAGTCAGAACGAGCATCACTGCAGAGAGGATAAACCACCACGCTTTCCAGAAGGGAATCTTTACAGAAATATCCACCGTAAGGGGTTCTTCCGAACAATTACCATTGCCATCGCATGCCCTAAGCATAAAGGTATAATCACCATCCTCTATCCTGCCGTAATATGCGAAGGCTGCAGACTCGTTGGAAAGATCCCTCCACTCCTCATCATGTCCATCGAGCTTATACTGATAGGAAACCTGTTCAGGATTGCTCAGGTTGATCCCCACAAAATCGATACGGATCCTGTACCTGCCATATTTGAGCTTAATCTCACTCGTTGGATCGTAAGATCGATCTGAAATAAGCACCGATTTCAGGCTTAGCCTTGGAGCAACCGTATCTTCTTTTGCCTGGTAGGCATCATACTGAATGATCCCTCCTGTTGTTCCCAGGAACATTCTCCCGTCATCGGCAGTAGCCACAGCATTTCTGATAACATCTGAATTAAATCCCGACTCCTTGCCATACACCCGGATGGTCCCCTTTTGAGGGTCTATGCGGCTGAGGCCCTCCCTGTGTCCTACCCAGACGTACCCCATCGGATCGACCCCAATGGCATAGATAAAATCACGTTTCAAACCAAGTTGCACATCATAATGTTCCAGGAAATCATTATTGAATTTAAATATTCCATCTCCCAGAGTACCGGCCCAGATCACGCCATTGTCATCTTTCGCCAGGGTATTAAACTCCATCCTGGTTTTTTCTGCAAGGAGGATCTGGATGATCTCTTTGCCGGATTTTATACCGAACAGACCACTGGTGCGGGTGGCTATCCAGGCGGTTCCTTCCTGGTCCACAAGGATATCATTGATCTTGTTGTGGGGCAGTCCGTTGGCGGTGGAGAAATAGGTTCGCCGGCCGTTGGCCCGATTGATTGTAAAAACGCCGTTGTTGGTGGCCACGAAAATACTATCAACATTTCCATCAAGGGCATTGATGGCGTTCTGTAATGAATTCCTTGATATGGCCAGGGGATTTATCCTTGAGCTTCCATTGTGCTTGATATACAATCCACTGCTTTCTGTCCCGATATAAAGATCACCGTTCTGATCCATATAAAGGGCCGATACCTTGTCCTGGGGAAGTCCGTTTTGCGTACCAAAGAAACTTATGTCATCCGGATTCCCTTTGTCATAATGAGCAATCCGGCTGTGACCTCCAAACCAGTAATCGTTCCCTTTCAAAAAGATGGCACTTACATCTGCAACATGTTCATCCTTCCACAGGTCATAAAAAGTAAACGCCTGGTCACGAAGCACGGCAATGCCATTTCCCGGTGAGGAAAACCACTGGTTCCCCTCTTCGTCAATAAATACCTGGTTGACATACTCATTGGGAATTCCGCTCTCTGCGTCAAAAAGAACGGGGCTTTCCAGGTTTCCGCTTTCATCCAGTTCAAAACGGTAAAGACCAATTCCAGAATCAGTGATCCAGACCCGCCTCTCTCCGTCGAAAACGATGGAAGAGATATTTGCATATTCTAGGCCTTTATCCACTCCTATTTTCTCAATGGTGTAGTCGTCCGGATTATAGCCCTCTCCGCTTAGCCTGAACAATCCTTCATCCCCGGTTCCCACCCAGTATTCATTCTTATTGATGGCAGGCACGATTTCCTGCACACCCAGGTATTGAAGATCGGCAATATTCCCGGTAACAATATACATCTCAAGGTCTGTATCAAACCTGAAAATGGTCAGTCCGTCACGGGTCCCCACCAGCAGGTTGCCGTCGCCGGTTATTTGGAATTCATACAGGAATTTTCCGGCAAAAGGATCAGAAGGATCGCCCGGGTCTCCCATGTAAGTGATCTCCAGATCCGGATTGAGTATCAGCAAACCACTCTGCTGACAAAGTACCAGGATATTGCCCTGCGCATCTTCCCTGATAGCGGTGACTTTGGATCTGAAATTATCGTTGGGTTCAATAACTTTGAATTCTCCATCATCCAGGATAGAAAGCAGCCCGTTCTCATGACCGAACCATAACCTTCCCCTGGAGTCGAGCAGGCTGGTATGGGCAATGCTAACGGGGATGGAATCACCTTTGAAATCCTGGTCAAATACCTTTCCATCGAACCGGCATAATCCCCGACCCGTCCCGATCCATAAAAACCCCTGTGGATCCTGGTTGATGGTATATGCAAACTTGTCGCACAATCCTTCAGAAGGACCAAAATTAAAAAACTGGTAAGATTGGGATGATACATTGTTGGAAAACAGGAACAGAAATAACAGGACTGGTAACCTTTTCATCCGTATAATATACAATCTGATCTGTCTTGTGTAGCTTACCATTCCTGACAATATTAATCCTCCATGGGCATAAACTCAACCTCTCCTTTGTATTTAGGCACTCCACCAATGGGAATGGTGTAGAACGGCATTGCATCACCATACTGGTTTCTCACATTGACAACCACATTGTTATTTCTTACCAGGGGCCTTGCTTTTACAAAGCGAAAATCAAATGATGTTTCGATCTCCTCTTCCAGCATCCTCAATTCATCCTCTCCCCAGACATCCTCACCTGAGACCCTCACTTGTCTGCCCCGCCTGGCCACTGAGATCACCACGATATTCCCATCAAAATCCCAGTCAAAATTTCTAATTTTGACCGAAACCGTTCCCTCCTCAATATAGGGATAGATGTGGGCAACCTCCTCATAATCATTGTGCATCCTGAAAGAATACTCGTAGGCAAATGCATTGGCACCTTCAATGGGCCGGTTTTCATCTGCCTCGGTGCTCAGGTAGTAGCGGTACATGTTCCCATCATCGCCCGAAACACCTTCACAAATTATTTTGAATATCCTTGCTTTATATTTCTCCACATATTCGCCCTGGGCCGGATTGAACGGACCGAAGGTATACCAGCTGTTGTCATACCTGGGATTTGCGGCAAATGCCCTTGAAGCAAGGAGGGTTCCGCTCTTATAATTGCCCACGGGACTGGTTTCCTTAGCATCGTCCTCGGTCCAGACATTTGCCCCTCCAAATACCTCGTATACACACCTGGTATCGAATTCGCCGGCGATCTCATCAATGTCACCTCCCGTATCAGGATCAAAAACCCGGATAAAAAAAGGCTGGTCGTATTCCTCAGGGATCCAGAAAAAGAATGCCTGTGAGAAATCATCATCACCCCAGCTGGTCTCAGCTCCCTTGCCGAATGTCATCAGGTAAGGTATATTCTCCTCCACGTTCGGCACCGGTTGTGCTAAACCTAACGCGCTGATTGTTAATAATATAAATATATATACTTGCTTATTCATAACTTACAATTTTGAACACGGTTTAAAAATATACAAAATTCGTGCAAATTAAAAAACCATTTATCAAATATGGAGTTAATCGTCTAAAGGAGAGTCCTTAAGAAATTTCACTCAGGTTCAACTACGAGCACATCCCTGAAATTTGAACGTACTTCCGGTTCATCTTTTTTCCTTTGCTTTCGCTTCTCCACTCCCAGGATGACCCGGTACCTTCCGGGGTACAGATAGGTATGGTCCACCCGGAGGCCTACACCATAACTTCCGTCGCCGAATTCCCACAAATACCTGCCCACATTAAAACCTGGCAGGTATGTCTTGCTGCCATCAAATTCCACCTGAGTGTTAACCAGGATGGTATCGGGACAGGTAATTACGGTCTGTTCGTTTAACTTGATGTTCAATGTTTTGGATGTTTGGCCTTCAAGCAATGTATCGAGCTGGATATCAAACACATTCAATTTGCAGATATAGGTCCCTGGTTCGGGGAACCTGTATATGATCTCATGTCCGGGGATCTCAAGGGTATCATTGATCACCCATGAATACCTGAACAGGCTGGTATCCACCGTATCCAGTTTCCGGTCATAGATCTTGTACTTATAATAGGTCTTCTTAATGGGTTCGGGCGATTCAAAGGCCGGAATATCTGTTTCAAATGTAAAGATGTCCTTGGAACCGCCTCTCCGATTGCTGGTCAGGTACCCGCTTTTAAAATCTTCACTGAAATAGACATGATAATCGTCGGACAGGCCGTTGAAGGGAGGTTCGAGCTCGATGGCACGGGTCCACGCCCCACCGACGAATGCAGTCTTGAAGAGATCATAACCGCCAATGTTGTTGTCATGGCCATCTGAGGAAAAGTAGAGTATTCCCGAGGAGTGAATGAATGGATAAAGTTCATTGCCCTCTGTATTTACAGCAGGGCCCAGGTTTTCCGGCCTGGTCCAGGCCCCTCCCTTCAGAACTGACCTGTAGATATCAAATCCTCCGATGGCATCGGACAGATTTGCAGCAAAGTACAGGGTCCGGCCGTTGCGTGAGAGCGCAGGAGAGAACAACCATGCAAAATCATCATTAAATTCGAATTCCCTGATGTTCACCCAGTTTCCATCCACTTTCTCTGCAAAGTAGAGTCCCAGGGGATCAAAATCCCTGTTGGAACCCGATGGACGTTGCTGTGAAAAAACCATGGTCTTGTAATCTCCTGTAAATGAAACCGGTCCGTCGTGCCGCTGGGTTACGAGTGCGTCGCTGAAAGGCCGTTTCTGACCCCCATCCTTGTATTGAAAAATGGTAAACAGCCGCCTGCCCTCGGAATCTTTGGGACTACTGATCCCCACACTGGTGGATTCGGTGATGTAGACCACACCATCATCCATATAGGGAACAGCTGCAGCTTCATCCATTCCCGTTGAGATACGCGTATGCTTGCGTACCCTGTAATAATCCTGGCCAACCAGCACCGGCAGCAACAACATCAGGGACAATATGATAAGGGCGACCTTCTTCATGATCTAAAAATAGAATGGATCATCGGGTATGGTACGTATTACGGGCTTAAACTCCCATCTCAGCACTACCTCATGGCTTCCACCAAGGGCACCCCTGATGGCACGCGTGGATATGGTATAAGCATACCCCAGAAGCCATTGTGAATTCACCTGGAAATTCAGAAGCGCTATGGCATAATTGGGATGGTCATAGGCCCCGCCAATGAAGACCCTGGAGTCCATCAGTCCCACATTAAGGCTCGCCTTAACGGATGTGAAGGCCTGGTTGTAGTCGACCATAACTGATGGCTTCAACCGGAATGCCCTGCTAAAATCAAAGAGGTAAGCACCGATCATGATTAACCTGTATTCCTCAGAATTTACCTTCCCAATGGATTGACCTTCCCGGGGAATGGATAGAAGTTCCGGTACAGAGAGTCCTACAAACAGTTTGTCGGTATAGTAGAGCACACCGGTCCCAAAATTGGGAAACCAGCGCTGATAAGCCTCTGAGGGGAATAAGGGATCTCCGGGATCCCTCAGGGCAACACCTGACAGGTCGCTGTTCACCCCATATACACCGGCTGAGAGTCCGAATGAAAGTCTCCCGCTGCCCAGGTACAACCGGTAAGCATAGGTAGACATCACCGAAAGCATGCTCTGATCGGGAGGGGTATTGTTATAGGCCACAATGGCGCCGAGCGCGACTTTCGAATTGCCCACCGGAGTATGGACATTCAGCTGCATATCCCTGGGACCCAGGTCTCCGTAAAGGGCCGTTCTGTACAGGGAGCTGACACTGATGGCATCCCGGAATCCCGAAAACGCAGGATTGATGGTGGTCCATGTGAGGTGATAATTGCTCACAGAAGGGATCATCGTATTCTGAGAAGAAACGGCCAATGCCATCAGCAACAGGATATATGTAAGCAAGTTGCGCTTCATGTATTATTATCGTACTATCACTACATAATCTTTAAAACCATCCTTAAAAGTGTGGGTAATGTTACCTGAAACCGGATCGCGCTGGTGCAGGATGAATTCCACCACATAATAATAGGTGCCCGAGGGTACCAGGTTGCCATTTTTTGCCCTGCCATCCCAGACCACCATTTCATCTTCCCGCAGTCCGCCCGGTATCAGTGATTCATCGACCTCCATTTCATCAATATCCTTTTCGGTGATGATCTTTACCGTATTGCCCAGCGAGTTAAAGAATGAAATGGTAAATTCATCTGCGTAGACCAGTCCCTGCATGATAAAGTACTCATTGTTCATATCTTCATTGGGCGAAAATCCTTCGTACCGTTTCACTTCATTGCGGATCACAATGACCACGTCCGCGGAGGTGGAACAGGTACCCTCGTCCTCGCCGTTGACGACTGTCCACCTGAATTTATTCTCCTCTCCGAGTCCCAGCTCATATGCAAAGGTATTGTGAGCATGCTCATCCTCAATGATCCCGCTTCCCGAAATCAGTTCCCAGGTACCAATCCCTGCTGTGGGTGGATCGGCTTTCAACCGGACAGAGTTTTTCAGGAAGATCATGGTGTCCTCACCGGCATAAGCATCGGCCGGTTGCTCGAAGAAATGCACATCCAGGAAATCCTCCCCAAAACAGTCGCCCGCAACACTCCTGTATTTGATCCGGTATTTACCATACCGCTCAGAAATATCCTGGATGAAGACCGTGGTGTTTTCTGCATTGGGATCAGCGAAGGTCAATGGTGGCAGGTCTGTATTTACCTGACTCCACTGCCCTGCTCCATTGTCCGAATCAGCTGAAAGATTCATCTGATTATCACACACTTTGGAGCTATCGGCCGGAGTGATCACCGGATCGGGTTGCCTGAACACCTCGACGGGAACAACTCCTGAGATGTTTTCGGGAGGTGCCAAGCAGGAAAATCTTCCTTCTGTGGAATGGTAGGTGATGGATGCAATCTCATAATTGAACTGGATGCTGGCCACCTCCCCTGTTTCCATTAACACATCCAGGTTGCTGTCTTCACTGATGGAAAAGGGTCCGATCTGCCCGGCATCCACACCATTGTTCAGGTATACCTCCCACGGAGAAACGATGGTGACCAGATCCTCTATGATCAGGTTAATGGCCAGTACTGTATCCCCTTCACAGGTCTCGAATGAATTATCGGTAAGCATACCCCCGGGGAGTTGCATAACCGTGATCTGCATGGCATTTGAAGTATCAATGCACGCCCCGATACTCACAACACGCTCATATTGGTAATCCCCAAGAAGGTTATACGGACCGGCTGTAAACTGTTCCTGATCCGAACCGGGTATATCACTGCCCGAATCCAGGTCCCTCCATGTATATTCCGGAACTTCTCCTGCTTCACCCGACGGAGTGGAACCCTGGAGCAGCTTGGTTTCCGCAAAACATACCGAATCGAACGGTTCAATGCTGTTGTTTGTAATCTGTGTATGGACCACGATGGTCTGCACATTTGAGGTATCCCTGCATTCTGCTCCTGTGGGAAAACCACTAAAAACAATTCGGCGGTACCAGCGGTTCACATCGGTGTCCAATTGCGGATTATCTTCATAATTGATGGCAACGGCTCCCGTAACCTCCTGCCAGCTTCCCGGTGAATCCCCGGTACCGGTGGCCATCTCCCATTTATAGCTCCTTGATGGATCGTTGCCGCCCTGGGTAGCTCCTCCTCCCGGTGTGGCACCCCCGCTCACATTCTGCGTAATGTCACTTAGCAGGTCCCACTGGCAATTTACGGAATCCACGGTGGTGATCAGATTGTTGGTGATCGATGGAAGTACATGGATGGTTTCCATGTTGCTGGTATCAAGGCATACGTTGCGGGCTGTTCCACCCGATCCAACCACCCTTCTGAAGAAAGTGGTATCACCATCCATGATACCCGGATCATAGCCGGTCCTGATATCATTGATCCCGCCGGCCGGAACCCATGAGGTGGACAGGGTACGAGACTGCCACCGGTAACTGTACTGCCCCAAATATCCTCCACCCGGATCCGATCCCTGCAACAAATCGGGTTGGTCACCTGTACAGACTGTCTGGGTTTCTGAGATGGAATTGCCGGTGATCAGCGAAATGTTCAGGACCTCCACATAATCGCTGGTGTCTTTACAGGCATCGTCGCTGCCCGACAAAACAACCCTGCGGAAGTATTTGGTCCCGGTAAGGGCAGGGGATTGGAATGACCGGGATACCTCACCGGTTATCAACGTCCAGGCACCTGTAGTATCAATTGTAGTTACCCATTTGTACCTGATATCCGACTGATCACCCTCACCAGGAACAGGCCCGCCTATCAGGTCAGGGACCGTATTGTAGCAGATGGTGTCAAACGGAGTAATGTCATTCCCTGTAAGTTTCTCCCACACCTTCACCGTAAGAGCAGATGAAGTGTCAACACAGACTCCTGAATTGACGATCCTGGCAAAATGGGTGGTTGTGGTGAGTCCCGGAGCCTGGTAGGTGGACTGGTCAATGGGTCCGGGCCCGTCAGCATCTGTATAGGTACCGGTGTCCTCATCCTTCTGCCACTTATAGGTATAGATTCCCACTCCACCCCCTATGGTGACCGACGGGGAAAACATCTGCGGGGCCTCCCCGGAACAGACCGTGTCGGGCGCTGAAACCGTATTGCCGGTGATGGCCTGATGCACATAGAATGCGATCCTGAAGCTGGTATCGGGCAGCAGGGATGCGGATGTAACAATCCTCCGGAACCAGGTGGTGTCGGACAGGGTACCCGGGAATGAATAATTTTGCTTATCGTAATCGGTCCCGGGAGCCTGTTGCCAGGTATGGGTGCTTGTACTGTCAACCCATTGATATGTATAGGTTCCATCACCGCCCTTGGGCTTTGAAGCATAAATGGGATCAGGTTTTGTGTCAGAACAAACCCTGAATTCTGTGGGGACCGAGTTAAAAAGGAATCCCCGCAGAGGCGCCTCCAGTCCGTATTTCTTTTCGGGCAGAGACCCATCACCTGCGCCGTATTTGATAGCTGACAAGATATGTTCCCCGCTGGCTCCATTGGTGGATACCAACGGATTTACCAGGGGATTTCCGGATCCCGCCATCCAGTAAATCCCGCCACCTCCGCCTCCGCCGGGTCCTGTTGTATCGAATGCATGATTGGTGTCGCCTCCATTTCCGCCAACGGCCGATAAATTAAGGCTGGTTTTATAGCCGCTTACATCCAGTATGATACATCCGCCGCCACCGCCTCCACCACCGGCACCGGTTGCAACAGTATCAACCGATTCTCCGTTCGCCCTGATCCAGTTATTGTTTCCTTCTATGGTATCAGCCACAATGATCACCAGTCCGCCTCCATCTCCTCCATTGGTGGTGTACCTCCCTAACCTTCGTGTCCCGGATCCTCCCCCTCCGCCTAAAAAAATACGGTCATAACGGTTCAATATGATTATATCCTCATCCTTATTGAGATAATAGGCATCCCCGGGACGACCCAGGTCAAAGCCGCCTCGTCCCCCCGGTGCTTCCACTCCAGGCGCACACTGACTGGATTCATCACCCCCTTTCCCACCGGCGGTTAGGTTTGAACCACCGCCACCTCCGGAAAACAGGGCATTCCCGCCCCCACCACCATTGATGTTCGAAGCTTTCCCCCGCATATGGTCAAACCTGGTATCCGTGGTCCCTTCTCCTTTTTCTCCTGCCCGAATGTTGCTGATGTGATAAAATGTGCTGTCATACAGGTCCGGATCGACCGAAGAACAATCCTCTCCGTACAGATCATCCTCACTGCCTTTGGCCCCTCTAAAACCTTTGTCTGACACATCAATCGGACCGTTCAGTCTCAGGGTCTGCTGAACAAAGATAGCCACCACTCCGCCTGTTGAACCATCCCAGTCTTTAGCGGTTAACCCGGTTGGTTTTACCTCGGCCCACCTGTAGGAAGGCACCCTGATCAATTGTGCCACCTCACCATCACCCAACGGTTTAATTTCAGGCCTCACCGTTGCATTTAACACCACCAGGTTCCTGGGAGCCCCGATGATCTCATTGATGATCAGGAAGGCATATTTCCCTGTGTTCCGTGGTGTACCGGCATCCCTGCCAACATTATCCCCCCAGATGGTTGTATCGGTAGCGATTTTCGCTCCCTGTACACAATAAACCATCACCGTATCACCCACACTGAATCCGACCACACTCCCAACCACCAACGAATCCACGTCGTTATCATCAAAACTGTAAATGGTATCGATGGAGGTGTAAATATTCACGGTACCCTCAATCTGTTTAAACTGGGAGAATCCCTGTTGCGTTAGAAAACTCAACAGGATGACAATTATAAATATGCATTTTCTGCAGAACAAGTCAGGGTTGTTTATTGGTCAAACCGAAGCCTAAGGGCACCTCTAAAAACTACTTTCTATTACGAACGGCTACAAAATGAAATAGCAGCGTTGTCAGCCAAAATCTTTCCTCACAGTAGCTGTGGCTACGGTTCCGGAATATTTTGCCTTCCGCCTTGCTATTTCCTTTTTCGCTCGTTCTCATTACAAAACTAGTTTTTAGAGATGCCCTAAGATAATAATAATACGTTCGCAAACTCCGGTGTTTCCTATTTGAACGGAAGATTTTCAATTATGTTTCTACGATTTTTTGACCGACAACGGAAGTTCCACATAAAAGGCAGTCCCTTTGTCAATGACTGTTTCGTACCAGATCCTGCCGCCCAGCGACCTCACAATGTTGTAGCTGATGGCCAGTCCCATACCCATTCCGGCAGATTTGGTGGTAAAATTGGGCTGGAACAATTTGTCCTTTATCTCCTCAGGAATACCCTTGCCATTGTCCATTATTGTGACCCGTGCCGTTCTCTCCTCCACCTCCAGCCTGATCCCGATGGTGCCCTTCTTACCCTCCGGAATGGATTGGAGCCCATTCTTAACCAGGTTGATAAACACACGCATCAACTGTTCCTTGTCGGCAAATACCTGCACCTTTTTATGGGACCCCAGGTCCAGATCAATCCGGGCCTTTTCCGTATTTTCGAACAGCTGCAGGAGGTTTTTTAGCTTGGATACAAGGTTAATCTTTTCGTTTTTTGCCTTTGGCATCTTGGCAAAATCAGAGAACTCATTGGCAATGGCAGAAAGGGAATCAATCTGCTCAATAAGGGTGGTGGAGATCTTCTTCACCATTTCAGGATCATCCTTGCCGGCTTCAACGGTTCGTTGCAGGTGCTGTACATTCAGCTTCATGGGTGTGAGCGGATTTTTTATCTCATGTGCAATCTGTTTGGCCATCTCCCGCCATGCCGATTCACGTTCCGACTGTGCCAGCAATCCTGCACTTCGCTCCAGCTCCTCCACCATGTAATTATACCCTTCAACCAGACCCCTGATCTCATCACTCCTGTCATAACGGATCATCTCGTTTTTCTCACTGAGGCTCACCTGGGCAATCCGGCTCTGTATCATGCGCAGAGGCTGCGTAATCCTGTCAGCAAGAATAACACTCACCAGCAGTATGACCAGCAACAGTATCAGATAGATGTTGATCACTGCCACCACCATGTTCGTAACATCCTGGGTGAGGGCATCAGACTGTGTAAAATAAGGCAGGTTCAGGTAGGCCAGGAACTTATTTTCGCTGTTCAGCAGCGGCACATAAGCCGAAATGTAATTCAGCTCTCCAATATGCTCATTGTGAATGACCTCTGAAGCATTGTCCCTCGTTAGGCTCTCATAAACCAGCCTGTTCATCCTTCGGCTCAATAATTGTCTGTCAAATATCTCTGTCCGGGAGCTGGCCAGCAGATTACCTGTCTCATCATACAGGTTGATATCTGAATAAAAAACATTGGAGAACTTCCGCAACAATTCATCCAGGTTGTAATAACTATCCGAAGACCAGTTCATCAGGTCCTCTTCATATTCCACTTTGTGGATCAGTTCGATGTATACCGAACGCATGGTGTTGCGCAGGTTGTCATTGTGCTTGGCCCTGTATTGCTGAGTGATAAAGAAAATGGTCCCGGAGCAGATCAGAACGAATGTAAGGAAGAGGATCCCAACCATGGAATACTGTATCCTGTTCTTAAAATTCCAGTTAAACGTAGGTTTGAAAATAACCACAGTGGTAAAGAGGTAGACCAGTGCCAGCAGCAGGAAATTAAAGGCAAATATATAGGAGAAGGAAATCAGGTTGTCGACCATGGTTACAGAAGGACTGCTTACAATGATGGTGTTCTGATCGTCCACATTGTAGATGCTGTGATCGTATTTATCAATGGTAATCTTCTCGAACATCTCTTTGCCACCGGTGTAAAAATCAGACGACCTGCGGTAGGGATACCCACCATTTTTGGTGATTAATTTCCCCCCATTGTATTTCACGTAAGAGAATGCTGAGCTGGTGAAAGAAGTGTAGTTGTTGTTCAGCAACAACTCGGGGTACCCCAGCTCTTCAGACAGGATCTTGGAATCCAGTTCAATGAAAACACGGTGCTCGTCGTTCGCCCTGAAATAGGGAATTGAGGCCAGGTAGGATATCCTTCCATTCAGGTTGTCCAGGAAATAAAAATCACTCCCGTTTATTTCTATGCCGTTTTCCAGGATCATACCGTCAAAGAACGTATAACAGTGCTTCCACTCATCATCGGGGGGTTTGAGGTAGACCCTGTCACCGGGCCGGCAAACGGTGATCTGAAGATCATATTTGGTCCAGTATCCGGAAAAATAATTGCGCCGCAACCAGCTGACTACCTGATCGATGTCCATAAACGGACGGGTCAGGAAAAGTGCGAAAACCGAATCATTCCTGATGGCCATGGACAACTCGCTGAACAGCATCTCAGCCACAGGATCATGCTCGGAAGATAGTTTTACCAGCTCCACTTCCTTCTGACGTTCCACATTGATCCGGTTGAACTGCTGAAGCCTGACCACCATGAATGCAGATATGAAAAGCAGCAGGAAAATGAAACGGGAGAAGGGAATCCTGCCGGTTGGTTGGTGCCGCAAATAAAGATGCCCTCCAAGCAGCAGAATGATCGCCGCCAGGCTGATCCAGGAGCCATAATCACCCTGGAGGAGCGCGGCAACCAGCATGACCAACGATACCACCGATATCCCTGTCATCAGCACTTTTAAAGGACTCCCGGAAAGAAGACTTATGGCCAGGTCCAGTATTAAACCAAGCAGAATGAACCAGATAACAATGATTAAAAGGCCAATGACTGTAAATACTGAAAAAGTGGTCACATTGTGGGCTTCAAAAGAGATACTGGAGTCCAATACCAGGATTCTAATCAGATACTCAATGATCAGCAGCAAAATCGTTGCAGCAGCAAACAATACAATGGCCACTGCATTCCTGACGCGGGTTGAACCCAATTTTTCCAGGTTCCCATATAAATAAAACAGGATCCCCAGGAAAAGGATCAATATGGAGAACACCAGCAGGTGACCCATGGAAGGGAACAGGCGGCTGGCAAAAATCTCCGGCTGAAAAAGGTGGGATTCTGATAAAAGGGCCGGAAAAGAGCATTCCCTGATGGATGCAGCAGCGGCAATCAGCATGATTGAAATGGCTGTCAACCAATACCACCGGGTCTTTCCTGTGGCATTTCTGACAACCTGACAAAAGCCGAAAAAAGAGAGTGCCAGGAACAACAAAATGCTTGAAATGGTGATGGCTCTCAGTCCCCGGTGAACCGAAACTGCATCGCTGAAGTTAAGTGAGAAAAGATAACTCCCCTGCTCATTGTACACTGTTTCAGAACCATTTTCTTCAAGGAACTCAATCTCTATACCGGGATCCAGGTTAAAATCGTTCTGAAATCCATTGATCAGGAACTCATTCTGAAAAGGAAAATGGGTCTTGATCTCAATAAGTCCCAGCAACCGACCCTTTTCCGTTTCCCTGATCACCGACACATATTCGGCATTCCTGAGGGAAATAAATGGCCGTGCGAACCGTGATCTCCAGCGGGTTGTGATCGTAATAGAGTGGTCGGACCAGTATTTCAGGATTCCCCTTTCGTAATAAAAAATAGATATTCCATCCTTTGAAGCCAGGTCCTGATAAGAGGAAGAGTTGCGGTCCAGCACCTCGGTGGGCGTGTGGTCGGAAAAAAGTTCCTCCAGATGCCGGAATTCATTTCTTAAAAAACGTTCCTTTTTATGCAGGGTCTTTTCAAATTTCCTGGCATCCTTTGAGGTATAACTGTGGTCCGTGACACGGCCACCAGCCATGATTCCCACCAGGAGAAAGATAGCCGCAGTGCCAAACAGAAGCAGCTGGCGACGCCATCCGAATATTTTCTTATGATTGATAACCCCTTCCATTCAGTCAGATTATGCGTGATGATACGGTTCACCTTTCAGGATGGTAAATGCCCTGTAAAGTTGCTCCATGAAAATAACCCTGATCAGCTGGTGGGAAAAAGTCAGGCGCGAGAGTGAGACTTTCGCATTGGCCCTGCGATATACCTCTTCAGAGAATCCGTATGGTCCCCCGATAACGAACAGGAGGTGATTCACCTTCCCCTCCAGGGCATTCAGGTATTCTGCAAATGAGATGGAATTGTACTGATTCCCCCTTTCATCCAGCAAGATCACATAGTCACTCTCTTTGATCCTTCGCAACAACAACCGTCCCTCATTTTCCTGTACCTCCTTCATGGTCATATTCCGGCTGTTTTTCAAATCCGGAATAGTGTCAATCCTGAATGGGGCATACCGTACCATTCTTTTATTGAATTCTCCCACTCCCTCTTCAATGAAGCGGTCCCTGGTCTTCCCAATTTGAATCAGTGTAATGCGCATCCGGAATGATTAAACAGGTTTTTTGTATCTTGCAAACTACATCAGGATTGGTCTGATTGTTGCGGTGTTATACAAACATAATCCATATTTGTATAAAGAGATGCAAAGGTTAATAACAATTTTACTGCTGTACGTGGTTTCCCTCCTTCCGGTGGTGGGTCAAACGGTCCCGGCTGACCTGGTGGAAGCCATCAAAAAAGGGGATGCCTCCCGTATGGCTGCATATTTTCACCAGAGCCTGGAAATGACCATCCTGGAGAAGGATTATGTAGCCAGTAAGAACCAGGCTGCCAGGATCATGGAAAATTTCTTCAAAAAGCACAGTCCCACCGATTTCAAGATCTCTTTTGAAGGCACGAAAGAGAAGTCCAAGTATGCCATTGGTTCATTGAAAACTGAAGATGGCACCTTTCGGATCAACCTGTTTTTCCTGAACAAGCAGAACGACCGTCTCATTTACTACCTGAGCATAGAAAAAGAGTCACAGTATGAACTCAATCCACGACCTTGATTCAGCCATCGATCGATGGTTACGGGAAGATATAGGGGACGGCGATCATACTACTTATAGCACCATTCCCTTTGATATAACTGGTTCTGCCAGGCTCCTGGTCAAAGATGCAGGCATTTTAGCCGGAGTCATGGTGGCTGAGCGTATTTTCCATCGATTTGACGAGCAGCTTCACCTGGATCTGTTGATGGAAGATGGAGTTCCGATTGACACAGGCGATGTAGTACTTCGTGTTTCGGGGAAGGTACATTCTATCCTGCAATGCGAACGCCTGGTGCTAAATGTAATGCAGCGCATGAGCGGAATAGCCACCAATACCCGTTCCTATGTAAAACTGCTGGAGGGGACCCGAACCCGCATCCTGGATACCCGTAAAACCACCCCGGGCATGCGCCTGCTGGAAAAGATGGCTGTTCGGTTAGGAGGGGGAATGAATCACCGGTTCGGTTTGCATGATATGATCCTTATCAAGGACAATCATGTGGATTTTGCCGGTGGAATTGTAGAGGCCATACGGGGTACCCAGGCTTATCTGGTTGAGAAGAAACTAAACCTGGAGATTGTAGTGGAAACCCGTAACCTGAAAGATATTGAAAAAGTGCTGGCCATCGGTGGTATCCGAAGGATCCTGCTGGACAATTTTTCACTGGAGCAGACCCGGCAGGCCGTGAAATTGATCCATAAAAGGGTGGAGACTGAGTCTTCAGGAGGGATCACCAAAAAAACCATTCGCAGTTATGCTGAATGCGGTGTGGACTATATTTCAGTGGGAGCCATCACCCACCAGATCGAAAGTCTGGATCTCAGTTTAAAAGCAGAATTCATATGATATGATCAACAAAGCGACCCGATCTTATGAGCGAAGTGAGTAAAAAGGAGCTGGGAAATATCCGCCGGGACTACACCAGGGATACACTCGACGAAGCTCAGCTGCCAGTTGATCCCATGGAACTATTTGCAAGGTGGCTGGAGCAGGCACAGACTTCCGGTGACCATGAACCCACAGCCATGACCCTGGCCACAGTGGAACGAAACGGTCAGCCCTCATCACGGATCGTCCTGCTTAAAAAAATTGATGACGGAAAACTGATCTTCTTTACCAATTACCACAGCAAAAAAGCCCGTGAAATGAGGGTACATGCCAGGGTGTCGGCTCATTTCTTCTGGTCAGAACTGGAGCGGCAGGTCAAGATTGCAGGTATTGCCAGACCCGTGGATGATGAAGACTCCGATCTCTATTTCCAATCCAGGCCCATTGAAAGCAACATCAGTGCGTGGGCCTCACCCCAGAGTGAAATCATTCCCCACAGGCAGTACCTTGAAAAAGAGTATGAAAAATACCGAAAGAAGTATGAAAAATCGGGGAAGGTTCCCAGGCCAGCATACTGGGGAGGCTATGCCATTCAACCTTCCAGGATCGAATTCTGGCAGGGAGGCAGGTTCCGCCTGCACGACCGGATTGAATATACCAAAAAAGAGGAGCGCTGGTCGCGGGTTCGGCTCGCACCCTGAATGACAACACCGAGCCGGGTTGGCTTCGCCGAACTCATAAAAACCCGGATCAGGATTTTAGTTTTGCAATCTGTGATTCGAGCACCCCGATCTTAACTTCTGCATCGGTCATTTTCTGCCGTTCCTTTTCAACCACCTGTTTTGGCGCATTCCGGACAAAGCGTTCATTATTCATCTTGTTCTGAACACTTTTTAGAAATCCTTTGGTGTATTCCAGTTCGGCCTCCAGTTTCTCAATCTCCTCCTCTCTATCCACCAGACTTCCAACAGGAACGAAATACTCCACATTCTTCACGATGAAAGAAACAGCATCGTCCGGATCATCATCGGAAATCAACTCAACCTCCGACAGATTCGCCAGTTTTGTAACAACCGGTTCCATTGCGGAATTGAAGCTGCCATTGCCTGAAGAACGGACCAGCAATTTCATCACCTCTTTCGGGGGAATGTTCTTATCCTTGCGTATACTGCGTATGTTGGTAACAACTTCCTTAAGATCTTCGAACTGTTTGATGAGGTTCCGGTCATACTTTTCCGGCTGTGGCATGGGAGATACCATGAGACTCTCACCATTCTTTCTCGGGCTTATCAGTTGCCAGATCTCTTCGGTGATAAATGGCATGAATGGATGAAGCATATGGAGCAGCTGGTCAATAAATTCTATGGTACGCTCATAGGTAACAGCATCAATGGGTGCCTCATAAGCAGGTTTGATGGTCTCCAGGTACCAGGAACTAAACTCATCCCAGAACAACTTGTAGACAATCATCAAAGCACCGGAGATCCTGTATTTTTGGAACTGGTCGTCTGTCTTTTTGAATGCCCGTTTGAGTTTTGAGTCAAACCAATCTGCAGCCACCACTGAATGGGCCGGCTGTTCCAGAGTGGGGTCCACCTTCCAGCTCCTGATCAGACGGAATGCATTCCAGATCTTGTTGCTGAAGTTTCTCCCCTGCTCGGTCAGGCTTTCATCAAAGAGCAGGTCATTCCCTGCCGGAGAGCAGAACAGCATACCCACCCTTACTCCGTCGGCACTGTATTTCTTCATCAACCCGATGGGGTCGGGAGAGTTGCCAAGGGATTTGGACATCTTCCTCCGTTTGCTGTCGCGAACAATCCCGGTGAGGTAAACCGTATCAAATGGCTTCTCATTCCTGTACTCATATCCTGCGATGATCATGCGCGCCACCCAGAAGAAGAGGATCTCGGGTGCCGTTACCAGGTCATTGGTGGGATAGTAATATTTGATATCCTCATTATCGGGATACCGGATTCCGTCAAACACTGAGATGGGCCATAGCCAGGATGAGAACCATGTATCCAGTACATCCTCATCCTGCCGCAGCGCTTCAACCGCCAGTGAATTATTTCCAGTTTTATCCCTTGCCAGTTTAACAGCAGCCTCAACCGATTCGGCCACCACATAATCGTTGGGACCATCGCCGTAAAAATAGGCCGGGATCCTGTGGCCCCACCACAGCTGCCTGGAGATGCACCAGTCCTTCACATTCTCCATCCAGTGGCGGTAGGTATTTTTGAATTTTGCGGGCTGGAGTTTTATATGGTCATTCATGACCTGTTCCAGTGCAGGCTGACTGAGTTCCTTCATTTTCAGGAACCATTGCAGGCTAAGCTTGGGCTCTATGACCGCATTGGTACGTTCTGAATACCCCACCTTGTTCATATAATCCTCTCTCTTCAACAGGTTCCCCGCTTTCTCCAGTTCAGGGACGATCAGTTCCCTGGCACGGAACCTGTCCTCCCCTACAAAGATCAGTGCTGCTTCATTGAGTGTTCCGTCATCATTGAAGATATCGATGCACTCCAGGTTGTGCCTGATTCCCAGTTCATAGTCGTTGATGTCATGGGCCGGGGTGATCTTCAGGGCCCCCGTACCAAATTCCCGGTCCACATATTCATCTATGATCACAGGTACCGGGCGGTTGATCAGGGGTACCAGTACCCGTTTCCCATGGAATCTTTTAAACCGATCATCCTCCGGGTGAACACAAACCGCCGTGTCGCCAAGGATGGTTTCGGGACGGGTGGTTGCGATGGAGAGAAAATCATCCTCCCCCTCCACCTGGTACCTTATATAATAGAGCTTAGACTGTACCTCGCGATGATTGACCTCTTCATCTGAAACCGCAGTACCGGCCTGGGGGTCCCAGTTCACCATCCTCACACCACGGTAGATCTTCCCCTTGTTAAACAGATCCACAAAAACCTTGATCACACTTTCAGAAAGGGCTTCATCCATGGTAAACCGCGTGCGATCCCAGTCGCACGATGCTCCCAACTTTTTCAATTGCTCCAGGATCATTCCTCCGTGTTTTTCCTTCCACTCCCAGGCGTAGGAAAGGAACTCTTCCCGGGTAAGGTCGGACTTCTGAATCCCCTTCTCGCTCAGCATATTCACCACCCTTGCTTCGGTGGCTATAGAGGCATGGTCGGTTCCGGGCACCCAGAGTGCATTTTTTCCTTTCATGCGTGCTCTTCTGATAAGCACATCCTGCAGGGTATTGTTAAGCATGTGTCCCATGTGTAAAACCCCTGTCACGTTGGGGGGAGGGATCACGATACAATAGGGTTCACGATCGTCCGGGGTGCTGCTGAAAAATCCCTGCTCCATCCAGTAGGAGTACCATTTGTCCTCCACGCTGGCAGGATCATATTTAGAAGGTATCTGCATGGATGCAAAAGTAGTAAAAATTGCCAGCGGTCGATTTTACCGGCGTGAAATTACCATTCGCCGAAATTTTACATTTTTTAACCCCGAAAACTAAAAAAACTAAAAAAGTTTTCTTATTATTGCCGAAAATTACAGCACCGGTGAATGTCAGGGAGAGAATCATAGCCGAAACGGGAATACTTTTCGGTAAATACGGAATCAGGAGCATGACCATGGATGCCCTGGCTGAGGAGATGCACATCTCCAAACGGACCATTTACGAGCATTTTAAGGATAAGGACACACTGCTCACGGAAGTGATCCGGTATTTTAAAAAACAGCAGGCAGATGAAGCTCATCAGATCATCGAGGAATCTGAGAACGCCATTGAGGCCCTGTTCAGGATCATGAGAAAGAGCATCCTCCAGATGAAACAGTTAAATCCGCTCTTTTTCTATGATTTCAGAAGGTACCATGCAAAGATTTTTGATGACCTTGCGGAACACAGTGATATCCGGGATTTCAGTGTTACCCGAAACCTGCTTGAGACCGGTGTCAGACAGGGCGTTTTTCGCGATGACACCCACATTGATATTGTCAACCGGACCCTGCATGAATTGTTCAACCTGTTCGGTCCCGATAGCAGCCTTACCCGGGCCGATTACCACCGCAAAGACCTGTTCGACCACATCCTTATTCCCTATTTCAGGGGAATCTCCACAGAAAAGGGACAGACGATCCTTGAGAAATGTAAAAGTATTTTAGACTAATAGTTCATTAGATATGACAACCATGAGAAAGATCATCATAACAACACTCCTGGCTACAGGGATCCTCCTGAGTGGCAGAGGTCAGAAACCGCCTGATGAGCTGATACTGAATCTTCAGGAAGCCATTGATTATGCCATTTCCTATAATAAAATCCTTAAAAATTCCCGGCTTACAGTGGAACGCTCCAGGGCAAGCATCTGGGAAGCCATTTCACAGGGCCTCCCCCAGGTGGATGGTTCAGTGGATTATATGACCTATTTTAACTATGAGCTGGAATTTTCATTTGGAAGTGGTGGAGATTTTGATTTCACCCAGGATCAACTACAACAGGCTCTAAACCAAACTATTGACGCGTTTCCGGGCACAACGCCCATCGATATTTACCGGCATACGGCCGGCAATTATTACGATGGAACACTCCAGTCCATGATGCCTCCATCCACCATCCTTATGTCCGATCAGTCGACTGCCAGCCTCCGGGTCTCTCAGCTGATCTTCAGCGGACAATATATAGTGGGCATTCAGACAGCCAAACTGGTCCGCCTGTTCTCTGAACAGACCCTGGAATTCGACGAACTGAAAATCAAAGAATCGGTGATCAACGCTTATTACCTGGTATTGATCACCGAAGAATCACTGGCAATCCTTAAACAGAACCTGGAAAACCTGAATGAAACCCTGGACCTGACACGAGCCATGTTTAATGCCGGAATGTCAGAAAAGACCGATGTGGACCAGATCCGCATCACCGTAAACCAGCTTGAGAATTCAAAGAATGCACTGGAAAGGAACCTGGAGCTGAATTACAACTTGCTTCGATTTCAGCTGGGGCTTGAGGCTTTTGAGGAGCTACGGTTAACGGATCAACTTGAATCGCTCTTTACCGGCCTTCAACCCGAGACTGCATTGGCACTTCCTTTTACAATTGAAAACAATGTGAACTTCCAGATCATGAAATCCCAGGAAGAGATCAATAAAAAGCTTCTGGAAATAGAACAATGGAACTATGCTCCCACGCTGGCCGGTTTTTATACTTACAATTCCAAGATCCTGACCACCGGATTTGACATGACTCCCAATCACCTGGCAGGACTCTCCCTGGCTGTGCCGATCTTCTCGAGTGGTATGCGAAAAGCACGGGTCGACCAGGCCAGGATCGATTATGACATGGCCCAGATCAACAGGAGTATTCTGAAGGACCAGTTGAATCTCCAGGAGAAGCAATACAAATTCAACCTCCAGAATTCCCTGGAGAATTATTATACCCAGCAGGATAACGTGGATGTGGCCCAGAGTGTGTATGACAGCTACAGAAGAAAATTTGAACAGGGCATGGCCACCAGTCTGGACCTTACCCTGGCCAACGGCAATTACCTGGATGCCGAAAGCAATTACCTGATTGCCATCATGGATGTAATGAACGCTAAATTACAACTCGACATATTGATGAATAACCTGTAACAATGAAAATATTAATCGCCATGAATAAAATAAAAATTGCATTATTGGCTGCCTTCATCGGTTCAGCGTTCACTTCCTGCAATATGAAGCCTGCTGAAGAGAACACCTCTGAAGCTGCAATGGTTGAAAAGGTCCCACCGGTTAAGGTCATGGATCTGCAATATAAAGAGATTTCCATTGAGGAAAACATCACTTCCACCATCAATGCCTTTGAGGAAACTTACCTCTCTCCAGCCCTTCAGGGCCGGATCCGCTCGGTAAAAGTGGATGTGAATGACCATGTGAAAAAAGGTCAGTTGCTGGTAGAAATGGACCGCACGCAACTGGATCAGACCCGGCTTCAGTACCAGGTATTAAAAACTGACCTGGCACGAATGGATACCCTGCTTCAGTATGGATCCGTTACCCAGCAGTCCTATGACCAGATGAAATCCCAGGTGGACATAACGTACCTCGTTTTGAAAAATCTGGAAGAAAACACCCTGCTCAGGGCTCCCTATTCCGGTATCATTACAGGCAAGTATTACAACGACGGAGAACTCTTTTCTCCCACTCCAAATACACCGGTGGGCAAAGCCGCACTGGTCTCCATGATCCGGATCGATCCGCTGAAGGTCATGGTGAACCTGAGTGAAAAATACCTGCCCCTTGTGAAAGAAGGCATGGAAGCAAAGATCACGACTGATGTCTATCCAGGGGAAGTGTTTACCGGAAGGGTATTCAGGATACACCCCACCATCAATGCAGCCACCAGGACATTCACCCTGGAGGTAAAAGGCCCCAACAGGGATCAAAAGCTGCGTCCTGGAATGTTTGCCAGGGTGAGTCTGAAACTGGGGGAAAAAGAAGCCCTCATTGTCCCGTCTATCGCCGTGCTGCAGCAACCCGGAACCAATGAAAGGTATATCATGCTCCATGAAGACGGAACAGCAAGAAGAGTTGTTGTGAAGATCCTCAACAGGTATGATGACCAGTTGGAGATCTCTTCCTCCGAGCTTAATGGAGGTGAACAACTGATCTTTGCCGGACAGACCAGCCTTGAGGATGGTGACAGGGTTAATGTGGAGGTTGAATAATTAACGGGCACCTTAGAAGTGCCCTAAAAGCTTTTGCTATGAGTATTTATGGAAACGCGGTCAAACGGCCGATCACAACTACAATGATCTTTGTGGCATTGATTGTGATGGGGGCATACTCCCTGAACAAGTTGCCCATCGATTTCTACCCGGATATAGACTTCCCGGCCATATCAGTGATCACAACCTACAATGGTGCCAGTGCTGCAGATATTGAAACCATTGTATCCCGGACCATTGAGGACAATCTGAATACGGTGAGTAACCTGAAAGAGATCTCTTCAACTTCGCGGGATAACATGTCCATCGTGGTATGTGAGTTTGAATGGGGAACCAACCTGGATGAAGCCTCCAATGAAATGCGGGATGCCCTGAGTTTTGCAGAACAGTACCTGCCTGAGGAAGTGGGCAAGCCTGCGCTGTTTAAATTCAGTGCCAGCGCCATGCCCATCCTCTTTTATGCGGTTACAGCAGAGGAGAGTTACCCGGCCATCGCCAAGATCCTGGATGAGAAAATGATCAATCCCCTGAACCGGGTGGAAGGAATCGGAGTGGTTGGACTCATGGGAGCCCCCGGAAGGGAGATACAGGTGGATATTGATCCCCGGAAAATGGAATCCTATAACCTTTCCATCGAACAGATCGCAGGTGTATTGAACGCAGAGAACATAAACCTGCCGGCAGGAAATATCGAAATGGGTATGATGGATTACCCCCTGCGTATCAAAGGCGAATTTTCCGAAAGTGCTGAACTGAATGACCTGGTACTGGCCAGTTATAATGGTCAGACCATCTATCTGCATGATGTAGCCACCATCAGGGATACCATCAGGGATGCGACCTTTGACGAGCGGATGAACGGAAAGACCGGGCTGAGGGTTATTATCATGAAACAGTCGGGAGCCAATACGGTACAGGTCGCCCGGGATGTAAGTGCCATGATGCCAGGTCTGATCGAGTCACTGCCGGATGATGTTGAGGTTACCCTGTTCTGGGATTCCTCGAAATTTATCCAGGGCTCCATCAATAACCTCTCCAATACCCTTATGTTTGCAGGGATCTTTGTGATCCTGGTGGTACTCTTCTTCCTGGGACGCTGGCGGGCCACATTTATAGTGATCCTCACCATTCCTATTTCTCTTATTGTAGCCTTTATATACCTCTATATTTCAGGAAGCTCCATCAATATCATCTCACTCTCTTCCCTTTCAATTGCAATTGGGATGGTGGTGGACGATGCCATTGTGGTGCTCGAAAACATAACCAAACATGTGGAACGGGGCAGCCGTCCCCGGGAGGCAGCCATCTATGCCACCAACGAGGTATGGCTGGCTGTCATTGTAACTACCCTTACGGTGGTTGCCGTATTCCTGCCCTTAACACTTATTGGCGGAATGACAGGTGAATTGTTCCGTCCGCTGGGATTTGTGGTTACCATTACCGTTATCACCTCTACACTAAGTGCCATCACGCTCACTCCCATGCTGGCATCCAAACTGATGAAGCTCAGAAAGAAACCTGAAAAGGCAAGGGCCCTGAGTTATGACAACACCATCGGCAGATCCCTTCACGGGCTGGACAGGTTCTATGAAAGGACCATTCGGTGGGCACTGCGCTTCCGGATTGCTGTACTCATCGTTGCCCTGGCCATTTTTATTGGTTCAATGATGATTGCCGGTAAGCTGGGTTTTGAGTTTATGCCGGAAGCAGACCAGGGCTCCATGACGGCCGCCATTGAGCTTCAGACCGGAATACGTGTGGATGAGACCAATAAAATTGCCCGGAAGATAGATAAGTATGTTGAAGAAAACCTTCCTGAGGTCATCTTCTATAATACATCTGCAGGTTCGGACGACCAGGGAGGAATGATGTCATTGTTCTTCGAATCGGGTTCCCACAGGATCAATTATAACATGATGCTCTCTGCCCAGGATGAGCGCACCAGAAACGTCATGGACCTTGCTGATATCTTTCGACAATACCTGACCACCATACCGGAAATTGTCAACTTTGACGTGGTGCCCAACGGAGGTATGGGAGGAACCACGGAAAATAACGTGGTTGTTGAGATCTATGGATATGACTTTGAGGCCACTTCTGCCATTGCCTATGCACTGGCCGACAGCATCCGGTTTATAACGGGAGCCACCAATATCAATGTGAGTCGTGACCCTTCCAAACCGCAATTGCAGATCGTTCCCGACCGGGAAAAAATGGCGCAGCATGGTCTGAACACCTTTGCCCTTGCCAATGCGGTCCGCAACCGGGTGGAGGGCCCATACCTGAGCCGTTACCGGGAAGAGGGTGATGAATATGATATTGTGCTCCGGTTTGTGGAAGAGGAACGCAATTCGATTTCCGATATCAACAATATCGCACTCCGTAATATGAATGGCGATGCGATCCGCTTATCGGAAGTTGCAAGCATCGAGGAGCACTGGTCACCTCCCAACATCGAACATAAAGGACGAGAACGAATTGTGACCGTTTCGGTTACGCCTTACAAGGTGCCGCTGAATGAGTTGGCCGAACAGATCCAGGACAAGATCAATCACATGGATATACCCCCGGAGATCAATGTGCAGATGGGAGGTGCTGTTGAAGATATGATGGAATCGATGATGGATCTGATGCTTCTGCTGGTACTCAGCCTGGTGCTCACCTACCTGGTGATGGCTTCACAGTTTGAGTCTTTGAAAATGCCACTCATTATCATGTTCTCCATTCCCTTTGCATTTTCGGGAGTTGTTCTTGCCCACCTGGCAACAGGTATTACAATGAGTGTGATCTCCATGGTGGGGGGCGTAATGCTGGTGGGTATCGTGGTGAAGAATGCCATTGTTCTGGTTGACTATATCAATCTGATGCGGGATCGCGGTTACGAGTTGAGTGAGGCCATTGTGATGTCAGGGAAATCGAGGCTTCGTCCCGTACTGATGACTTCTCTTACCACCATTCTTGGGATGCTACCCCTGGCCATGAGCAAAGGTGTTGGTTCTGAGATCTGGAGTCCCATGGGGATCGCAGTGATCGGCGGACTGATTTTCTCAACCATGGTGACCCTGATCCTGATCCCGGTCATTTACCAGATGATGCACAGAAAAAGCGAGAAACGTAAGAAAGCAATTGAATATGATTTTATGAACGGAGATAAACTTGTTTAATCGGAAGGATTAATGCTTGCACGAAATGAAATGAAAGAAATATGAAGGCAATATTTATAGTCTACAACCAGGCACAAACCGAGAAGGTTGAATATCTTTTTGAAAAACTGAGTATCAGGGGATTCACGCGCTGGACCGACCTCACCGGCCGGGGCAGCGTGGATGGCCCCCCACACATGAACACCCACACCTGGCCGGAGCAAAACACGGCCAGGCTCGCCATAGTGGAGGATAAGATGGTTGAATCGATCCTGGAAGCAGTAAAAAAACTGGATGAGGTTAATAAGGATGTGGGCATCCGTGCATTTGTCTGGAACATCGACGCAATGTATTAGGCGGGGCCTACTCCGATTCTTCATCAAAGTACTCAAGTCCATTGGCCATGGATATAAATCTATAACCGGCCAAAACCATCAATTTGGGAGCGCATTTGGCCACTTATAACTAATTCCAATTGCTCATCCGGGAAATCTCCTGTTTTCGTCACTTCTTTTCGGATGGCTTTTTAAGTCATAAATAATCAGCGTTATAGGTTCTCGATTTTGATATTTTCGGGTGTCCCGTTATCTTGTATGGGTGTTTGTCCGGGAGGAAAAGAACAAGAG